>JACCDR010060171.1_pt1 | contig 13798 bp, 18 predicted proteins | sample 7446431 | NCBI WGS metagenome assembly JACCDR01 (sample SAMN15323443, study PRJNA562643) | freshwater metagenome | isolation source: river surface water | place: USA:Blue River Watershed | collected 2017-08-17
ACTTTTTTCGAGGTACCACAGGGCGAGATTCCACCCCAAGCGATCTTGTCGAGGTGCCGTCATGCCAAGAGCAAAGAAGGCTGCCGGTACGGCCGTCGACCGTCGTAACGGCCAGCAGGTTCTTTCTGTGGTGGGTGGCCTGCGGGTCGAGAAGTTCTCTCCGCCGCGCGGGTTGTCCAAGCCCGCGAAGGACGCCTGGAACGCCTTCTGGGACGACCGTCCTGCCGCCCTGATCACGCCCGCCGCCAAGGTGGTGCTGTTGCGGTGGGTCGACGCCCTGGACCGCTACCTGCGCACCATCGCCGAAGCCGACGAGCAACCGCTGGTCACCGGGTCGCAGGGCCAGGACGTGATCAATCCGCTGTACAAGGTCGCCGAACAGGCGATGGTCACGGTGAAGGACTGCGAGCGCCAGTTGGGCATCGGCGGTCTGAACGCCGCGTCGCTGGGGCTTGCCGCGATTTCCGAGCAACGGTCTTTGGCCCAGATGAATGCCCGTTACATGGACGGCGACGCGCTCGACGAGGTCGACGAGCCGGATCCGCGTCTTCGGGTGGTTGGCGATGTTGTCGTCGACGATTGACCCGGCGTGCACGAGATGCGGGTGGGCCCCTGAGGCTGGCCAGCTCTGGCCGTCGCTGGGTGGTCTTGCCGTCAGGTGGGTGAGCGAGAACCTTGTCTTCCCTGAGGGGGACACCTTTGGCCAGCCGTTTCGGCTGAGGGAAGACCAGCGGCGGTTCTTCTGGGACTGGTACAGCTATTGCCCCGGCTGCGGTCAGTGGCACTACGACGAGGGTGTTCGCGGCGCGGCGACCGGCGACGGCAAGACGACGCTGATCGCCGCCCTGGCGTTGCTGGAGTTCGCCGGGCCGCCGCAGATCGCTCCGGTTTCCCCGCTGATCAACATCGCGGCTGCGTCGTTCGAACAGGCAAACGAGCTGTTCGGCAAGGCCGGTCAGATGGTCGGCGGTCGGGACGACGAGATCACCGAGGCCCCGCTGTGCGGGTTCTTCGAGGTCTACGAGAACCGGATCCGGTTCCGGGACGGCCGTCCGGGCGAGATCCGCCGGGTGGCGGCTGTGGCCGGGACGAACGAGGGTGGCCTCCCGCATCTGTTCATCTGCGACGAGGTACACGAGTGGGGCGCGATCGGGTCGAACAAGGCCCGCGTGCACACGGTCATCTCGAAGTCGACGAAGAAACGGAACACCGCGCGCGGGTCTGGCCGAGTGTTGAACCTGTCGACGGCGGGGTTCGACGTGGATCATTCCCTTCTCGGCGCGATGTACAAGCGCGGTCAGCGCGCTTTGAAGGACCCGTCTGTCGCGCCGCGCCTGCTGTTCGATTGGCATGAAGCGCCCGAAGGGCTGGACTACGAAGACCCGGGGGATCGGGCCGTCGCGGTGAAGGCCGCGAGTGAGGCCGCCGGGGTTCTGTGGAGCGTGACCGACCGGGTCAATGACTGGGGCAAGCCGTCGATGCCCCGTCATGAGTGGCTGCGGTACTACGCCAACAAGTGGGTGTCGGTCGCGGATGATTCGTGGCTGTCGAACCATCCGGGGTCGTGGGACGCCTGCGCGGGCGACGCTGAGATCCCCGCTAAGGCCGATGTCGTGGTGGCCGTGGACATGGCCTTGCGCCGGGACTCGATCGCCGTGCTGGCCGCGTGGAAACGGCCGGACGGCAAGGCTGCGGTCAAGGCGAAGATCTGGGAGCCGGACGGCACTGGCAAGCTCGACCACCGCGCCGTTGTCGACTACATCCGGTTTGACCTGGCTGATCGCTACACGATCACCGAGATCGCCTACGACCCGCGTTTCTTCGAGGTCCCTGCCCGGGACTTGGAGGACGAGGGCTTCAACCTCGTCGAGTTTCCGCAGTCGCCTGAGCGGATGACTCCGGCGTGCGGTCAAGCGCTTCAGATGATCGTCGACGGCCACGTGGTCCACGACGGAGACCCTGATCTCGGAGCGCACGTCAAGGCCGCTGCGATGCGCCCGAATGAGCGCGGCTTCACCCTGTCCAAGGGCAAGTCAAAGCGCAAGATCGACGCCTGCGTGGCCCTGGTCATCGCCCTGTGGCGGCTCACCGCCCCCGACCCCGTGGAAGAGCACCTTGTTCCCCGGTTCGCCTTCTTCGACCTCTGAGACCAGGTGATGACGCTGTCCAAGATGACCCGGGTCAGCTTGGGGTTCGCCCTCGGGTGCGTCGCGATCGTCGTCGGCGTCTTCATGCTCACTGGCGTCCCCGGCGCGCTGATCGCGACCGGCCTGATCCTTACCGGGACCTGCCTGCTTCTGGCTCCCGTTGAAGCACCACCGCCCGCCCCCGGGCCCAATGAGGAGCCGCCGCTGTGAACCTCCTTCAGCGCGTACGGCTGAGTCGCAAAGGGGTGACCATCGGCGGCCGGTCCAGTTCGGGGCCGTGGGTAGAACCGCCGTTCTGGGACCTGGAGCGATCCCGCTTCAACTGGTCGACGTCCAGCCTGCTGTCCTTCAACGAAGAGACCATCGAGAACGACTTCGAGGGGTACCTGGCCGGGGCGTTCAAGGCCAACGGCCCGGTGTTCTCGTTGATGCTCGTCCGGCTTCAGGTGTTCTCAGAGGCCAGGTTCCAGTTCCGGGCCTTGCGCAACGGACGCCCGGGGAAGCTTTTCGGCAACGCGGATCTCAGTGTCCTTGAATCCCCATGGCCTGGCGGGACGACAGGTGACCTGCTGTCGCGGATGATCCTGCACGCCGACTTGGCTGGGAACGCCTACGTGACCCGCGTGGGGGACCGGCTGCGGTTGCTCCGGCCTGACTGGGTGACGATCGTCGCCGAGTCGCAGGGAGACCCGGATCTCGGCGGCACCGCCTTGGACTCACGAGTCGTCGCCTACGTCTACGAACCGCGCGTCAACGGCAAGGACGGGGAGCCGACGATCCTGCTGCCCGAACAGGTCGCTCACTTCGCTCCGGTTCCAGACCCCGAGTTCAACTGGCGGGGCATGTCGTGGATGACTCCGGTTCTGCGGGAGATCACCGCCGACAACGCCACCACGCGCCACAAGATGAAGTTCTTCCAGAACTCGGCGACCCCCAATCTGTCGATCTCGCTGGACGCCTCGGTGAAACCGGCGGCGTTCACCGAGTTCGTCGAGGCGTTTCTTGCCGCCCATCAGGGCACCGACAACGCCCACAAGCCGCTCATCATCGGCGGCGGGGCCGACGTCAAGCCGCTGTCGTTCAACTTCCGGGACTTGGACTTCAAGGCTCTCCAGGGTGGCGGAGAGACCCGTCTGGCCTCGGCGGCTGGTGTCCCGCCGGTCATCGTCGGGTTCTCCGAAGGTCTCCAAGGGTCGTCCCTGAACCAGGGCAACTACGCCGCCGCGCGCCGCCGGTTCGCTGACGGCACCATGCGCCCGTTGTGGCGCAACGTCGCCGGGTCGCTGGCCAACCTCATCGAGGTCCCGCAGGCCGCTGAGCTGTGGTTCGACGAGAGGGATATCAGCTTTCTGCGGGAGGACCGCAAGGACGCTGCTGACATCGCTTTCACCAAGGCTCAGACGATCCGGCAGTACGTCGAGGCGGGCTACGAACCCGGCTCCGCGAGGGACGCCGTCGAGGCTGAAGACCTTTCCCTGCTGGTGCACACCGGACGTCTTTCCGTGCAGCTGCAAGACCCCAGCGCGGCCTTGCCGCCGACTCCATCGGAGCAGACCTAATGATCACCAAGAGTCTGAACCAGGTCGAGATCAAGGACGCTGATCGCGGCGAAGTGAAGGCGATCTTCAGTACCTTCGGGGTCGTCGACCGTGACGGCGACATCACGATGCCCGGGGCGTTCGAGGACGGCACGGCTGTGCGCATCTCCGCCTACGGACACAAGTCATGGGAAGGGCTGCTGCCGGTCGGCAAGGGCGTCATCCGGACCACCGACGCCGAGGCGATTCTGGAAGGCCGGTTCTTCCTCAACACCACCGCCGGGCGGGACACCTTCGAGGTCGTGAAAGAGATGGGGCCGCTCCAAGAGTGGTCCTACGGCTTCGACATCGAAGAGTTCTCCTACGAAGAGCGAGGCGACTCGAGGGTCCGGATCCTGGAGAAGTCCCGCGTCCACGAAGTCTCTCCCGTCCTGCTGGGCGCTGGAGTGGGCACCCGCACACTCGCGGTGAAGGGTGCCGATCCCCTCAAGTTCGGTGAGGAAGCCCAAGCCGTCGTGGCGGCTGTGGGCTCTCTGACCGATCGTGCTGCCGACGTCATGGCGAAGCGGCGCGAGAAGGGCAAGGGGCTGGGTGCCGATTCGTCGGCCCTGCTGGAGCTGGTCAACGCCGAGCTGAAGCGGCTCGCGGACGTGCTGGCCACCGGCGACGACGCCCCTGACGTCTCCCGCGAGGCCGAGCGCGAGTTCCTGCGCTTCCTCGCCAAGTCACGCGTGGCCTGACGCCGCGCTTCCCTATCTGGAGAAACACCGCCATGACGGCATTCCCTGCCCTGGACGAAGCCCAGGGCAAGCTCGACCATGCCCGCAAGCAGTTGCACGAGGTCTTCACCGAGGCCGGTCCCGAGTTCGACATGACCAAGGTCAAGTCGATCGACGGCGACAACCACGCCAAGGTCGAGTGGATCCGCGCGAAGAACGCCGAGATCGACGACCTGGCCGCCAAGGTCGAAGGTCTCCAGCAGGTGGCCAAGGCCGCCGACCGGGTCCGCGAGTACGACGGCCAGGGCCAGCACGGGGAGCCCGGCGCTGAGACCGGCCAGGGCGGCACCAGCGGGCGCGTCAAGTCCTTCGGTGAGCTGTTCACCGACTCGCTCGCCTACAAGGGCAAGAAGGGTCCCGTCGGCCCAGAGGCCCGGCTGGACGTCGACCTGAAGTCCCTGCTGGACACCTCCACCGGTTGGGCTCCGGCGGACGTGCGCGGCCCGCGTGTCGTCGACTACGCCACCCGCCCCATCCAGGTGGCCGACATCATCCCGAGCACGACCACCAACCAGTCCTCCATCACCTACATGGAGCAGACCGGTTTCACCAACAACGCCGCCGAGGTCGCCGAGGGTGGCCCGTACGCCGAGGCCGCGCTGGCGTTCACTGAGCGCACCAGCCCGGTCCGGAAGATCGGCGTGTGGCTCCCTGTCACGGACGAGCAGCTGGAAGACGTCCCGCAGGTGCGCGGGTACATCAACAACCAGTTGCCGTTCATGGTCCGTCAGCGGCTCGACTCCCAGATCCTCGTGGGCAACGGCACCGCGCCGAACCTGCGCGGCATCCTCAACACCTCGGGTATCCAGACCCAGGCCAAGGGTGGCGACCCGGTCCCGGACGCGGTCTACAAGGCCATGACCAAGGTCAAGGTCACCGGGCAGGCCATGCCGAACGCGGTCGTCATGAACCCCGCTGACTGGCAGGACGTCCGCCTTCTGCGCACCACCGACGGCATCTACATCTGGGGGTCCCCGTCCGAGGCTGGACCGGCCCGCATCTGGGGTCTGCCGGTGGTCGAGGCTCAGGCGCTCACCGAGAACACCGCCCTTGTCGGCGACTTCTCCTTCTCCGAGCTGGCCAACCGGCGCGGCATCGACGTGCAGGTCTCCAACAGCCACGCGGACTTCTTCATCACCGGGCAGCAGGCCGTGAGGGCTGACATCAGGGTGGCCCTGGTGATCTACCGGCCCGCCGCTTTTGCGACCGTCACCGGCATCTAGGACTAGCGTGCACAGTTTCTCGCTACGATGCAGGTATGCGAGAGACGACATGTACCGAGTGCGGCGTTCACGTGGACGTCGCCAGCAACTCGGGCCCCCTGCCCAAGTGGTGCAAGCCGTGCGGCGAGGCTCACGCCAAGGCGCTGATGAGGGCCAGGGGGAAACGGCGAACCGAGAAGACGAGGGGCGTCGTCGCCACCCTGGAGTTCTCCTGCGCCGACTGCGGCACGAAGATCGATTGGAACGGCCGGGGGCGGCCCAAGCTGCGCTGCGATCCGTGCCGTACGGCCCGCAACAAGGAGAAGCAGCGCGAGACGACGATCGCGTGGATGAAGGCGAATCCCGAGCGGGTCAGGGAGATCGGGCGGCGGGGCTACAAGCGCAACGTCGAAAGCATCCGCCTCCGGCGGCTGGCCACCTACTACCAGTACAGGTACGGCATCAGCCGCGAGGACTGGGACGCCATGCTGGACAGGCAGGGCGGCAAGTGCGCCATCTGCAAGGGCGAGCCGCACCCCAACCACCACGGTCGGCGCTTTCATGTGGATCACTGCCACGCGACGAACCGCATCCGTGGCCTGCTCTGCGGGAACTGCAACACGGCCCTCGGGTTGTTCAAGGACGATCCCGAGAGACTCGCGTCAGCTATCGCGTACCTGGCTTCGGCGACGTCGGCGGCGTAACGCGACATACATCTGATCCAGAAGGGCGGCTCCAGGGGCCGCCCTTCTGCATGTCCAAGGAGTTTTCATGCCTTACACCGGCGGATACCCGACGGCCAGCCTCAAGGTGGCGCGCGGGCGCTACAACTTCGCCACCGACGGCGGCGCGGTCGGCGACATCGACCTGACCAGCAGCGCGGTCATCCCGGCCAACGCCTTCATCGTGGCCGGGTTCATCGAGGTGGACACCCCTCTGGACTCCGGCGGGTCGGCGACCGTCGCCCTGAAGGTCGAGGGTGCGGCTGACCTGCTTGCCGCCACCGCGTTCGGTAGCGCCCCGTGGTCCACGGCCGGGCGCAAGAGCATCATCCCTGTCGGCACCGGCGCGACCAGCGTCAAGACGAGTGCCGCCCGCAAGCTTCAGGCCACGGTCGCCACGGCTGCCCTGACGGCGGGCGCGTTCGACGTGGTCGTCCTCTACGTCGTGATCCCTGACTAGGAGATGAGCATGCAGGCAGACCTTCACGTCTGGAAGACCGCCGACGGACGCTTGGTGCTCGCGGGTGACCCCGACGCCACGACCCTGGCCTACGCGCCCGGCGACGACGTCCCCGCCAAGGACCAGGACGCCGTCAGCGCCCTGTGCAGCGCCGACCGGGAGACCACGGCCGGGTCCAAGGGGCAGGACGGCGAGGACCAGCAGGGAAGCCAGCCCGCGCTGTCGGACCAGCCCACCAAGCAGACCGCCAAGCCTGCCGACAAGGCGGCCAAGCGGGACGCTGACAAGTAACCCATAGACGCCGGAAGCCCCGGGTGAGCCCTGCTCCCCGGGGCTTCCGGCTGCAAAGAGGGGAGGGCGAATGGCTCTGGGTGACCCGTACGCCGACCTGGACGACCTGAAGGCGTCGCTGTCCCTGACCGACTCGCGCAACGACGCTGAGCTGACCCGCGCTTTGGAGGCTGCGTCCCGGCACATCGAGAACTGGTGCCGCCGCCAGTTCAACCGGACCGACATCGCGGTGCCGCAGCTGTATCGGCCTGACAGGTCGGGGCGGTTGCTGATCTCGGACATCTGGTCAACCGAGGACTTGGTGGTCGAGATCGACACCGTTGGCGACGCGACCTATTCCACGGCGTGGACCGATGGTGACTACGTCCTTGAGCCGCTGAACGGCATCGTGGACGGTGTCCCCGGGTGGCCGTACACAGAACTCCTGGCGACCCGCTACGCCTTTCCCTGTGGCTCTCGGGCGAGCGTACGCATCACCGCGAAGTACGGGTGGGCGGCGGTTCCGTCTCCGATCACGTCGGCGTGCCTGGCACTGGCCACCGACCTGTTCAAGCTGAAGGACGCCGCTTTCGGCGTGACCGGCGGCACCGGGGAGTTCTCCGCCCCGATGCGGGTCCGTGAGAACGCCGCCGTCACAGCCCTTTTGGACCCGTACCGTCTCGCCTCCACGACGATCCTGGTGGCCTGATGGCCGTCTCCCTGATCGGCGTCATGGAAGGCGTGGCCGGACGGCTGGAGACCATCCCCGGGCTGCGCGTGTCGTTCTACACGCCCGACCAGATCAACCCGCCTGCCGCCGTCGTCGGCATGCCCGAGGTCGTCGACTACCACACCGCGATGGGTCGCGGGCTGATCGAGATGTCTTTGGGCGTGCAGGTGTTCGTCACATCGGTCGACGACCGCACCGGTCAGATCGCTCTCGCGTCGTACGCCGACCCGACCGGAGAAACCTCGGTGGTCTCTGCCGTCTAAGCGGACCGGCAGTTGTGCGGCGCGGTCGCCGAATCCCTGGTCACGGGGTTCCGCCCCTTTGGACGCCAGGACGTCAACGGAGTCCCGATGTACGTCGGCGAGTTCTCGCTCCGCATCTACGCATCCGGAAAGTAGGGAGGTTCCACACGTGGTCAAGGACAAGGCAACGGTCAGAGCCAAGGTCATCGGACCCAACGCGATCTCGGGCGTGAACGCCCCGGGCGAGGTCACCTTGGACCCCGAAGAGACCAACATCCCGGCGTTGGTCCAGTCGGGACACGTCGAGCTGATCGACCCGCTTCCTGAAGACGAGCCGCCCGCCGCGAACACCTCCACCGGCCGTAAGGCCAAGGACAAGGGCTGATGGCCGCGCTCGCGCTTGTCGACGCGCAGACCTTCATCCACGGCTTCGACTTCACCGCGAAGACCAACAGCGTCACGGTCAACTCGGAGGCGGAAGACCTGGACGCCACCACATTCGCGTCAGGCGGCTACCGCGCCCGGGTCGCTGGTCTGCGCGAGGTGTCCAGCGATCATTCCGGGTTCTGGGACGGCCCTGTCGACGCCTACGCCTGGTCGTCCATCGGAACGGTCGACCGGACGGTCACCGTCGCCCCTCGAGGCACTGAGGGGACGCCCGCCTACCTGTACCAGGCCGGTCAGTTCTCCTATGAGCAGTTCGGCGATGTCGGCGAGTTGACCCCGTTCTCCATCTCGATGAGCGGTTCCAACGCCTATGGCGTGGTGCGGGGCAAGCTGGCCAAGGCCAAGGGAACGGTCAGCGCGACCGGCGTCCTGGGAAGCGTGGTGCAGCTGACCGCCCCGACGGCCACCCAGTACGTGTACGCCACCCTGCACGTGTTCACCGCCGGGACCACGATCACCGTCCAAGTGCAGTCCGACAACGCCGCCGGGTTCGCCTCGCCGACGACGCGCGGCACCATCGGCCCGATCACCACCACCGGCGGAACATGGATGGCTCGCGTGGCCGGTCCATTCGTCGGTGAGACGCACTGGAGGATGCAGGTGTCAGCGGTGACGGGATCCTTCGAGGTGGCGGGGGCTATCGCCGTACAGTAAGAGACCGGGCGTTGTCTCACCAACGCCCGGCCAAGTAGCCCACCTATCAGCCAGGCGAGGCCACCAGATGAAGGTTAACAAGGCGACGTGTGTCGTCTGTTCGGAGGAGTTCGAGTACGAGCGGCGGGGCAAACCCCGCTCGGTCTGTTCCCCGAAGTGCAAGCAAGATCGCAAGAACGCTGCTCGAGCGGTCGGGGTGAACGGCGAGACGAGCGCCACGTGCGCTCGGTGTCAGCTCCCGTTCACGTACGTCCGGCGCGGACGAGAGCGGTTGTACTGCACGGATCGATGCAAGGACGCGGCCTGCTACCAGCCCCGGGTGGGGCTCGTCGCGGAGACCTGTCTCCAGTGCGGGAAGCCGTTCGAGCGTGAACGACGGACAGGATCCCCCCAGAAGCTCTGCTCTCCGCAGTGTCAGGACGCTCGGAAGAAGGCGAGCCGAGCCGCCAGATACGCCGCTGAGCAGGAGACCGCGAAGCGTCTCGCGAAGGGATGGGCGCTCGCCAACGCTGAGCGGGTCCGGGAGAACATCGCCCGGTGGCAGGTCGCCAACCCGGAACGCCATCGCACCAACCGGCGCGCGAAGGTGCTGCGTTACCGGGCCCGGAAGGCGTCCGCGCTCACACTCCCGTTCACGCGGGAGCAACTGGACCAGCGCCTCAGCATGTGGCCGGGGTGTTGGGTCTGCGGAGACCCTGCTGGACGCCATGTGGATCACGTCAAGCCACTGAACAAGGGCGGCCCGCACATCCTGGCGAATCTCCGCCCCATCTGTCTTCCGTGTAACTCGCGGAAGCGCGACCGCTGGCCATATACCGCGTAGTAGCTGACCAGCCCTACCGAAGGCCGTCCCACTCGGGGCGGCCTTTGTCATATCCGCCTCTCCAGGCCGTCCCACATCCGGGGCGGCCTTTGTCATGAGGAGACACAACAATGGCGGCCTTCGCCTTCATCAACGCCCGCGTCGAGATCAACTCGGTGGACTGGTCGGCCTGGGTCACCAGCGTCACCCTCAACTTCGAGGCTGAGGACCTGGAGACCACCGCGATGGGGACCGGCTTCCGGACTCGTATCGCCGGTCTCAAGGACGGGTCGGTCGACATCGAGTTCAACAACGACTTCGTGGACAACGGCCTGGATGAGGTCCTGTGGGGGTTGTGGGGCACCCTGACCACCGTCAAGATCCGCCCCGACGCCGGGGCCATCTCGGCGAACAACCCCGAATACTCCGGTCAGGTTCTCGTCGCGGAGATGAACCCGTTGGACGGCGGAGTCGGTGACCTGGCCAAGCGGTCGGTGTCCTGGCCGACCTCGGGCGTCTGGGCGCGCGCCACCAGCTGATGACCGGCGTCCAGGTCAAGGGGAGCGACCTGCGGAAGCTGGCCAAAGACCTGCGGAAGCACTCCGACGGGAAACGGCTTGTCAAAGAGCTGCGGACCGAACTGCGTCAGGTCGCCAAGCCGTTCGTTCCCGCTGTGCGGAGAGCCATCGCGGGCTTGCCGTCGCAGGGCGAGAACGCTCGCCGTGGTCGGACCTCGTTGCGTAAGCGCATGCAGAAGGCGACCAAGCTTCAGGTCCGCACCGGCGGCAAGAACGCCGGGGTTGTCGTCCGGGTTGAGCACTCGGCGATGCCCGCCGGAATGGGCAACCTACCCGCCTACATGGAGGGCGAGCCCCGTTTCACCCGTTGGCGGTCCCCGACCTGGGGCCGCGATCCCTGGAAGACACAGTCGGCTCACCCCTTCTTCTACCAGGCCGTACGTCCTGCGGAAGACGAGGCCGTACGCGCCGCCGCCGACATTTTCAATCGAATCGCGAGAGAGATCGAATCATGACGAAAGCTACGCCTGCCCTGGACGCCGCCGAGAACGAGGCCACCGGCGCGACCGGCGACCGGTCGTTCACCGTGGCCGGTTTGACGCTGACGATCCCCGATCGGATCAAGTACGTGAAGGTGGCGCGGCTCTTCAACGCCGGGGACGAGTTCGGCGCGCTGGAAGTCATGCTGGGGCGTGAGCAGATGGAAGCGCTCGAAGAGCTGGAGATGACCGAGTCCGACCTGACCACGCTGAATGAGCAGATGGCCAAGGTTCTCGGCGTCGACCCGGGAAACTCGCCCAGCTCGCACGCCTGATCTGCGAGCACACCGAAGACGTAGAAGCGGACTTGTCGCACGTCTACCCGCGTGACTGCGACCAGCTTGCCGCTTTCCTGCGGGGAGAGATGAGCATCCGACGCCTGTGGGTGCTGGTCTCTCGTCTGCCTCCGGAATCGGCCGCGCAAGCCATCATGTCGGGCCGTCCGGGGGTGGGGCCTGAACGCGTGGAGTGGACCACCAGCCTTCACATGCTGGCCGCCATCCATGAGCAGTTGCAGGCGCTGACCTATCTGACCGGTGCCGTCCACAGCGAACGCGGCAAGAACCCCGTGGCGAAGCCGTCACCGATCCCGCGCCCCGGGATCGACCCGACCCCCACCTGATCCGAGGCCCCTCGCGAAGAGGGCCATCAGCATGCCCTCAGCGAGGAGAGTCATCGGTGGCCGGTCGTACCGTCTCGCTTTTCCTAGTCGCTCACGACCGGATCTCCAAGACGTTCGCCAAGGCTGCCGCGTCCACTGAGCAGCTGTCCAAGCATGTCGATGGCTTGTCGAACGTCGCGAAGAAAGCGGGTGGCATAGCCGCCCTCGCGGGTGGCGTCACGGCTCTGGGTGCGGCGGCGGCTCCGGCGGCTGCGGCGGTCGCTGCGATGCCCGCCGCGATGCTCGCGGCGAAGGCCGCCTCCGGAGTGCTGAAGGTCGGCCTGATCGGCGTCGGCGACGCCATGTCCGCCGTGGCCGGGGGCGACGCGAAGGCGCTGGACGAGGCGCTGAAGAAGCTCTCGCCGAACGCACGGGCGTTCGTCAAGGAAACCAGCGGCCTGAAGAAGGCATTCGACCCGGGACAGCAGGCGGTCCAGAACCGCCTGTTCGAGGGGCTTGCCGCGCCGATGGGGCGGGTTGCCACGTCCCTGCTGCCGACCGTCCGCAAGGGCAGGGTCGGTGTCGCCGGGTCGCTGAACGCTGTCGCTCGGGAAGCCATCAAGACGGCCGGGACTCCCCTGTTCAAGGGGCAGATGGAGAAGGTCTTCAGCGGCACCTCGAAGATCGTTCAGACTCTTTCGGGGGCCATCCGGCCGTTGCTGACCTCGGTGCTGCAAATCGGGGTGGCCGGGCTTCCGCTGGCTCAGCGGATGGCCCAGTGGGCGACCAATGGTGCGAAGGCTGCCGCCGGGTTCCTGACGTCGAAGAGGGGCGTCGACTTCCTGAAGAACGCCGTCAAGGCCGCCGGGGACACCCTGGCCGCCTTGGGGCGGATCGGGCAGAACATCGCCTCCATCCTGATCGGCGTCTTCAAGAACGCCGGGGGCGCTGGCGACGGCCTACTGCAAAGCCTCGAGAAGATCACCGCGCAGGCCGAGAAGTGGGTGAACTCCGCCCAGGGGCAGCAGAAGATCGCCGAAATCTTCAAGCTGCTGCACGACACGATCGGGAACGTCGTCGCGATCCTGCCCCTGATGGCCGGTCCCCTCGGCTTGATCGCGAAGATTCTCGGCGCGCTTCCCGCGCCAGCGCAGGGCGTCGTATCGAAACTCCTGGCCATCGCCGCCATCGCTGGCCCACTCGGCGGCAAGCTGATGGCGGTTGGGTCGACCGCCATCAGCGCCGGAAAGGGCCTGGTGCAGTTCGGCACGGGCCTGATCAAGGGGGCGTCCGGTCTCGGCCAGAACGCCAGCATGGCGGCAAAGGCCGGGGCGGCGCTGAGGTCTTTCGGCTCCACTCTCGTGACCGGCATCGCGAGTTCGGCCCAGATGGTCACCCAGCTCTCGGCGTTGGCGTGGCAGAAGGGCAAGGTAGCCGCTCAGGCTGCGCTCGCGGCCACGCGCACCATCGCGCTGTCGGTCGCCCAGAAGGGCGCGGCTGTCGCCTCGCAGGCGTTGGCCGTGGCGACTCGCCTGGTGAACGCGGCGATGCGAGCCAACCCCATCGGCATCATCATCACGATCTTGATCGCGCTCGGAGCCGCGATCGTCGTGGCGTACAAGAAATCCGAGACATTCCGCAACATCGTCAACGGCGTCTGGAGCGCCATTAAGACGGCGGTCACGGTCGCCTGGACCAACTACATCAAACCGGCGCTGACTGCTCTGCGGAACTTCCTGGTCAACACGGTCGCGCCCAAGGTGTTGTGGTTCCACAACAACATCGTGAAGCCGACCTGGAACGCCATCGGCAACGCCGTCCGCTGGGCGTGGTCGAAGGTCATTCAGCCCGCGTTCTCGGCGATCAAGACCGGCGTGGCGAAGGTCGGCGACGCGTTCCGTGGGGCGTCGAACTTCATCAAGACCGCCTGGGAGAAGATCAAGAGCGCGGTCAAGGCCCCGGTCAAATTCGTCGTTGAGACGGTCCTGAACAACGGGATCTTGAAGGCGTGGAACCTCGTCGCGGACAAGTTCAACCTGTCCCCGAAGAATCTGCACATCCCTTTGCCCAAGGGGTTCGCCACCGGCGGCCACATCACCGGCCCCGGCGGGCCGAAGTCCGACCAGATCCCGATCATGGCGTCCAAC
>JACCDR011874212.1_pt1 | contig 13798 bp, 15 predicted proteins | sample 7446431 | NCBI WGS metagenome assembly JACCDR01 (sample SAMN15323443, study PRJNA562643) | freshwater metagenome | isolation source: river surface water | place: USA:Blue River Watershed | collected 2017-08-17
AAAAATAAGAGTACTTCATCTTGAGCGAAAAAAATAAGAGTACTTCATCTTGAGCGAAAAAAATAAGAGTACTTCATCTTGAGCGAAAAAAATAAGAGTACTTCATCTTGAGAGCAACTCACCATACCACTCAGCATCGGTCGTATCAGCCGGATTGATCATACCAAACTTTTGAGTAGTCGGGTCGGCTACGTTAACATAGATTTTGTCATTGACTCTTTTGGTGTATTCGGAGCATCCTTTTTCAAAATTTACCACAACTTCGGCAAATGCATCACTTACAGTGATATTTTTTTTAGTAGCATACTCTTTGGCAATGGAGTAGAAATCCTGTAGGTTATCCGCAATTGTATTAGCCGGAATCCACTTCTTTTCAACATATTTCATATCAATTATCAAATCAGAGTCTTCAAGAATGAAATTACGAATGTTGGTAATATCACAGCTGTCATAATCATTAGCTTTCGTATTTGCTGCGACGTCAACCGTATACGTATAAATTTGAGAGCCGGAAATATCAGAGATATTCATGATCATGAACGGCATAACAATGTAGTTGTCTTTATGGACAGATACGACTTTGACATTTTTCATGTCCATTTTTGGAAATATAATACCAAAATTGAGGCGGTGGTACTTAGCAAGACGAGCCTCATAAGTAGTACTACGCATCGCCATGTCTACAATGTTATAGCCATACTTGAAAGCAAAATGACCAAGTCCAGTCATATAGAATGAGTTTCCGTCAAATGCGGCACATGCGGAACCAATGTCAAATCCATGGAGGAGCTGTGAAATACAAGTATACTCGCGCAATATAATTTGCACTATGTACTTGCTTTCCTGATCCTTACAAGTAATCGTATTTCCATTGTATACAATTTTCACAAACTTACGCCTAACATATTCAATAATTTTCGGCAAATAGTCGCTGCTCTTAGATCCATTCGCAGTAATACGCGAGCTAAGAAGCGAAGGGCAAATGAACAGGTCAAAGTCGCGATCGTATAAGTCATAAGGTCCATCGGCATCAGCAAGTCTTGCGATAGAGCCGCCAGCAAGGATCAAACCAGTTGATCTAATCAAGTTTAGAAGAGTCGGAAACTCATCCTCAAGCATGCTTAAAATATGATCTGCTTCAAAAGGCTTTCTGAGAAACATAGCGTTGTTAAACGTGCGTGGAACGTTTAAAGCATCTTTATCGCTGACCATTTCAACAAAGTTGACTTTTTCAATGTCATAGGATTCAGGATCCTCCGCATTGAAGAATCCGCGCTGAGTATTAATTAAGGTATTAATGAGCTCCATCGTTTTAAACTATGTAAAAATTCACTTTTTACAGCTTATAAAGCGCAACCGCGCTCAACATGGATATGCTAATCATCTGAAAAGTCATCATATTCCGGTGTCCAAAGATATCAAAAAGCATCTTGGTCGCCGGCTTTTCGTCCGGAGTAAAGAATTTGAAAACGGGGCATTCGCCGAATATATGCCATGAAAACATAGTCAGTATAAAAGCCATGATAACCAGCTTGAGCGCCGCCGTACTATCCGAATAAAGCGGCACGTATATACAAACGAGTATATACAAAATGTGTATGAATTCAACCAAGTAGGCTTCAGGGCGCATATATCTGACGTACAAAAAAATCAATCGCCGCCGCCGGCCGTTCTATAGAAGCTGTTTTTGGATTCCAAATAGAGCGGGCCGCCACCAGGACGCAACTTTAGCTCAAGAATCTCATCGCGTAGCCGCTGATTTTCTTGCTCCAAAATATAGTTTTTGACAACCGGGTGATCACTAACACTCACGTCAGCCCCGGCACGAATAAGAGCAAATAACGACTTATGTAGCGCGTTATCACAATAGTACTCAATAAGGCTGAGCGTGGTTTTACCGTCGTCATTAATACTGTCAACATTCGCTCCAGCTTCAATAAGCTTCATAATACACTCATATTTGCTGTACTTAGCGGCGCAGTGTAAAGGGGTTTCTCCGTCGCTGTCACGGAGGTTGACATCAGCTCCATTATCAAGCAGCAACTCTACACATTGTAAGCTTTGTGAAGCGGCTACATGTAGAGTAGTATCATTAATATTTGACACCGAAATGAGTAATTTAACGCATTCAAGACGATTCTTGAGTATAGCATTCATAAGGGGCGTGTATCCATCCAAGTTAAAGATTTTGAAGTCCGCGCCCGCATCAATGAGGATCTTGATTTCATCAACCAATCCAAAGTACGCTAAGTAATGCGCAGCCGTGTTTCCGCCATTATCTTGAGCGTTTAAGTCTACGCCGGAGCGAGCGATTGGACCAATAGCACTACGGAACCAGCATGCGGCCGCGTAGACCAGCGTAGGTTTATTATTAATCAATATGTCAAAATCTCCGCCAGCCGCGATTAGCAGCCGCACAAGTTCTATATTGCGAATCAGCACAGCAAATCGTACGGCGCTCAATCCATCCATATTTTCAATGTTAGGATCAGCTCCGGCGTCAAGCAGCATCTGTACCATTTCTACGCTTTCTTCTTTGATCGCTTTTACTAAAGGCAACTCTCCGTCTCTCGGGTTAATCAGCTCGGGACGCGTCCTTATCAGGGTCGCGACTTTGTCCAAGTCGTTTTCAAATATAGCGCTGATTAGCTCGTACATTTCTTCTTTTCAAGCTGAATTAATTTATTTATTTCAAATATTCATTTTTTTGAAATGTTCAATATCATACATGAAAAAAATGAAGGCTCAAGGAGTAGTAGAACGGATTAGAACGGACTTACACTTGCGTAGACACACCAAACAGCAGCTATCTCTCTTTTCACGAACCCATTTATTCGCGCAGTCGTGGTGAATTATGAATCCGCCGCAGCAGCTGAAGTAGACAAACCTATCGCCAAGATTGATAAATTCGCGGCAAATTATACACTCTGAGTTAGAGCAGTTTTTTATGAGGACCCGTCGGAGGATCCAATCAAACGTCATATTAGCTTTTTTAAATCTCCTGATTCTGAACCGAAGATCGCGGTTTTCGCGCTCAAGCCGCATTATGCGCATGCTCATGTCCGCGGCGGTTTCACCAATAATGAAGTTGGTTATTTTGGTGCGGAGCCTACTCAATAGACCAGTGAGCGGATTGCTCATACATATAATGTATATAAGTATGGTAGAATAAGTCGCTATGTTAACCACGCTCACGATCCATAAAACCGGATAACAAGCCCAGGCGACCAACACAATAAGTATGGTTAGGACGACCTTCATAATTCAATACAATAAATTCACTTTTTGGAGGCGCGGCTCGGACAAAAAAATAAGGTGAAGGGCCTAAGTAGACTCAGCGATAAATTTAGCAAGCTCCATTTTATTCAACAGGGACCAACCCTTCATGTTGTTTTCACGACAAATATTTTTGAGCTCATCCATCTTCATGAACATGAGGTCGCGGACTCTTGTCGTGATCGCCTCGGTATGATTATCGGGTAATGACTCTTCATTCACTCGGTTAATCGCCTCCATAAACTCAATAAAGTTTTCTTTCAATACCTCCATCGTGCTCTTATTCTTCTCAATCATATCACTATTCCTCTTCATTAATGCATCTAACTCATCTGACGTAAAATTGATCGGATCCATTTTGTACTCTATAATAGCTTTAATTGTTTAAAAAAATTCACTTTTAGAGCGCGCAAATGCGAGCCGGATTATCTCATTCTCCGTAGAGCGGCAACCTCCATCTCCAGCTTGTAGTTTTTGACGATCAAGCTATTCTCATGTCTTGTAGTGTCGGCACCGGCTTCTATCAGCATGCGCGCGGCTTTTTCCGCGCCCAATCCATTGTTGTACAATAACAAGGCGTCCAGCGCCGTATCTCCTTTGTATTGCGAGCATCAATATTAGCACCAGCGTTGATTAAAACTTCAAGACAATCGCATTGTCGGCCAGCAATGTGTAGCGGAGTCCTTCCACGACTGTGTATAGAATTTACCAAGTCAGGACGCGTCTTTATCAACCGCTCTATTTCCTCCAAATCCCATCTATCCATAGCACTAATCAATTCGGTCATAGTATAGTATAATTTATTTATGGAGCAATATCTCTACAAAAAATCAGCACTTTACTCTTTCAATACGATAATATCGCAGCTCTTTTTGCATATAAGACAATGCTCTCCGTTTCGGGCACGCTTCCAGCTTGCGCAACAATCATAATGAAGCGGAAATCCACCACAGCAATCCATAAATGATAGATCGTTATTAATGGTATTGACCGGATCAAAGCAAATCGCGCATTCCGGAGTACCGTATTTTCTTAAGAGCATACGGCGGACTTTAACATCAAGTAGTATGTAAGTTGTTCTATTACGAAATAAATCCACATGTAGCTTGTTATTCAGTTCTAAACCACGGACCATTCTCAACTGATAACGCCGGCAATCCTCGTTAATAGAATCATAGTCTTTTTTGACTTGAATCAACTCATCTGATAATTTTCTATTATCGGCTTTAAGCTGATAAATGAGGTCTAAATTACGAATTGATTCACTCTCCAACATTTTATTTTCGGAAGTAAGCTTTTCAATGTGTTCCATATCGTGGAGTGTTGTCATGTGGTCTCTACGACGATCTTTATGAATAGTGTCGTAGTCTCTTTTAGATTGGAGTAATTCACTAACCAATCTCGTCTTTTCATACTCAAGCTGACGAATTCGCTCAACGCCGGTAAGAATGCTTCGCAAGAATGGACGCGGATCCAACTCTATGTACATCCAATAGCACATTAGTCTTATAGAATGAATCAACAAACTTGCTACGCCAACCCACCAAAAAGCATTTCCTACGGAATACAAGACGTACCATACGTCTACCGTCAACGATGATTTTAAAAGGATTGCTACAACAATAGCTTGTACCAATAAGAAAAGCATCATAATATTACGCAAATATATTCACTTTTTTGAAAACCATATACACAAAAAAATATATGAGTCAGCTCAAACAAACTGAGTCAGCTCAACGACCTCAACATTCCCACTCTTCAAGTGTATGCGAGCATAATTCGCGGCTTTATCGGCGACCTCGTTCCATCGGCTGTGTTCAGTACCGGCGGTCCCTTTTTTACCATGTGAAGGAATAAAGTGGAGCTTAAAATTAGCAGCACCCACGATCCTCCAGCCCTTCGCAATCGCCGCAGTCAAATCCGGATTCGCTTTTGAGAGCCGCTCGGCCTCACTCCATTTAGGCATATAAGACTCAACCATGCGCAGCCAAAACTCTGAGTCCGTATACAAATCTACACCGCAAGACATACCATTCTTCTTGTAATATCGCATAGCTTCCAATATCGCCATTCCCTCCGAGCGAATGTTCGTAGCCGCGTATTCGGAGCAATCAAGACTACCAATAACCGCAAGCCCGCGGTTAGGCAAAACCACGGCAAAACCACCTCTGGACATCGGACTCTTGTTGTTCGGAAAGCAGCTCCCGTCCGTGTACAACGACTCCCTCGGCACGGCAGGCATCAATTCCGCCACCTTGGACTCCGCAGTATTCCAATCAATATCAGGATAAACCAAATTCACCTCGCTAAAATGCGAGCAATCCTCAAATCTACAACCCCTATTCAGCGGGCTCGGGTGAGAATATTCCAAACGGCGGCCAGCGCACTGAATAGACTTAGCATTCTCACCCCACAACAAGAATATAAGCTCGCGCTCCACAGCCTCTTCAAGCCGTCCTACAAGCCGCTGAGTGTAAGCCGTCCACAGCTTACGATGCGCATTGGACTCGCCCCTCACCGTCGTCAAGCTACGATTCAGCAGCAGGATCCCCTGAGCAGCCCAACGGTGAAGATGGTGAGTCGCCGGCAGCTCGGCAATCAAGCCGCTCTTCATAAGAGCCTTGAATATGTTCGCGGCTGACGGTGAGCGCTTAGAGCTGAAAGCCAGCCCGCAAGCGTTATCATTCGGGTATGGATCCTGAGCCAAAATTACCACGCGGACTCGCTCAAACGGCGTCAGCCTCGCCCACTCAAACACTTTGTCCAAACTCGGCACCGTATCCGGCCCCTCAACAGCCGCCAGGATCGCCTCCAACTCCGGGTCCGCAATGATCGCGCGCCATTTATCGGGCACCCCAGTAAGAGCTTTGTCAAGTAGGCTCATATCTTATAAATATTATACATTTCACTTTTAATATATGTCAAAAACAGTACCCGGACTAAGTGCGGAATACGTGTCTTTTTATCAAACCGGTACAACCTCAGCACCTTCAATACGACATGCTGACTCAAACTCTACCGGACTCTACCTGACTCCAACTACTCTTGGAATCACTCAAAGCAGCGCAAACTCAATGGTATTCGCCGCGGGCAAAATCGCGGTTTCAAGTCCGCTTGAAAGCAGCTCAACAATCGCGGCTACCAACCTTAAGCTCACAATCGCAGGCAGCTCAAATCCGGCTCAATCAAACTACTTTGAGGCGGCCGCAACGACAAGTAGTACTGATCCGCTTTACTTTACCTATTTAGCGGCGCCCCGGGTCAGCGGCCCCTTTATGGCCTCGCATAGTTATACGCTTTATATAGCCGGCCCGCCGTCCAGCGGAGCTATGCCGCATTCCTTTTATGTAAATTCAGGCACGTCGCATTTTGGCGGCCCGGTCGCAATATGCGGATCGCTGACATTCCTCTCAATTGGAAAGATCAACATAGAATGCAATCCTTTGTCAACTCTAACTTATACTATTCCTGACGTAGGCACCAACGCAGGCTTCATCATGTCAAGCTCCTCCGGCGGTCAGGTTATTACAGCGTCTACAGCAACCGGATCCATTGTCAAAGGAGCTATACTACGGTATGGTGAGGACGGCGGTAGTTTCGTCAACGGTATGTCCGGCAACACAGTATACTCAACTTATTTTGCGGCCCCAACTCTCACTAACGCATTTGCGAGTGAGGCGGCTACAATATATGTCAGCGGGCCTCCAAGCGGAACCGTCTCCACGGCTTACTCGGTCCTCGTCGGCGGCGGCGCCTCGCAGTTTCGCGGCCGCGTTGACGTAAGCTCTCTTGGTTTTGTAGGTGATCCAACCACAGGAATCTCTTGGAACTCCATAGGATCATACTCTATGACATCGGCCGGCGCGCAAACCATGACGGTTGACTCCAGCGGCGTCGCGCTGGCCGCTAACAAAGCACTCAATTTTGGCGGCCCGCTTTTAATGAAGCTCGCCGGCACGCCGCATTTCGCGCTTGACGTCACCGGGCTGGCTACAATCGCTGACGGGTACCCTGGTAGTATTTCCGGAAGTGTCAGCATCCGCGGAACCGTATCAGGAACCGGATTCAACACTACACCAATTACAGTCCCAGTATACTATTTTCCACTCGGCGGCAAAGCCTACTTTATAGTGATCTCCAATGGAACCTCAACTGCTTGGAAGACCGCAGGAAATCCGGCAAACTCAAATTATATCACCATTACCTTTTCCAGCTTTGCGACGGTTGTAGCGGCGTATTTGACCGGATGTATAGGCACTACGAGTACGTCAACGGCCGCTACTGTTAAAAACATAGTACTTGACGGATATATGTCCGGAACAGCACCTGTAGCAAACTCGGTTATTATGGTATTCCCAGTAAACAGCGCTCTACTTGCGAGTAATCTGTGGTCCGGATCAAATCAAGCGCTGACTATTGGAGTGTCCGGTATTATTTTTGCGGATAAATAAATCATAATTATATATATATAATGGCACTCGTAGTCCCAATGCTCAGCGACGACAATACCGCGATTCCTCTCGGCACAGTAGTTGTACTTGACGGTACAACTGTGCGCGCATACGATCCCCTCGTTGACACCGTGTCAAGCTCATTCGGAGTCATTGTCCCTAAGAATAACAATGTAGTTGAATTTTCCGTCCAAAGTCACTACTACTATACCAAGACATCTCCATTCGCATTTGACGGCTACTTGCGGTACATTTTTGACGAAAATGAAAACAACATCTCTAATGATGATTATGATCCAAACTACAACTGGATCACTGACGACGCTTGTAATGCGGTTGCTATTTCAGGAACGGTCTCTGTCCTGAACACTCAAACCAGCTACGTGAAGTCATCTTGGAAGCTGACCTACACCGGTAGTGTGACGAGCGCATATTGTCTATGTTAGTGCTTGTGCTACTACGTAGCACGGCGCACCGGCACTGCGCTAATTTGATATATTTGTGGTTGTCCGCGGCTGTTTCAGCGCGCATTTCAGAGGCCGGCAAGAACGGCGCGCTGAAATAGCCGGTTGGTACGACGCATTAATATCGGATATATGATTAGAATCCATATATTGTCAAAGCTAAGCAAGCTCAATTTAGAAGGGTCATGCTATTCTAACATGCTCTTTTTTTTGAAGGAATGATTCAAGTAGGTATGGTAATTCATGTGTGTGATTTAGCCGGCTCTTTTTTGTGCGCTCGTATCAGCCGGCTCTTTTTTGTGCGCTCGTATCAGCCCGCAAAAAAAATAACAATAATGGTAGTATGGTAGTACACGTGCTCAATCCAAAGAAGGATAAGCGCAATTAATTACTTGCTTCTGAAACTCAGGCAAGGATCCTCTATTTAGAATAACCACATCCGCGGTGTTTCTAATGTTTTTGACCTCTGTCTCGGAAATATGCTTAGAAAAGCAATTCTCCGCGACATCTCTGTCAATGTACACAATTTTAGCTCCCTGTGCTCGGAGTGCGGTCGCTTCATTTTCAAAGCGCAAATCCGCAATTACATAGTTTTTGCGCGGATCATCACTCATCCGCTTTAAAAGCGCTTTAATGAAAAAGTCCTGACCAAACTCGGCCTTGACTAACTCAGCTAAACGCTGCATGATCTCCCGGGGGGCAAGATCGTGGTACGGGTCCAAAGTCTCCTTCTTGGAACCATGTAGCTGCTCATTGGATAACCCAAAGCCAACACTACACATGTCCTTAAGAGGATCGGCAAGACTCATCAACTGAAAACCCCTCTGAACGAGGAACTCAGCCGCAGTAGTCTTACCTGAACCCTTTGTACCCGCAAACGCAACGATAGTCATTTTTTAATGAAAAAAAATTCACTTTTACACGGCGACCCGCTCATAGCCTCTCTCTTCATATATACTCTTACGAGCTCTATATTGACTTACAAGAATGGTACCCATATCAACCAAATCTACAATAATACGCTTCTCCATTGAGGAGCCGGATCTAAATATACGTCCAAGGGTTTGCTCTATTTTGACTTTACGAGGCGTTGCGAATACGAGTCCATTCATTTTACTAATGCTGCGGCCCGTACTCATGTACTGATATGTTGTACCAATAATACGCGCGCTGAGGACCGCCTCCTCAAGGGCGGCCTCGTTGGAGCCGCCGGCTACAATAGACATAGCATTTCCGTCAGCGGACAGCGCGTCCTGAATCTTTTCAAGGTAGTCACGACGATCTGAAAACACGAACACATTCCGCGTCTGAGCAACTTCTTTGATATGAAATACGACCGCCGCAAGCCGCTCCGGATTCGCTAAGATCCGGTCAATTGTACGCTGATAGTCAACGCGGTCTTTTTTGAGGACCGGCTCAGTGTAGTCCCGCGTCGCCCGGAACTGAACGACGCGTACTTCCGCCTCAAACTTGCTGACTTGCGGAACCAAGTGCTCCGCATCAAACACCGGACCGATATTCCCGAGGATCACCTGGTGTGAGTCGTCTTTGTTGTATGGAGTACCCGACAACCCGAGCATGTAGCGGACCTGACAGTTGCTGAATATCTTTGAGTACGTCTCGCTACAATAAAGGTGAGCCTCATCAAACACAATGAGTCCAAACTGAGCAAAGTACTCATGAGCCGGCTGCTCTACTTTTCCAACCTTTATTGTCTTCTTTGAAAGCGTTTGAATGAGGCCGACTACGATTTGGCCGTCCTTCTTAACGCGGCCGTTGAGCTCGCCTACTTGAACTCCTTGAAACCAGCCTTCCAGGTTTTGCTTCCATTGCGGTACCATGTTTGAAATATGACATACAATGAGCGTCTTTTGACGAATGCGCCCAATGAGCTCCATTGCTATAAATGACTTACCGGCGCCCATGTCCAGCTTCAGTATGACGCCGGCGGCTCCGCGGGCCGCGCTCTCCGGAGCAAAGTACGACGACATAATTTCGTCTACGATTTCTGTTTGGAATGGACGTAGAGCGCCTACCTGATTGAGGTCTATTTCTACAGCATTTGGTAGTTTGACGCGGCGCGGCGCATCCATTTCAACAAGAAACCGCGGGAAAAATAAGTTGTCGCGGAATGTCGTATACAGCGCTTTGGCAAAGGTACATTTATGAAAATTGCTCAGTTGGTGTAGCGTCGCGGCGTCTTCATATTTTTTTACCAGGCCGGCATTCTCCGGCGTCTTTTTAATAAGGGCTCCAAATTGCGTGATTGTGATCATTTGTTATAAAACAAATGCTTTATTAAGCCTTCCAAGACTTACCGCAATTTAGGCAGGTTACGAGCCGGTTTACCGCTTCGTCCAAGCAACTGTTATATAGATTCTCGGATCGGGTCTCGGACTTCTTACAGTTATGGCAAAAGTAGAATGAGCCGGGCTTCTGAGTCGGCTTAGCTTGACCGCGCATCTCATCTTCTTCTTTGATCGCGCTATAGAGGTCGGGCCGCATCTCCTGAGGCTCAAGACTCGCAAGGGCGCGCGGATCAAGATCGCCGCTTACCACGCTCTTCATGAGCCGGCTATCATCTTTGGACAGCAAATTCTGAATAACCGTATAACAAGAGTTGTTATAGAGCTGATTGAATGACGAGCTGTCCCAGCTTTCCAATGCGCCGTTTTTCGCGGCCATTGAGCGCGCTTTCTCGTAGCAACCAATCTCCATTCTATGAATGAATTCTACGGCGGCGTCGTGATCAAGAGTAGCAAATAGAGGATCATCTCGCAAGTCCTTTTGGAAGTTATTCAGCTTGTCAAGTCGCTGAGCCGGATATTTGCCGCCACCATAGAGCTTATGCGGAAGCAAAGTACCTCTCATTTTATTGTATATGAATTTCACTTTTTATGTGCTTGTCCTGCTACGCAGGACTGCGCACCGGCTACGCCGGGGGCTTCGCGTTTTCTGGTACTTGCGGTAGGGGCTCCGCGTTTGCTGGTACTTACGACAGGGGCTTTGCGTTTTCAGGGGCTTGCGCTTGGTGCTTGTGGTAAAAAAAAATACGTATTTGCTTTTTCAACATAATCTCAAATGCTCAGCTTGTAGCTTGTTGATATCCAGCGGAGCTCCTTCTTTGAAATATAGTCGTGAAAACACACCAGTACACTCGTACTCAACTTGCGGCTTCAATTCCGCAATCTCTTCGGCGGTTGCGCTAAGTATGTCTATGTTTATGTATAGCCGCCCCGGAGAGAGCTCGGCCGCATGCGAGGCGGCGTGAAGGAAGATTGCGAGCCGCGAAACAAATGCGCTATCCGTGAGTTTGATCTCCTGAAATGAGGTGTGTAAATCAAGATAGTCGCCCCGGACGACCAGTTGACGAGTCTCTCCAGGTAGGCTGATTGTAGTCTTCCAAGTGTTGCGGACTTCGGAAATTGCTTCTTGTAGACGGTTTTTGACGTATGTGAGGGCTTCTTCAATTGCTTCTTGACATCCGCCAAAACGGACGGCCGGAATTAGCCGGCCAATGTCAAACTGCATATGAGCTCCAAAAATATGTACCGCGGAATCGCTCTCGTAGGTATGAATACCATAACATAGTTGCCAATATTTTTCCATGATTTGCTGCTCCTCAAGGTTGTGGAATTTCAGCTTGTAGTACGTAAAGCCGCTCTTCTCAACAAGGCTCTCAATCTTGTAGAGGACGGACTTCTCGGCGTTTTGAAACTGGACCATACCCTGAGCAATCTGAAATTGGAATGGGAGCTGAGTGGTCTCACCTTGTAGCCGGGTGCCGTCGTCCATTATTGACATATGTATTACATCAACCAATCCAGCAAAAATGAATAGATCATAGATTTGACCGCCGCCAATGACCATTACTTCTTCCGGCCCGTCCAGGTCGCGCAATAGGGTGTCCAAAGTTTTGTATACTTTTCGGTCCTCATTCGGCTCCATGGTCTTTGACAAGACAACGTGTTTACGGTCTTTGAGCGGAAAATAGAGTGGATTCCAAGTATTCCGTCCAAGGACAACAGTTTTACCTTTGGTTTTAGCCGCAAAGTGATGCATCTCGGCCGCGCTATTCCAAGGCAAATGTCCATCTGTAGTACCAAATACTCCATCTTTGGTGGTCGCAAGTATAGCTGAAAACGGCATATAATGTTTAATAGTTTTATGTAAGATATATAATGATATACTGGAAACCAAACGGCGGTAGTTGGACAAACACCGGTCCTTCCGGATTCGGTGAGCTATATGACTCAACGAACTGTATTATTAAAAAGGGATTCTTCAATGGATTCAAACTAACTGATCCAAATGGTCAGCTGATTGACTACTCAAACAAATGTACCGTTTACGAGGGTGAGTTTAAAGACGACGTAAAACACGGTGAGTTTGACGTTTATGAAATTGAACAAGCCTTGTGGGAGCAAGCTATTGGAGTGGGTGGGAATGGAGTCGCCGCCGCAAACAAAAAAAGAGTAACCTTCAACGCAAACGTACCAACGGTTGAGCTACCGGCAAACGCTATTCAAGTAAGGATTGACAGCAACAGGGGTGGTAATGGACATTTTACTAATTTTAACGTTACAAAGTGAGGAGCTTTTCGCTCAGGTGAATTTTGAATCGGCTTATGGCCGCCCTTAGCTGTTTTTTTTGTAAAAAAATATAGACTATACGTCCTTACGCATGTCATAAACATATTCAACAGCTGCTATAAACTCATTATCGGATTGCTCTTTTAAGAGCCGCACATAGTTGCCTTCAATAGACGCGGTCTCTTTCAAATCTTGCCGGAGGTGCTCAAGAAGTACTTTGGCATTAGGGACCACCATACGGTGAATCATACTGGCATTTGGAAATGACTTCTTGATTCTTCGCAACGCCGCTCCAATACCACTCGTTTGGACACAAGCTACGGCGTAAATAAAGTCTACTTCTCCGGAATAGAGTCTATAGATTAGAAAGTTGTTCTTCTTAGCATTTCTCGGAGGCGGTACGCGGTCTACTACGGCAATACCAAGACGTTCACTAACCTTATCAAGCTTGGACTCCATTACAATGCTATGGTCTTCAAAAGCCTCGCGGACGTCAGTCAGCTCTTCTTTGGTGTCCTCAAGCTGATTAGTATTGGCCTCAAGAGCAATACGAAGACGTGCGCTCTCGGCGGTACTCTCTTGTATGGCAATAGTGAGGTCTCTGATCGTGTTCTTTTGTTGGATCACTTCACCATGAGCAAATGCTGCTTGATATTTGGCGTATACGAGGATAAGCTCTTCCAAAGCATAGTAGTAGTCTCGGATTTCTTTAGCTTTGTTGGTGCTTAGCATCATGAGGATTTGCTTGAAGCATTTAACCGTAATGAGGATATGCTGAATTTCACTTTTTCCATTTACTCCAATAAATTTATCGGGGCGAGGGTATCCAAACTTATGTAGAACTCCAACTTCTAAATTCTGATACTAAAATATCCAATATAACGCAGATGGCTTAGCATATTATGCTTTTTTGCCTTGCGAATGGATAGTTTTTAACGGGTCGTACCGCACCCGAGAGCTACATCTACATATGTAGACGCAGCTCTAATTAAAATATTTCTTGAAGCGTGAGCAT
>JACCDR011312487.1_pt1 | contig 13796 bp, 12 predicted proteins | sample 7446431 | NCBI WGS metagenome assembly JACCDR01 (sample SAMN15323443, study PRJNA562643) | freshwater metagenome | isolation source: river surface water | place: USA:Blue River Watershed | collected 2017-08-17
GATTTGTCGGATATGTTCGCGCAAGACGGTTCTATTCAGTTGAAGATCGCGGCTGACGCGGATATGCTCGAAGTAATTCCTACCCAGGTAGCAGCCGCTAATACCGGACTGAATGCTGGTGCGGACTCCGGCGATATCGACATGGGTACACTGGCCGCGCCTCGTCTACTTTCTCCAAGCGATGTAGTAGATTTCTTGGTTGATTGCGGGCTAGTACTGGACGAACAAAATGTGTCTGACGAAGGCCGCTGGATTGTTCTCCCGCCGTGGGCTATTGCGTTGATCAAACGCTCTGACCTGCGTATTGCCAGCTTGGCGGGCGACGGGGTTTCTATTCTGCGTAACGGTAAAGTCGGTATGATCGACCGTTTCACGGTGTACCAATCGCGCAACGTGTTCAAGACAACCACTCCCGAAACTAGCTGGTCGGTTGTATTCGGTCATTCTGCAGGATTGGCTTTCGCCGCGCAAATCGTTGAGGCCGATATGATCAATAACCCAAGCGATTTCGGGTATTTGATCCGGGGCCTAATGGTTTTCGGCTACAAGGTCATTGCACCGGATTACGTCGGTACGGCGCATATCGCCCCTGCTACCTCGACTTAATTGATAGGAGATGAACGAAATGGGTATTCCTAAAGTGTACGAACCTGGAAAGCAAATGGAAACGCACATCGGCGACGATGCTGCCGTCAAATCCATGCGTGACAAGGCTGCGGGTAAAGCAAAACCCCGTTATCCAGACCCCCCGTTGGGTGTTGGACAGAATAACGGCCAAGCCGGTAAAATGAAAACTCGGGCTTTCACGCCTGGGGGCCCTGCCGGTAGTTAATCAGGGAGCCGGGGAAACCCGGCTTTCTTTATTCTTGTTCTGGAGACGATAACAATGTCTAAACCGAAGACTGCTAACTTGTTAATCCGTGACGATGGTGTTTTGTGCCCTCGGACTCCGCTTACCGAGCGGATGAGTAACCTACGCCCCTATCGCGGGGACCCATACGCTACGCTAGAGCAGCGCTTAGCTTGGCTGCGCGGCGATACGCCCCAGACTGACCACGTGGCGAAATACGCAGACGTAGATTCTTTCGACATAGGAACGGCAACCAAAGCCGACTTAGCTGATTTTGTCCTAAACGAATTCGGCGAGAAATTGGACCTTAGAAAGAGTATCGATACCCTTCGTGCCGAGGTAGCCGCACTTACTGGTGTTGGCAGTGACGATGTCGTAGGTTAACTAGCATGTCTATTGATGTTCTGGACATCGTAGCGCAGGCGAGAGTAACTCTTATCGACACGGATTCGGTGACGTGGGATGACTCGGAACTTATTGAATATTTCAATCGCGGCGTGCAAGCCGCATGCAACATCAAACCCGATCTTCACGTAGTAACACAGTTGATTGAACTTGCGGCGGGGGCGAAGCAAATCCTCCCGGAGAACGGGCTTCAATTGTTCGATATTGTGTATGACGCTACAAGCGAGAGCGCCGTAACGCAAGTACAGCGGCAGTTACTCGGTGATAGTCGGCCTAATTGGCTGAGCATGACTCCTACCGCAAGTGTTCGGCATTTTATGGCGGATAACGATAACGTAAAGACGTTTTGGGTATATCCGCCAAATAATGGCTCCGGCGAAGTTATGGCGGTATTCGGCGCGGTCCCGGACGAGGTTACAGGTACGCCGTATACATCGCCGTTGGAATTGAACTACTCTCCTGCTATGCACGCGTATATCTGTTCGTTGGCGCTTGCCAAGAATACAAAACGCCAGGATTTGACTAAATCGGCGCAATGGATGCAAACATTCGTTAGCCTGATAAGTGGTAAGACACAAACACAATTGGCCGTAGCTCCGAAGGCCACACAACTTAAACAGGATTAGCGACCATGGGAAACATCGCAGATATTGTGCCTCTTGTGCGCCCGTTTGTGCCGCAATGCCCAGACCCTACGATAATCGACGCTGTAAACCGCACTGCGCGTATATTTTGTAACAACACGTGGTATGTACGCCGTAACGTAGAGTTCGACACCGTTGCGAATGTCAGCGAATACAACATTACAAACGCTGACGATTTAGAACTCATTGCGATTAAAGCTGCACAAATTACCGGAGATAGTGCAAGCGTAGCTCCACTAACCCCGGTACCTCTAGGCTCCGTATATCCAGCCTTCGCGCCTGCTACCCCGCTTTGGTATCAGTTTGTGCCTTACAATACGTTGGTTCTATATCCAACTCCTGATACGGCTTACAGCGTAAAGTTAACGCTGATTGTGCAGCCCACAACATCTACTGAAAGTCTCCCAGATGAACTTATAAACAAATGGCGGGATGGCATCGCCGCAGGGGCTAGAGCGTGGTTGTCTCAACTACCGGGGCAAAGTTGGACTGATTTCAACGTTGCTCAGATGCAAGATAATATTTTCAAAGCTGCAATCTCAAATGCCAAAGCAGAAGTCCAACGTTCGTATCTACCCGGGGCGATGCGCGCCCGACCAAGAGCATTTGTCGTAGGAGGATTTTGATATGTCGGGAGGATTTTGATATGTCGGGCTCGGCTTTCTCAGTAACCCCAGCTAGCGGCTACGCTGAACCCGCTCCGATGCTTGGGGCATCGCCTACCGCTGCCGACTTAGCGGTACAGCTTGTGTCCGAGAAGAATACAATCTCGTTCTCTTCTGGTTGGGTTATGGGTACGCTGCTCACTGTTACCGCCACCGGTGGCGCAGCCCCGTATTCGTATTCCTGGGAAAAAACCGGTGGAGACAGTGAAATTGTCCAAGTGAGCGCAGTAAACGGTGTGCTTACTCTTTCCTCTGACGCGCCGGTGAGTGAAACGTTATTTTCAGGCACATGGGAACTAACAATAACAGATGACAACGGCGATACACTTACGCAAGAGTACACGCTTCAACATGATTGGTCTTCGATCCCTTCAAGTGGTGGCGGGACGGCGTATATTCAGTGTAACTATCAAATGTCGTCCACACCATTCGAAAATGGTTCTAGAATCCAATCTGCTACTGGCGTGCAGGTAGTAGGCGGTACAAGTCCGGCGTACAATTACCTATGGGAGCCCGCTGCGGAACTTCCCCCCGAGGTCCAAGTCGATGCGATGTCACTAGAGACTGAGGTTCTCTTATTGCGCACGGACAACCCAGCGGATGGGGCCAGCTACACGACGTACTGGACGGTTACGGCTACTTCGGTAGATACAGAAGAGGTAGTTGTATCCGGGGTGATACAAGTGCAGCACGTATGGTTTGGGCTATCATGAAAGTATCTTCTCCTACATTCAAGGGAGAAATCCCACGTATCGATCCTACAAAGATACCTGATACATTCTCTGAGTCCGCCGATAATCCTCGGCTGTTATCAGGTACGTTACAGGCGTGGAAGAATTTCAGTGACGTTATTACGCTGTCCAAAACAGCACCGATCAATACGATTTACTATCTAGCACAACAATACTGGTTGGAGTGGAATGAAAGTGATCTGGCCGATGGTGCAGTGTGCGTCGATGTTGCGCGCGGGATTATTCCGGGCGACACTACCTATCGTACGTACCTAACGGGGCTTGATGCGCCCCGGTATACGAATATCGATCTGGCCACTACAGGAGTCCCGCCGTATCCAGTAGAAACACGGCTATTAGGAGTTGTAGCCCCTGACACGGCACCTACCGCCGTGGTTAACACTGAGCCCGAAGCCCCGGGCACGGATGGACTATTGCGCGATGTTTACGACCAAGGGGATCAACTAGCTTCGTGGAATTACTCGCCGTACTTTTATCGAAACGTGGATACGTTAGCGGTGCGCATAGTAGATCAAAGCAGCACTATAGGTAACCCTCAGCCTTCTTACCACATGTACGCTAGCGGGATGCAGGGGTTTTCTTCTGCTGATGTTGACCCCGCCCCGCCGTATATGTTTAAGGATTTTGGCGTTGGGTCGGATGCGGTAGTACTGTTTGAGACAGATATACTAATAGACTCGAGCAATATGTACAACTACGGTTGGCATGTTATGACTAACGGCGCGGGCGTTGGTCCTGGTGTGTGGTTGCAAGCGGCTCCTGGTGGAAATTTATACTTAACGTTAGGATCGACTATAGCATGGGGTAGGGCGGGTAGACCTTTGGTGCCGGTGCTATCTGTCCCGGTTTTTTTCGGCTTGTGGCATAGAATGTCTATCAGCATGGTGCGAGAAAGCGGAACCAGCACTATGAAGGCCACCTTAAAACGAGGCAGCACTGTGTTGGGGGAATTATCTTTAGCCAACGCGAATCCACAAGGCGGATGCTGTGGGATGTTCGTACTTGCTTCTGGGGATGACGGGTCAGAATTATTCTTCGACAACATATTAGTGCAGAGCAGGGGAACAACAAGTAACGGGACTTCGACTACCCCTGGAACCACTGATACTACGGCTACAAGCTATGTCTACACCTTTGTTAACGATATCGGCGAGGAATCCGCGCCGAGTCCAGCAAGCGCTACGGTGCTAAGGCCGGACGGGGTTACCATAACCGTAACAAGCGCAACCACGCCGCCTACTGGTCCGGATTACCACATTGAAACCAAACGTATCTATAGGGCGGTCACGGGTGCATCCGGTACAAGTTTTCAGTTTGTAGCCGAAATACCTGTGGAACAGGCAGACTATGACGACAACATAGAGGATTCGGCGCTGGGCGAAGTCCTAGAATCTGACGATTGGGATTTACCGCCGAGTGACCTGCGTGGAATCCTTGCGCTGCCGAACGGCATCATGGTGGGATACAGGCGCAATCAACTCTGTTTTTCGGCGCAAAATCACCCACACGCATGGCCGGTGGGCTATAGACTAAATACGGATACGGATATAGCGGGCATTGGAGCAATTGACACGAGTGTGGTTGTGACGACGCAAGCATTTCCTTATCTCGCGTCAGGCAACAACCCCGCCGCGTATAGCATGGCAAAACTAGAAGAACCTCAAGGCTGCGTATCAAAGCGGAGCGTATCGTATCTACGAGGTTTCGGTGTCGTATACGCTAGTCCCGATGGACTCATGGCAATCGCAGGGCCTGGAAAACCGGCTAACATTACCGAAGGTATTTTTACCCGCGAGGAATGGCAAGCGTTGAACCCTTCGTCTATTATCGGCACCTTTCATGACGATAGGTATTGGGCTTTCTACGATACCGGAGAGTCTAAGGGCGGATTCGTCATAGACGTTCGACAATCTGGCTTCGGTAAAATCAGTCTCACGTTTCACGCCACCGCCGTGTATACCGACCCGTTAACCGATACGCTCTATCTGGTACTGGATGAGAATGACGAACCTAGCGATCCTTTGGGGGTAGCACCGGTGGACGTCCCTTCTCCCGGCAACATCGTCTACGCGTTCGATACGGACACGGAGAACAAATTAACTTACTCGTATTCGACAAAGTTATGGGAGATGACTTCCCCAACTAATTTTCAAATAGCGCAGGTAAAGGCCAGGGATTACGAGAACGTGGTTGCCAGATTCTTGGTGGACGGCGTAGACGTATACGGTAAACGCGTGACCAGCAACAAACCATTCGTACTACCGGCGATTACTGCCGAAAGTACTTTCCAGATGAAACTTATTGGCACTTCTGATGTTACGCAAATAGAGGCTGCCGAAGACGTAGGAGAGCTAACTTAATGGCTACACAATTTTTGGGTAAACCCGCAATAAGCGATCCCTCAGACGCAACGCGATCGGTTCAAGGCGCGGTCTCCAATATTCGGCAGCGTATCGAGGCGTTAGAAAAAGCGTTGCAGAACACTACAGCCGTGGCGCAACAATCCGCGTTCACCCAGCAAAGCGGCTTTTCATCCACCTTGGCTAATCTTTCTGTTCGGCTTAACGTACTTGCTGAACAATTAGCCGCATTGAGTTCTTCATCGGAAGATAGCAATATTGTTACCTATCTTGCGTCAGAGACACTATACGCTTTCGATCCTGTAGTAGAGATCGCCCCAGGCGTTGTTGCGTTGGCCGACCCTACCGATCCGACCCGGGACAACGCTTTCGTTGGTATTGTCATTAGTAACGTTTCTACAGGGCAGAACGTACAAGTACAGACCAGCGGTACTATTACGTTGACCGGGTACGACTTTACGGTAAATGACCCGATATATGTCGGTATCGGCACCGGTAACCATCTTACGCAAGACCCAATGGACGGGCAATATATATTAGAAGTAGGTGTGGCGCTTAGCGAAGATACAATGCTGATTCTTCCTGGAGCTACGGGCATTACCGATGCGTTGGCTAAGGCTGGTAATGGATTGATCGCAAAGATTAACACCACATACCAGGGGCGCACTCTCGTAGAACCGGAAGCCGGTATAACTATTGCAGAGCCAGACGGCATAGGCGGCAATCCGACATTTGCGTTGGTTGACGATTTATTGGCCGTGGAAGATTTAGAGTCTACTGGAATCGCAGTACGCACAGACGATTCAGTGTGGGATACCGTATCTTTGGTTCCCCCGGCGGCGGGTCTGACTATAGACCATGCAGCGGGCATTGGTGGCAATCCGACATTTGCGTTGGCCGACGACTTGGCAGCTATCGAGAATCTTAGCGGAACTGGTTTTGCTTATCGATCCGGTGTAGATACTTGGGCGTTGGCGCCTACTATTGATCTGGTGTCGGATACAAGTGGTGTTCTTCCGATTTCTAAAGGTGGGAGCGGCCAAACGACGGCTAACACGGCCTTGAACGCCTTCTTACCCTCGCAGACAAGTAACGCCGGAAAATACCTTCAAACCGACGGATCGAACACATCATGGGCCAGTGTCAGCACGGGTACGGTGACCAATGTATCTGTTGTTACTGCAAACGGGATATCTGGCTCAGTATCTAACCCGACCACTACGCCAGCAATCACGTTAACTCTTGGCGATATAACCCCAAATAGTGTAGCCGCTGCAACTACGATAAGTGGAACCGATATCACTGCGAACGGGAATATTGTTATCTCAGGGAATGCTAGAACAATCCGAGGGTTATTTGCTGGTGGCCTCATAAATCGGACTAAATGGCAGAATATCCAGACAAACGGCTCTACGTTCATCTCTGTTATCCCGAGCGGAACAGGGGTGTCCTCAGGGTTCGAACTGTACACGAACAGTAATGTTACCGGTGACGCCGCAGTTGGATTTATCGCCATAAACAACGGTAGTTTCGGATTCACGTCTTCCGTGTTGGGCGCCGAGACCCAGCGCCCTATTACGTTTTCATTAGCCACCGGTGAACGTATGCGCTTAGCCGCCGATGGTAACTTTTTGATCGGCTCTACTGTTTCCGATGGCGTTAGTGCTCTTCAAGTTACGGGGGTTACGGCGCTCACCGGTGATTTGGGTGTAACCGGTAATACGACAGTAACCGGGGATGTTGGGGTTACAGGTGCTACGGCTTTGACCGGTGATTTGGCGTTCATAGGCACTGCGCGACGTATTCGTGGAGATTTCACCAATGCTACGCGCGCAGATCGGGTAATGTTCCAATCGAGTACGACGAACGGTATGACCGCCGTAGGCCTCATACCGAACGGAACATCTACAACTTCATCTTTCCAATTGTATTCGAGTTCTACCGACCCCGCTAACTCTAGCTTAGTCCAGTTCTCTATGATTGGAGGAACGGATGCGCGTATCCAATCTAACGGTATCGGTACGGGTACTGTACTACCGCTACAGATACTTATGGGTTCAACCCAAGCCGCGCGCATGTTCCCCTCAGGACGTACTGCGGTAGGTGCGTCTACTACAGACGAAGGCGTTGGTATGTTGCAGCTGGGAGGAGTTGCGTACGTAGCTAATACTACAGCCCCCGGGGCAAACCCCACCGGTGGCGGATATTTATATGTTGAGTCTGGCGCGCTGAAATACCGGGGGTCATCCGGGACGGTAACAACGGTAGCCGCCGCTTGATGTACGTTTGACATCGGTTCAACCCCCACGAGATAATGGCGGGGGTTGAACATTGATTAACTAGTGAGGTTATATGGTTACGCTAAGCAAGGAAGACCTGGATAAAATTTCACAAATGTTGGCGGTAATTCCTTTGGGGCAATCGCTCCCTATTTGGAAATTCTTGTCCGATAAAGTTACGGAGCAAGTCGCCAAAGGCGATGTTACGACCGTCTAACATATCGCCGTTGTGGCCGCGTTTAAAACCGTATGCTGAAAAGTATATAGTAGACGGCAATCCAGAAACAGCGGATAATATACGAAAAAAGTGTATCCGAAAGGAAGCACTATGTTTTGCATCGGATGAGGGGGTTGTAATACTATCCCTAGCCCCGAATCGCACAGGGACCGGTTTCGATCTTTGGGTACTGTTGGCGGTTAGGTGGGGTGGACCTGGGGCGGTCAAAAAATATACTCCTTGGTTGTTGCGTACGGCCAGGGAATTGAGTGCGTCTCGTATAGTCTTCGTCACGATCCGTCGCGGTTGGTTAAAAATCCTTTGTCCCGGTTGGCGTAGAGAGTCCGATAAATACGTCTTGGAGGTTTAAGGTATGGGTGGCGGTGAAGGACAAGTACAAGAAACTCCAGCGCAAAGGGAAATGGCAAGAATTGCCATGGAGAAGATGGACGACTACGAAAAGCGCTGGCTTCCGGTCCAACAAAATTTAGCGGCCAAAATTCAAGAGATGGGGGCGCCGGGGAGCGGTGCGCGTAAACGTGCCGCTGGCGCCGCAGCGGCGGATTCCAGGGCGCAATTCGGGTTAGCGGCCAACAAAGTCGGGCAGGCGCAAGTCGCTAGCGGTGCTGGCATTGGGAGCGGTCGGTTCAATCTCTCCCAGGCTAACTTGTCCACCGACCAAGCCCGCGCCACCGGTATGAACGTTGCCGCTACCGACCAACATATGGATGAGCAATATTTAGCCGGGCTCACGGATTTGATGAAACTCGGCAAAGGTGAATCGCGGGCTGCTACGGGGAATCTTATGAACGTAGCGGAATTGTCAGGGCGTAACGCCCGCACAGACGCCAAGATCGCCGCACAAGAACGTGCAGGGATGGTAAGTAACATCGGTAGCGTTGCGGGCATGGCGTATGGGTATGGTAGCGGGGGTGACGCAGCGCTGGCCAACAGCGGCGGTATAGGCATAACAGAAGGGAATTCCCCATACTCCTTGACAGGCGAGCAAATTAGGGCGAGACGTTAACTATGAGCTATCAAGACGGCGATAATAACCAAAATATCCCCCAAGGAACCATGTTGACGAACGGGCGTGTGCCGGTCTCAAGTAGCCGATCCGCACAGGATTTATACTCAGAGATGTCCCGGAAACAATGGCAAGACTACCTATCTACGTTTGTGCCGATAGAGAATCAACTTATAAAATACGCCATGGACCCCAGCACAGTTACCGACGCCGTCGCTACGGCGCGCGGGGCGGTGAATGACCAGTTTGGCGCGAGACAAGGTATGCTTGACCGCCGTATGCGGGGGCTAGGTACGGCGTTGGATGCTGACCAGCAGACCGCCGCCAATAGAGAGCTCGGCCTACAAAAATCGCTCGCCGATGTAGCCGCCGTAAACAACACTACCACAGTGGTTAAAAATCGTCAGTTGGGGATCATGGGCGGACCGGCGCCAAATCCTAACGGCCAGAATGGAGGGTATTAAGATGCCGCGCGCTTATGGCATGTCTGCTACTGCTAATCTGGCAGCGTCTGGGCTAGATCAAAAGAACGAAGCGATGAACATGATGGGGAAGCTTGCTAAAGAAGAGCAAGAACGGGAAGCCGCCAATAAACGAATGGCAGCACAGACAAAAGCCGCCAATACGCAATCCGGTATGGCGGCAGGGGCGATGATCGGCATGCAGGTTGGCGGGCCTTGGGGCGCTGCCATCGGCGCCATCGCGGGTGGACTATTCGGGAGTGAAATGTAATGGCTACGTTCGCCGCTGGCGTCAATGGGTTTATGCAAGGAGCGGAACTCGGCATGCGTATGCGCGACCGCGAGGACGCTAAAAAAGAACGCGAACGTAGGATAGCGAACGAAGAGGATGATCGCGCCCGTAGGCTCGCTAGAGAACAAAAGCAGGACGAGGACCATGAATTTAAGAACGCTATGGCCGCAATGGACGTCGAACGCGCCGATGCGCTTACGGCTATGCAAGCCGATATAAAACTCCATGGCGGGGCCGATAAAGTCCCAGAGGATGTCAGAAAGTCGCACATAAATAAAGCAGGGGATTTGACGTACCGGCGTGCGGCCATGCTCCGGCAACGGTACGAACCGGTTATTAAAAAACAGACCGAATCAGCTAAAAAACTATTAACTGGCCTAGAATCCGGGGACGTGAATTTGGATGATGTATCGCCGCAAGAGTTAGTTAACGCTATCACGTTAGCGACTAAGCGCAACCCGTCTGATTTTTTGCGCGGAGACGATGGTACCCCGAGCAAAATAGAAACAGGATTAAAAGCTACCGTAGAAGGTCTTAAATCAGGCGACACAAATGTCTTACGTGAAGGGACGAACGTCCTCATGCAACCTGAACTCTCCGTTGGGTTGGGCGATATCGCCCCCGATGGGAGTGAAATCATAGGGAAAGAAGTGGAGCGGTTCATCCCCGCGCCGAATGATCCTAGCAAGGTATATCCCGTATTACGCGTTAAAACCCGTCGCGGGGATGGGGCAGAGGGGGCATACCTCGCGCCCAGAACACACGGACGTACCAGTCACGAACAGGATGACGTCGCACCGCCTATCAGTATCGATACGGCCCTGGATCGTGCGGGTAGACTTGGATCGTTGGCTCAAGTACTTAATGCCCCGGGCGTTCGTGAAAAGATCATTGAAGGAATAAAAGATAGTCCACAAATAGACTCTTTGCTAAAAGCAGTCTACGCCACCGGCGGTAATCTGGATAAATTAACGGGTAAACTGAAAACACAAGTTGTAGACCTCGGAGACAGAAAGGGGTTAATAACAACTGACGAAGAGGGGAATGTGGTTAAAGAAACCACATTAAAGAAGGGTATAGACCCTGATAAAGCCGCAGACAGACAGACACGTGAATTAGTTGCCAAGACCCACGCCGCTAAAGACGGCCCCGAAGCCCGTAGATTGGGTGTTATCCGTGATTACGCCGGAGAACACGGTATTTCCGAAGACGAAGCCGCTACGGAACTACAAGAACGAGGGGTACTAGGGGGTGTAAGGCGGGGTGGCGCGGGCGCGTCATCGGATGGTGCTAAACCGCTTAAAGAGAATGAAATAAAGGGCGCAGTTAATTCGGGCCTAAAGCAGATTTTAGTTGATATAGAACGCCGTCCCGGTAAGACACGTGGTGAATACGTGAAACCTAACGGTGCACCTGCTACGCCACTGGAAGCCGAACAGATAAATGCGGCTGAGGCAGCCATGGAAGCCTATGTCCGCGAGAACGGTAAGACGAATAACTCGAAATTAGTCCAAGTGGGCCGACAAGCCGCTGCCGAATATGTTAAAAGTAAGAAACAAATGGAGACACCCAAATTCGAAACCAATAAAGTCTACGTCAATAAGAGCGGACAAAAGGCGAAATATGGGGGTAAAGACGCTTCCGGTAAAGATATCTGGCTAAAGGTATAGTTAAATATGGCTGAACGCATTGAGTTTGACCCCACAGGCGCCACAGCATCGGGGGATGGTGAACGTATTGACTTCGACGCTACGGACGTAAAGCCCGCAAAAGAGGTTGGAGCGCTCTCGTCTGCTGGTCGCGCATTTGGTGAAGCCGCCGGGAACGTAGGCCGCGCTGCTGCTGTTGTTGCGGGAGGCACCCTAGGCGCATTGGCCGATAAGATTGTTGGCACGTTGACGGGTAAGACCGGTGACACGACCATACAGGACACGATATTCAAAGTAGCGGATGACATAGCACAATCCAATCGTAGACATTACGGACTACAGAATGATGAAGTTCGTACTACGGCGGGGGAATGGGGTGCGGTGGCGGGTGGCATGGCCCCTTATCTTGCGGCAGGTGAATTGGCTCCCGCGATGATGGGGGCTGATGCGGCGGTAAATACGGTAGCGGATGTCCGTGAGAGAGGCGGGTCTGTTGAGGAAGCCAACAAAGCTGCTACTGTACGCGGGCTGTCCGCAACCGCAGCAGGCGCCGTCCCGCTCGGGGTGGGGAGCGCGGTAGCAAACCGCCTAGGCGCTGAGGGGTTGAAGCGTGTCGGGCTTGCTGCTGCGGGTGGCGCGGCTACTAACGCGGCTACCGCGCCTGTCCAACGTGCCGTGGATAACGCTGCTTTACCGGATCGTGCCGCGTTCGATGATATGCGGCAAGAAGTGGCGCCTGACGCTAAGGATGTTGTACCCGGAGCGATCTTCGGGGCGCTTGGTGCGCGAGGCGGGAAAAGCATGAATAGCAAGAAGGGTAAGAAACCTGAACCGAACTCATTCGACGCCGTAAAAGATAAGTTTGAGACAGTCATCGGGGAGGACGGTGCTACCGAATACATTACCCCTAATGGTGCGACGATAACGAAAGATCAATGGGATTCTAGTAGCCAACGTTTGCGCGACTCATGGTTGAAACCCACGGAACCGATTTCTGATACCAATAGTTCTTCGCCAAAAACCCTGGAAGCAGAGTCAGCTACAGCCGAGCCGGTTACAGTAGAAACTACTTCTGCGAGCGTAGAGCCTGTTTCTAAGATAGCTGAATTAGAACGCTTACGGGAAATGACTGTGGATGAGGATATAAAGAAAGATATTAGCGCACAAATAGACGCTATTAAGAAAAAAGAAACAGATTCGGCTAGAGCGGATGAATACCGTCGCTTGGCGCTGCAGACAGAAGACGTTGAACTACGGGCGCGTTTAGAAGAGAAAGCTGCAAGTTTATTACCTGACGAGGCCGTAGACGGTGCAGAGGCTATCAAGGACCGCGAAACTATTGATGTACCGGTAGAACCAACATTAGATGGCATAGAAGTTTCCGAACTAACCCCCGAAGAAGCTGCTATGTACTCTGGGCCTGAACGGCGAGCAGATACGGAATCGAGGAAGAGAATTTCGGATATGACCCCGGATGAAATGCGTGCCGCGCTTCTAACATCGGATTTGACCGGCTTAGGCAATAAAAGAGCCTACGAAGAGGCGCCTCGTAAACCTGTACAAACTAGCATTGACGCTGATAGTCTGAAATGGGTTAATGATAATCTCGGTCACGGTGCGGGGGATAGTCTTCTTAAAGAGATTGGCGCGGCTATTCGTGAATTTACTTCGGATGGATACCATATCTCCGGGGACGAATTCTATATCCAGGCTGATTCGGTAGAAGCGGCAGAGACTGCCATGCAAAAGGTAAGCGATAGGCTTGCTAGAACCAAAGTAGAAGCCGTGTTACCAGATGGTACGCGGGTCATCAAAGATGGTATCGGTCTAAGTTGGGGCCACGGGGAAAACATTCATGCAGCCGAAACAAACCTCCAAAAACACAAAGCTGAACGGGAACGAACTGGTGTTCGTGCCGGAAGAGGGGAAGAGCCTAAAGGAGTTCATCGCGTCAAACCCGGGGAAAACAATCCTCGTACCGAAGGAAGTGTCGATGCGGGACTTCGGGGAAAGTCTGCCGAAGGGAACCCAACTAAAGACGCAAGCCCCGCCGCAGTCAAAGTAACTGCAAAAGAAAAACCTGCGGAGAAACCTGCGGAGAAACCTGCGGAGAAACCTGCGGAGAAACCGGCGGAGAAACCTGCGGAGAAACCGGGGGCGGCACCTGCTGAGAAACCTGCGGCGAACACGGGCAC
>JACCDR010376635.1_pt1 | contig 13795 bp, 17 predicted proteins | sample 7446431 | NCBI WGS metagenome assembly JACCDR01 (sample SAMN15323443, study PRJNA562643) | freshwater metagenome | isolation source: river surface water | place: USA:Blue River Watershed | collected 2017-08-17
ATCTCGGGGTCGTAGATCGAGCCGTCGATCCAGCCGAACGGACCGCGATAGCGGGAACGCTCGATCGACGCCAGCATGCAGTGATAGCGGGCGAACTCGGTGACCTTCGATGCAAAGGCGAGACCGTCCAGGTCGCCGTAACGCACGCCCAACATGAACATGGCATCAGCGAGGCCCATGAGTCCGAGACCGATGCGACGACCGCCCTGCGCGGCCTCCTCCAGCTCGGGTACGTCGGGCACGTACTGGTTGGCGTCCACCACGTCGTCGAGGAACAGCGTCGCGTCGTGCACGCACTCGGCGAACGCGCGCCAGTCGAACTCGGCGTCGTTGGTGAGGAAGTGGCCCTTCACGAAGCGGTTGACGGCGATCGAGCCGAGGCAGCAGTTCTCGTACGGTCCGAGGTACTGCTCACCGCACGGGTTGGTCGCCTCCAGCTCGTAGCGCGTCGGCACCGGGTTCTGCCGGTTGGCGTGGTCGAGGAAGACGTTGCCGGGGTCGCCCATGACCCAGGCGTTGTTGATGATCTCGTCGTAGAGGTCGCGAGCGCGCAGCGTCTCGTAGACCTTGCCGCCGAACTGCAACGCGAAGTCCGTGTCGTGCTCGACCGAGTACATGAAGTCGTCGGTGACGCCCACTCTCAGGTTGAAGTTGGCGATGACACCCTCGACCGTCTTCGAGCGGATGAATGCGAGGATGTCCGGGTGCCAGATCGGCATGATGCCCATGTTCGCCCCACGGCGCGAGCCGCCCTGAGCGATCGAGCCGAAGGCATGGTCGTAGACGTTGAGGAAGCCCATCGGACCGGACGACTTGCCCATGCTCGTCGAGATGATGGCGTTGGCCGGACGCAGACGGCCGAGCGAGAAGCCGTTGCCGCCGCCGGTCTGCTGGATGAGCGCCGCCACGCGCAGCGTCTCGAAGATCGAGGAGCGCTTGCGCCCGAGGTCGTCGTCGATCGGGAGCACGAAGCACGCGGCGAGCTGACCGAGCGGAGTGCCTGCGCCGGTCCACGTCGGACTGTTCGGCAGGAACGCCAGGTTGCTGATCCTCTGGGCGTACCTCTCGCGAGCGGCGTTGTACTTGCCCCATCGACGCTCGACGTGCTCCAGGAAGTTGCCGTTGCCGCCGAGTTCGCCGTGGCGTTCGAGCCAATCGAACTGGCGACGCGCCGTGCGGAGCGGGAACATCGTCGCCTCGTCGGGATTGAGGCGGTTGATCCCTTGTGGGTCCGGCTCCTCGTCGCCGTACAGCGCGTTCACCGACGCGACGTTCGATGCCACGCGGTAGATCGTCTGGTAGAAGTCCTCCGTCGGGTTCCCGGCGTCGTCCTTGCGCGGGTACCGAGCATCGAAGATGCGCTGCGCGTTCTCGTTCAGCTTCATGAGGACTCCTCAGTCGTAGGTGGTGATCTCGTGCTCGCGGTTGGCTGCGATGTTGCCGTAGCCAACGTTCCAGGCCAGCTCATAGTGGACCGGGATCTCGCGGCGAGCGGCCAGCGTGAACAACTTGGCGAGGCGGGCCTCACGGTCGTCACGACTGGAGTACAGAGCGAAGACCCAGTCTGCCGTGCGCTCGACCTCGGCGCTCTCCGCCAGATGGTGCATCTCCGGGTAGCCCTGCTTGTCGGCTGCCCGCACGCCCTCGCGATTGATCTGGTGGGCCAGGAGGCACGACATCTGCCGACGGCCGGAGCCGAGCAGCTTCTTGAGCCGGTGCAGCCCCTGGCCGATCTTCTCGTGGCGTGGCGCTCGTGACTCGGGGAACTCGACGAACGTGAGCTGGTCGATGATGACGCTGTCCGCTTCACGCGCCTTGGCCTCGGCGACCATGCTGTCAAAGCCCTGTCGACCGAGCGGCGGCTGGAGCACCCAGAGCGGGCAGTTCGAGTCCTTCTCGGTGACCGACTCGATCCACTTCTCGACCTTGTCCCGATCGGCGTTGTTCGCCTTGCCGCGCTGCCACGCGCTGTAGTCGAGACCGTTCGCCATGCACGCGAGACGGTCGTACGTCATCTCGATCGTGTTCTCCAGCGTGTAGAGGCACGTCGGTCGACCGGCCTCGTGCTCGGCGAGGGCGCTCCATCCGAGGAAGAACGACTTGCCCGTCTTCGGACCGGCGGCGAGGATGGCCAGCTCGCTCGGCTGGATGCCGTGCGTGTACTTGTCGACCATCGGCAGGCCGAATCGCAGGCCCGCCACTTCGAGGCCCGCATCACGTCGCTGATCGTGTCGGCGCAGCGCGTCGGCGGCACCGTCGGACACGCGCACTCGGTGCGTGCCGGATTCGAGGTCGGTCGCCGTGGCCAGCAGCGCGGTGGCGAAGTCGCTCAGGATCTCGACACGGCTGATGTTCGAGTCCTCCTCGGCCTCGGCCATCGCCTCGACCAGCTTGCGGGCCATGCCCTGCGAGTTGGTCTGGACCCACGACTCCTTGAGCTGCTCGACCGCCCACTCGATCGTGTCGTCGGGGTGGTCGTCGAGGTCGATGTCGTTGTCGTTGAGGCGGTTGACCCACGCCTCCTCCAGAGCGGCCTGGCTCGGCGCTTGCGTCAGCCCACCGTCGATGAAGTACTTGGTCGCCCACTCCAGGACCGGGCGCAGCTCCTCGGTCGGGAGGATCTTCGGGTCGATGCCCTCGCGCACGAGGTAGCCCATCGCCTCGGTGTCCGTGAGGTGGAGGTAGAAGATGCGCTCGGCGCGACGGGCGCTCATGCGATCACCAGCGGGCGCGTGAGGTCGAGGTCGGCTTCCTCCTGGGAGCGCTTGCCAGCGGCCTCCCGACGGAAGTCCTCGCTCGTGAAGCGGTGCTTGATCGCCGATTCGAGGATCAGGTCCTCGATGCGACCGCCGTAGTTCTGGCCGATCTGCTCGACCGTGAGGTTGCTCGTGAGGATCGAGGGCTTGGCCCCGCTCACGCGATCGCCCAGGATCTCGTTGAGGCTCGACTCGGCGATGGACTGCACGGAGCGCTCGATGCCTACGCCGGGCACCATCGACTTCTGCATGTGCTCCATGCCGATGTCGTCGATCACGAGGAACTCGACGTTGCGGATCCGGCGCTGGAACCAGCGGCGCGCATCAGCGTCTTCCCACGACTCGCGCAGTCGGCCGAGCAGCCCGGCGAACGTCGTGAAGTAGACGCTGAACCCACGGGCGGCGAGCTGCTTGGCCATGAGCGCCGACACGAACGACTTGCCGGTACCACGGTCGCCGAAGAAGACGAGCGACCGGCCGGAGTCCACGTAGCGGTCCGCCTTGTCGAGGTACGCCCTCACCAGCTCCTGCGTGCGAGCGGTCAGGCCGGTGGCGTCATGGACCGTGTAGCGCTGTTGCAGCTTGTCGAGGCCGCAGTGCAGCAGGTAGCGGTGCATGATCCACTGATCGACGCACGGGCACTCGTACTCGACGACGATCTTCGTGGCCGTCGCGTAGCCCGGCGCGTAGTAGTTCCACCACTGGAACGTCTTGCGACCACCACACGTCGGGCACTGGTCCGGCGACTTCGGCGTGCCGGGGTAGAGGCGGTCGATGCGATCAGCCTCGGGATTGGTCAGCGTTCTGACCCCCGCCGGTCTCGGCGGGAGTTGGTACAGCTCCGTCATCTTCGGTTGACGACTAGAGCGAGAGACGCTCGGCGATCGGCTTGGCGAAGAACGGGTCGCTGTTGGCGCACCACTGCGCCGCGGTCACCGGCTTGCCGATCCAGATGCCGTCGCACGACTCGAACACGTAGCGAGAGATGCGCTCGGCGTGCTCCGGCCCCCACCGCTTGATGAAGCCCTTGAAGGTGCCCATCGCGTGGTAGTGCTGCATCTTCGATCGAGTGCCGAACCGGCGCTCGATCTCCGTCGTGACGTAGTCGCGCAGTTGCATCCACGTCCACTCGCCGTCCGCCATCAAGTGCGTTCGGCTGGCGTGGGGGATCGTCGGTGTGGTGCGCGTCGTCTCGCGCACCTCGACGAGCCGAGTGACTCCTGCGAGGTCCAACTCGGTATCGAAGTTCTGCATCATGCACTCCTCGGGGCTACGTGCGGTGGGGTAACGCCACTCTCTCGGAGCCAGGCACGGAACAGTCCGACCATCTCCGAGTAGAGCTGCTGCGCCGTGTCGTGCTCGGACGTGATGTCCTCGGTCGTGAGCGTGACCGTTGCAGCGTTTCCCTTGTGGACCAGATGCTCCGTCGCGGTGCCGCTCTTGTCAAACGACACGACGCCCCAGTGGTACGCGTCCCATCCGAAGACGTAGCCGCGGATGGTCTTGGGCAGACCAGTGGGGAACTCGAAGACGACCTTTCGGCCTTCGGCAACAGCTCGGCCGAGGCGGCGATCGCTCAGGTGCGAGCGTGATCGCGGCTTCTCGCCCATGCGTGCCCCAGTCGTCCGTGTCCACAAAGAAGTGCCTCGCCCGGCGCTCGGGTCAGCGAAGGCCGGGCGAGGCAAGTGCTCGCGGGGAACGCGGACCCCAGCCGAGACTGAGGCACCCGCGTCGCCGCAAGGACGACCACGGGAACGTCAACGTAGCAGCGCGGGCGACGGCTGTCACGTATGAGCGCCGCATCCATCCATTCGAGCTAGCGACGCGAGCACACCGGCCACTGTCGGCTGACCGTGGCGTTGGTGTAGAGCCAGTACGCGGCGGCGTCCTGGACCTCGGGCGGGGCTTCGTTGGCGAGCGGATAGGCCGCTGTGTCGTAGCCCGCTCCGGCGACAGACGTACGCCAGGTCGAGCTGGCGAACTGGTACGCGCCCCGGTACTTGCCGCTCGATGACACCGCTCCGTAGTTCGAGCCGGACTCGCACTGGCGGATGCTGGCCAGGTGCTCCCACACGGCATCGCCGGAGGGCGGCTCGTGGGGCAGCTCAGGCGTCGGCGGGAGCGTCGGCTCCGGCGGCAGCTCCGGGGCTGCTGCGACCTTCCTGGGCCTCGGAGCGGCCGTCGTGGTCGTCGGTGGCACGCAGGCCGGGTCGATGGCCAGGAGAGCGCCGTCGTGGGCGCACGGTGGCCCCAGGTCGAGCACCGTGGTCGTCGTCGTGCTCGGCGCTGGCGTCAGCTCGTCGGCGAGCACGAAGTACGCCGGAGCGCCAGCTACCGCCTGGACGGTAGATGACTCAGATGAGGCATCTGGGTTGGCCACGAGCACCGTGGCCGTGATCATCACTGCAAGCACGCCCGACAGGGCGCAGAAGCGTCGCATCCGGGTCGCCCCCTCAGTCGTCGTGGGTGAAACCCTACGGCAACACGACCGCAACGCAAAGCGCGCCTAGTCCTTCCAGAGCGTGAAGCCCCTCGATCGCATGTTGTTCATCGCGTACCGACTGTAGAAGTCATCCAAGGTTGACCAGAGCATCGAGTCCGGCGTCGTCGGCTCGAACGGAGGCGGCACGGGCAGATCGACGCCGCGCACGTTGCGAAGATCGACGAGGTCAAAGTTGCGCTTGACGAGGTCGAGATGCTCCTCGCCGACCTTGTGGTGGTAGCGCATCTTGTCGATGCTCCACTCGGACTCGCGAGCGATCTGCACGGCGCGCTTGGGACCGACGCCCGGCACGCCCTTGATGTTGTCGCTCGTGTCGCCTTGCAACGCCTTGAGGACCGCCAGCTTGTCCGGCGCAGCGATCTCGGTCGTGACGCGAGCGTCGTCCCACTTCTCGTCTTCGATGCTCGTAAAGCCCTGCTGCGGTCTGATCTGGTAGCAGTCCGGCCCGACGAGCTGGAGTAGATCCTTGTCACCCGAGAGGATCACCAGATCCATGTTGTGGCACTTGCGCCAGTAGTAACCGATGAGGTCGTCGGCCTCGTAGTGCGGCTGCTCGACGTGGAACACGTTGGCGAGCGAGAGCCACTCCTTGGCCAGTGCGAATGCGCCCGTCTCCTCGTCTTGCCCGTCGGCGGAGCGCTGCGGTCGGTGCGCCTTGTACGCGGAGTAGATGGCGAGGCGACGCAGCGATGCGCCGCCATCGAATGCGACGACGACACGGTCCGGCTGGATCGCTCGCACGTACTTGGCGAGCAGCGGGATGAACAGCGTGAGCGGCGCGGTGTTGACGCCGCCGTGCGATAGCTCGACGCCCTTGCCCTCTGCGGCCTTCATGCTCCGCATGAGGAGGTTGTTCCCGTCCACCGCGAGAAGCGTCTCGCGCCTCACGAGGGGACGAGCCAGCGGCGCTCGGGGTGGTAGGTGTTCTGCGACGGCTCGACGAGTGTGCGAACGCCACGAGTGGTGTACCCCTGCTGGCCGAGGGCGTAGGCGACCATCGAGGCGTCGATGACTTCGTCGTCGCCAACCTCCAGCTCGAACGCGATGCGCTTCATGATGCCCACTCCTCCGTCATCTTGATGAGCACGTCGATCGCGAGCATCGCCTCGTTGTTCGCCGCCGGGTCGGACGAGCGGAAGCCCGCCTTCGCGATGCGGATGAGGTTGGCGATCGCAGCGCGCTCGGTGATCTCCTGCCGCATGTAGACGATCATGTCGAGCTGCTCGGCGTAGATGTCCTTGAGCGCCCGACGGCCATTGAACGGCTGCACGGGCTGGCCGTACTTCTCGATGCCGTACTCCCGACGCGTGCTCATGTCGCTGATGATGTCGAGCCACACGTCGCCCTCGCCCGGCGTCGGCGGCGGCTCCTCCAGCGTGCTCACGGCGTCGGGGTTGGCGGCAGTTGCCTTGTCCCAGTCGCCGAGCACGGTGTTGCCCGTCGGCGGTCGGTTGCGCGGGGCGGGGATGAACGTGTAGCCACCGATCGCGAACGCCTGCGCCTGGGCTTGGATGCCGCCGGGCTGCTCTCGGCGAGAATCGACCATGAGCACGGTCTCGCCACCCTTCACGACGTACTGCGGCAGGGTGTCCATCGTGACGCCGTCGTCGGTGGCGTAGTCGACGAGCGGGAACCACTCGTCTTCGTAGCCGAGGCACACGGCCCAGCGACCGGCGCGATTGTCGACGGCACCACGCAAGCCGGGGATGTACGTGCGCTGGTGGTCGGGGTGCGCCTTGCCGCCACCCTCGGTCATGAACGACGTGGGCGTGCCCTCGTGCTGGAACTGCGCCAGCTCGTCCTGGGACTTCTGCCACTCCTGACGCGCGTGCACGCTCGGCTGGCTGTCCCTCGACATGCACGGACCATCGTGCACGCCGTTCTGGTTGATGAGCACCTCGCACGGGTGCGCGATGTACCCCTTGCCGACCATCTTCCCGCACGCTGCCATCAGCGGTGCCCCTTCCTGGTGTTCTTGTAGTAGCCGTTGCGACCGTCGCGGGTCGCGTCGATGAGGTCGAGCCAGTCGCGCCACATCTTGGCGAGGCGCTCGGGTTCGAGTCGCGTGCGAGCCATGATCGCCCGGCCGTGTCGCGAGTCGAGGTCGTTCTCCTTGCCGAGACGCACGTACTTGTTCACGCACGCGAGCGCCTGCTCGAACGTGCGGAACGTGTCGACGCCGGGGATCTCGGGATAGACGCCGAAGTCGGTGCCGAGCACCGGCACGCCAGATACGAGGGCCTCGGCGTGCACCGTGCCGTACGGCTCGACGTAGAGCGATGGCGCGACCAACAGCGATGCCTCGCGCAGCAAGATGCGTCGAGCATGACCGTCAACGTGGCCGCGATAGTGGATGCGGCTGCCCTCTGGGATCAGGTCGCCAGTACCCGCCATGACCAAGTCGACGCTCAGCTCCTCGGCGAGGTCGGCTGCGACCTCGACGCCCTTCCGCTTGGTCATGCGACCGAGGTAGAGCATGTACGGGGCGCGATCGGCACGCTTGCCGACCTCGAAGGCGTTGAGGTCGACGTAGCCGGGGATCACCGTGTCGAGGAACCGGCCGTCCATCTTGTTGTAGCCGTAGATGTAGCTCTGCCACGCGTAGCTCTCGAAGCAGACGTAGGTGTTGCGGCAGATGCCGACGTACCCGGCGCACGGCTCGATGACGGCGTGCTCGGGGAACGCGTCGACCACCGACTGCTGCACGTTGCCGCCCATGACGGCCACGATGTCTCCCGGCTTGATGCGCTCCTTCACCGCGGCAATCGCGCCATCGTTGAAGTAGCGCCAGTAGTCCTTCGATGCGTCGAACGCGATCGAGCCTGCGGGGTTCGCCAGGACGCTCTGACGCGTGCCGAACCACTCGCGCTGATCGTCAGGCTCGACGATCGAGACGAACTCGGAGCGCTCCACGGGTGCGTCGATGCCACCCCAGTACACGTTCACGGAGCGATGGTTCATCGCCATCATCCGGCAGAAGCCGACCGCCTTCGAGGTGAAGGCGCACGAGGTGAACGCAGGGTCCAGCTCTGTGTGCGGCAGGCCGACGAGATGGATCGTGCTCACGGGATGATGTCGCTCATCATCAGAAGCCCAGCGCTTCGTGCCGGAGCTGACGCCAGCCCAGGAAGTTGCCGAGCAGCGGCAACTCGAAGTAGCGGTGCAGCACCACGTCGTCCGGCCGTTCTTCGAGCTGCTGCACGTTGCCGTCGGCGTCGAGCACGACGTACGCGACGTTGCCACCATCGGGCGTGCATACGTGCTCCAGCGGCGCAGCGTGCGGCGGACCACCGTCGGGGTTGCAGAGGCGCTCGAACAACGCGAGGTCGGCCTCCTCGCTGTAGGAGCCGTCGTGGTTGAGGTACGACACGCGAGCGCAGCGGGCCACGCTGAACGCCTTGAGGCGACCGAGCGGAAGGGTGAGTCGCTCCTCGGGCGTGATGAACGGCAGGTGCCAATCGCCGGGCTGGAGACGCTCGGGCGTCGACTCCTGGTACGCCTTGAGCATCAGCTCGGCCACGGCGTTCAGCTCGGGCTGGGCGAGCGGAGACACACGCTGGGGGAAGAAGTTGTCCCACTCGGTCGACGTGATGATCGCCGTGTGCCACTGGAACGGTTCGAGGAAGCGGTTGAGGAGGCTCTTGTGCAGACGCTCGCCCGGCTCGACGTGCGTGAGGAGGTACGCCTGGATCTCGGCGAGCGTGACGCCGTGCAGCCGCCCGAACAGCTCCTGGGCGTCCACGAGGTCGAGGCCCTTGAGCGGCACCCCGCCGGACATGCCCGGCTGCTCCGAACGCCACTCGTGGAATCGCGCCGGGAACCGTCGCGCCTTGTCGAGCGTCTTCGGCGTCGGGATCGCACGCGACGATGCGCTCGACCGGCTGAACATGCGGTGCGTGTTCACCTCGGCCAGCACGAAGCGATGGTGCGTAATGACCATCGTCGTCACGCGGTGGCCGTCGTCGCTGATCGAGTCGGCGATGACTCGGGCGTGCGGCTGCGTCTCGCTCTCGGGGAACGTGTACTCGGTCATGGATCCTCAGTGCGTGGTCGTGATGCCCCACGAGAGGGCGACGTTGCGGGCAACGGTGACGGCGAGGATGAGCTGAGCCTCGTCGATCGCCTCGTTCTCGTAGAGGGCGTGGGCGAGCAGCTCGATGTCGGCGACCGTGTAGCTGCGTGCGCCGAACTGCGTGCGCGTGTTGGCGACGGCCTGGCCCTTGAGCGTCGTGCGCCCCTCGGTTTCGAGCAGGCGAATCCAGTGCGGCGAGCGGCCGAAGAACGTCTTGGCGACCTCGCTCACGCTGAACCGCGGGGCGGGCTTGTTGGCCCCGAGCAGCGGCTTGTGGTCGAACTCCAGCTCCTTGCCGTCCTCGACGACGTGATCGAAGGAGTCGTCGTCGTAGTACTCGACGGCATGGCCGCACACGAGGTCGTAGACGTTGTCGTCGGCGTCGGTCTCCTCGCCCACGATGCGCTGGCACTTCATGCCGCCCTCGTGCTCGTACGGCAGGATCGTCGTGTCGACGCCATCGAAGTAGAGCGTCCCGTGGTCCGGCCGGGCGAGGGCGTGCTCGATGCGAACCAGTAGCTCGTCGTACTCGATCTCCGCCTCGGTCGCAGGACTCGATGCCATCGTTCAGACTCCTTAGAGCGACTTGGTGATCCAGTCACTCTAGGGATTCTTCAACACTGCGGCAAGACGCGACGAAGGCCCCCGACGCTTTGTGGTTCGTCGGGGGCCTTCGGGATCGAGCAGGTTACCCGCCCAGGTGGTCGTTGTCAGCAGGCGGGGCGAGGATCTCGCCGACCTCGTTCGCCACGTCGGCGGGCGGACCCACGTCGGCGGGCGGCACGGCCTTCACGTCGTAGCGAGGCGGACCGCCGGGCAGGAGGTTCTTGGACTGCGCGAGCCGGACCACGGTGCCGAGGATGCCGGACGCCGCTGCGACGAACGCAGAGACGAGGGCGAAGCCGAGGCGGTTGGTCTCGGGGAACGGCTCGACGCCGCCCTTGGTGGCCCAGCCAGCGACTTCCTGGAGGAAGCCGAGCAGGCTCACGCCGAACAGCGCGAGGAAGGTCCACAAGGCGGTGTATGCGCCGCTCTTGACCGAGTTGAGGGTGTTGGTGTCCACGTTGCCCCTTTCGAGCGTTTCGACCCTTCGCGGGACTCAGCAGAGGATCGGCAGGCCCAGGACCTCGATACACACCCCGAGCAGCGGCCCCGGCGTCGTGGTCGTCGTGGGGGCCACCGTCGTCGTGGTGCCCGGAGAGGGCCGTACGGTCGTCGTGGTGGCCCCTGGGGGCGCTGGCGTGCCCGGAGAGGCCGTCGTGGGCGCTCCTGGGCGTGTCGTCGTCGGTGCGGGGCTTGCGGTCTCACCATCGCCGGAGGGAGGCGGCGTGGTGCGCGTGGTGCCCGGCGGCAGGGTGATCGTCTCCCCCTGGCTGCCGCCGGTCGAGCTGGGCATGGTCCCCGTGCCCGCATTCGGGTCACCAGGAGCGATGGTCGGAAGCGTCGTGCCCGGCAGCTCGACGATCGGCGCGACCGGCAACGGCTGCACCTGCGGCTGAGGCACCTCGCCAGAGGAGCACAGCTCGTTCACGTTGACCCGACGCTGCGCCATCTGGAAGCGCACGAACGATGCGTCCACGTCGGCGAGGAACACCTCGCGCGCCTTGAGCGCCGCCTCGGCCCACGCCGCTCGCTCGTCCTCGGGCAGGTTGGGGTCTCGTGCGAACACCGACGCTGCGAACACCTCGACGACGCGCTGCGACGTGATCTGCTTGTTCGACTGCGCCACGGCGTCGTCGGCGGCGATCTGCGACCGACATGCGTTGGCCGCGGTGAGTGCGTCGATCTGCGCCTGCTGGGCGTCGATCACCTCGTCCTTGCCGGAGAGCTGGTTGCGGAGCGAGAGCTGGCCGATTGCGTTGGCGACGCCGAACAGCACGAACACGATCCCGGCGAGGAGCAGCAGCCAGAACCACAACGGTCGGCGCGGCTCACGCGGCAGCTCGGTGTGCGGAACGATGTCGTCTTCTGGCGGCTCGTCGTACGGCATCGAGTCCTGGTACCCGTCGCCCGGAGGGTCTACGCCGGAGGTCGACCCAGCTCCGCTCGAAGTCCTCGGATGATCTGCCATGCTGCCTCGTTTTCTTGTTCGCACGACACGCGTGCACGCTTCTCGAAGTCGAGCTGTTGCTGCAAGAAGTCGCGCTGCTGCATTGCCAGATCGCGCTCACCGCGCAATGACTGGTTGCGCTGGCGCAGATCGAAGGTCTCGTCGCGCAGCTTGAGGATGTGATCGGTGTCTTCGGTGCGCGACGGAGCGTTCTTCGTTTCGCGCTCGCTGGCGCGCTCCTTGCGCGTTCGATTGAAGTACGCAGTCGCTGCGATAGCGCCGATACCACCGAGCGCCATGATGAGCTGGCCCGCGACTTGGCCGAGTGCTTGCCAAGCCTCACCGGACATCGCACACCCCCACCCTTACTCGTCGTCCAGCCCGAACCACTCCACGATCGCCAGGAGGCCAGTCGCCGCGACGATCGCCCAGACGGGAGCGACGATCGAGTTGGCTTGGCCGTTCGTGATGTATTGGTGGGCGGTCTCCCAGGTGATCGCTGCTGCCCACATGGCCAGCACGCCAGCTAGGAGTTGGGCGGTGCGCTCACGCATCGCCAGAACGACGGAAAGGCCCGCCGTGAGGAACATGAGTCCCCATGCACGTCGACCGATGAGGTCGAACGCGGTCTCGTAGGTCGCCGACCGAAACCCGTCCGCCGGGCCGAGGGTCATGCCGATGCCGTAGACGGTGGCACCGAGACCGATGACTCGTGCGGGATGTGGGAGAAGGTGCGGTTGCTGTTGCTTCTCTGCCACGGCTCGATCAGCCGGGGACGTTCTTGGACTTCGTGATCTCGGTTCGTGCGATCTCGCGCGCCTGCGCCTCCGTGAGACCGCCGCCTGTGTTGGGTGGTGCGGCATCGCCCTTGTCTCCCTTCGGACCCTGGGGTCCGATCGGTCCGGCGGGACCCTGAGGTCCGGCGGGGCCTGCGGGTCCGGTCGCTCCCGCGCCGCCGGTCAGCAGCGTCGGCACGACGATGTTCGAGTTCGGCAAGAGCACGTTGGTCCCCGCGCCGACGTTGATCGCGTAGACGGCGATCGTGTTCTTCACGACCGGCGGCACCCACGCGTTGATGCCGTGGTCGCCCGTGATGCCGAAGTGGTTGTTGATGTCGGGCCGCGGCTGGTTCGCCTTCACGGGCACGAGCACGCCATCGACGTAGACGTGCACGTCGAGCTGCGTCTCCCACGAGTCGGGGTCGTACGCCCAGCCGACGACGCGGTAGCCGCCGTTCTCGGCCTCGATCTTGTCGATGTTGCCAGCAGGTGCGCCCACGAGTCCTCCGTGGTCTGGGGGCGGAGGGGTCACTCCGCCAGCGGTCATCTCCTGGGCCACGCGATCGCGCAGCCAGTTGCCGTCGAGGCCGTACGAGTCGATCTTGCGACCGGCGGGCGTGGCGTACTCGGCGTGGCGGCACACCATGTCGGCGCGCCCCTTGCCCTCCATCAGCGCGGCGGCGATCTTGGCCGCGACATCGTGCTGATCCTGTCGCCACGGCTCGTCGCCCTTGCCGGTGTTCTCGCGCTCGTTGCCCCAGAACTTCGAGTTGCCCGAGACGCCCTTCCAGCCGCCCGTGCCGCCGTGGTTGGCCTTCCCGGCGGCGACGACGTAGACCGTGTTGTCGCGGCCCTGGAGCACGTTGCAGAGCGGGCCGGGCAGACCGCTGCGCCCGTTGATGCAGATGCTCAGCGACGGTGCGTTGCCCGAGCGGCCACCGGCCGTGTGGTGGTCGATGTAGCCGACGGGCGAGAAGTCGGTCGAGCCGCGGGTCTGCCAGCCGTCGCACTCGACGACCGTGAGGCCCTTGCGCCGGAGGCGGTCGGCGATGCCGAGGTCACGGGGCATCGGACACCGGCCCAGGTTCGAGCAGCTCCTTGTACTGCGCCTCGATCTCCTCGACCGTCGCCGGGTCGTTCGGATCGTTGGCGCGGGCGAACAGCGCCACCAGCTCGGGATCGTTGTCGTCCGCGTGCTCGGCGAAGTCGATGTCGCAGCCGTCGAGCTGGTCGTCGTCCTGTTCGGCCTGGTCGTGGTCGTGGTCGTGCCCCATCACACCTTGCGCGGGATCCGCACCAGGGTCGACAGGGTTTGTCCCCAGGGGCTAACCCAGGCGGGTCACAGACCGCCTAGATCACCAGACGCCACCGCGCTCCGTCTTCCCCGAGTTCCACCAGGACTGTCGCCCCGGCTCGCCGGGCTGACTCCCGAGCCACCCGGCATCCGCGTCGACATCCACGAGCAGCTCGTAGGAGCCATCGGAGTACGGCCCCCTGATGTCGACCACGGTGGCGAACGCCTCGTTCGAGTACGCGCGCCCGACGTGACGCACGCGGTCGCCAACGGCGAAGCGGCTCGCCTTCATGACCTCGACGCACTGCGGGCAGTCGACCGCCTTGAGCGGGATCCCGGCG
>JACCDR012125516.1_pt1 | contig 13791 bp, 7 predicted proteins | sample 7446431 | NCBI WGS metagenome assembly JACCDR01 (sample SAMN15323443, study PRJNA562643) | freshwater metagenome | isolation source: river surface water | place: USA:Blue River Watershed | collected 2017-08-17
CAAGTCTGTAAGGGCAACGGAGTTGCCTCATTCACTCATTCAGACCGCTGTTATAGTGTACTGCTGTTCCAGATTTGTAATCTGGAACCAATCTGTGGTGGATTTGTAATCCACCAAAATGCGAGAGCATTTTCGGGTGCTAAGCACAGGATTTGTGTGTGTGTGAAACTCACAAGGTGTTTGTCTCAAACGGCTTTGGCAAATGCTATCGCATTTGGTGGATTGCAAATCCACAACAGGCACGTTCTGGATTAAAAATCCAGAACAGCATTGGCAGCATTGGCTCATTGGCTCATTGACCAAAGCCTCTCACAAACTCAAAGGGCAACTCTGTTGCCCTCATTTACTCATTGATAAAGCTGTGGAGAGTATTCACGAAAGTCCAAAAGGATTATTCACTCATTCATTCAATCATTTACTCATTTTTTTGTCTATTTTATATCTGTGGGTAACCCGAAGCATAAACGAAATCGTATTGTAGGCAGAGCTATGCTAAGGCTGATACGATTTCCGAATCTGATGATTGTTGTGCTGACACAGTATCTGGCACGCATCTGTCTGGTCGGTGCATGGCAGGAATGGTTGGTGTATCTGCTGGATATTCGATTTTTTCTTCTTTCGTTTTCAACTATTTGTATTGCGGCAGCAGGTTATATTATCAATGATTATTATGACATTAAGATAGATACCATCAACAAGCCTCGCCGGGTGGTGATTGGGCGAGTGCTGAGTCGGCGGCAGGCTATTTTGTCGCATTCATTACTCAACTTTATTGGCATTAGTCTGGGGTTGCTGGTGGGCTGGCGTATCGGACTGGTCAACTTTGGGGCAGCGTTTCTGTTGTGGCTCTATTCCAATCAGCTAAAACGCCTTCCGTTGTTGGGCAATACTGTGGTAGCTCTACTGACAGCTGCTACGCTGTGGGTAATTGTACTCTACGATCCTACCCATCAAGGAATGGTGTACACCTACTCAGCCTTTGCGTTTTTTATTACCCTGATCCGGGAGGTAATCAAAGACATGGAAGATGTACGTGGCGATGCTACTTTTGGCTGCCAGACACTACCGATTGTGTGGGGACTTCGTCGTACCAAGGTGGTGTTATACATTCTGACAGGCATTTTTCTTGTGAGTCTATTTGCATTGACCTATTTTCTGCCCGATCAGCTGCTGTGGTATTTCAGTCTTTTTGTAGCCTTGCCTATGGGACGGTTTGTATGGCTTCTCTACAAGGCTGATACCCGACGAGATTTTGGCTACCTGAGCAATTTCTGCAAAACCATCTCTATTGCAGGGGTACTGAGTATGGTCTTCATCTAATGCTTGTAGGACTTACGTAACATACACAGGTTCACAGGGCTATACCCTGTGCTGATGGATTACGCCCCTTCAGGGCTTGATGTAGAGTAGGTTGCGTAAGTCCTAACTTGTTTTTACCACTCAGCACCTATTCGGGGCTTTCCTTACTTTTTTAGACTTTTACTATTCGTTTCTTCTATCTTTGTAACCAAAAGTGATTTTTCAGGTAATAAGCCCTGAACTTTAAGCGGCTATTTAATCCTATTTGCATGCGTCTACTAGTATGGCTGTCTCGACTGCCGTTTGCGGTACTTTATGGTTTCTCGGATATACTCTGGTTGCTTACATACTATGTAATCGGCTATCGGAAGAAAGTAGTAACCGACAATCTGCGGCGTTCATTTCCAGAAAAAAGTACGCAGGAATTGAACCTCATTGCCCGGAATTTTTACCGAAATCTATCAGACATTGCCCTGGAAAGCCTTAAAATACTGAGTATTACTGAAAAGGAACTCCGAGCCCGTATACATATTACCAATCCGGAAGTATGTTTGAAATACCTCAATGCTGGCCAGCCTGTCATTGTGATGACTTCTCACCTAGGCAACTGGGAATGGCTTCTTTCTGGCAATGCCCTGCAACTTGGCCATGAGGTAGATGCCTTGTACAAAAAACTCACCACCCCCTCTTTTAATGCCCTGATGCTCCGAATCCGGAGTCGGTTCGGGCCGTATCCAGTCGAAATGAAACTTATTGCCCGTGAGCTGGTTAAACGAAAATCCGTTACGCGGATCATTGCCATGGTAGCCGATCAAACACCGTTTCCGGAACATGCGTACTGGACGGAGTTTCTGCACCAGGATACGCCTTTTTTTACTGGTGCGGCAAGCATTGCCCAACGCACCGGATACCCAGTGTTGTATGTTGGTATGCGACGTGTGCGACGGGGATATTACGAAACGTGGTTTGAGCCGCTGGCCGAGTCGCCGTACACAGATGCAGATGTACCAGTAATTATTGAAAAATTTGTACGCAAAGTAGAAAACGACATTCGTCAGTATCCTGACCAATGGCTCTGGTCGCATATGCGATGGAAACATAAACGTTCACAGTCTACACCTGATGCTATCTAAAGAATGGGTAAGTTGAAGTGGCGAAATCTAAAAGTTAGTTTTTAAGGGATGACTATCTATAAGGTCTGTATTCGTCCCATTTGCGTTTTAGAAGCTTACTACTTTTTCGATAGGCTTTGTTTGCGTTATTTTCATCTCTCTTACTCTCGCAAAACGCTCATCAAGGTTATTCTCCAAAATCCAATCATGATGAAACTCCGCCAAAAATTTAACTTCGTTTATATCAATGCTCTTTTGCTGGACATCAAACGAGACTTGTATTTTCCCATCTTTCGTATTAGAAACGATAAAATTTTTAGGGATATGGTTTGTACCAATCACTTTCTTTTTTGCATCTCTTAGCCAAGAAAAAAATTGCTTATCATCTTTATTCGCTTCAGTGTCCATTCCAAACCTAAAAGCAGGCACCATCAATTCACCAAACTTAGGTTTGTTGACCGTTGAATTATCCATGAGAAGAAGCCAATAGTACACGAGAGACTTACTTCTATTCTCATTGTAGGCATCTTCAAAAGTAGGGTTTGCTACTGTTTCTGTTGGCAACAACGTGACATGGGTGAATTGTGGCAACTCACCTAAAACAGGCGTAAGCTTGGTAGAGTAATGCAATCTATAGCTGTTTCGCTTGGTGTCAGGCAAAATATTCTGATACAAAATATCCGCTTCTAGCAAAAGAGTATCTGCCTTTCCCTCCCTTACCATCACATTCTCAATGTGGTGCGAATTTTTCCAGTCTTTTACGTGATTTGCAAAGCCTACCATTCCATCTTTTCCCCGAAGAGGACCTGTATAGGTGGTAATCAAAATATTGTCACTCAGTAGCTCTAAGTGATTGTCCATTCGGGTTGGGGTCAATTCTCTTTCAAAGACCTGAAACCATCTATAGTATTGGACCAACACCAAGTTCTTTTGATGATCTACCCTAAATTCGTCAGCTCCTTGATGGTTTCTGTGCATTTTTTGGCTACAGGAAGCAAAGGTTAAAATGGCAAGAATTGAGAACCAGGTTGCTTGTTTGTTCATTGGACTTACTTTTGCTTAATGGTCAATATTTTACTTAAAATACAATTATTTATACGAAAAAGTTACTGATGAGCAACAAGTTGCCACTTGAATGAAATAAATGAAAGGAAAACGGACTTCTACGTAGTTGTCAGTACTTAAGTATTTTTCCTTTCTCATGTAGAGGTTTTGCTGCTATGCTAGAATTAAAGCTTGCCCTACTAATAAAGTTTTTGTCTAGCCATATATCCAATTACCCCCCAAAATACAAAATTCATCGCAGTATCCAACTCGGGTTTATATAATTACTCCTAAGTCCTACTCTTTTTCTTTGAAAAGGGTACATCATAAGGAATAGTTGTTTTTTTGCATCCCTTGCGTTTGTTTGGCTAGTATCTTTATGGTTATGTTTGTAGGGTTCAGACAAGGCTGGCAGTCAAAGAAATTCCTATGAAATTCCTATGAAATTCACTCTTTTCTCTCTTCTACTACTTTTCCTACCATGGGTTTCGACTCTGGGACAGGCATCTCATAGCATTCAAGGCACACTCGTAGATATGCAGCAAAAGCCTGTTCCATTTGGCACCATTGCTCTGTATCGGACGGCAGACTCTTCGCTGGTGACTGGAACGACATCCAACGAAAAGGGAATATTTACTGTTTCAGCCAAACCTGACATGTACTACCTCAAGGTCAGTGTGTTATCTTACCAGGAAAAAGTAGTTCGGGCTATTCGGGTGTCTGATGGGAATGTAGGTCTGGGAACTGTCACACTCCGCCCTGCCACAGAAGTATTAAAAGAGGTGGTAGTGGTGGGAGAACAGCAACAAATGGAACTACAACTGGACAAACGGGTCTTTAATGTCAGCTCTGACCTAAGTAGCATCAGTAGCAGTGCCTCCGAAATACTAGAAAATGTACCTTCAGTTACGGTAGATATGGATGGAAATGTGAGCCTTCGGGGGAGTCAGCATGTACGTATTCTGATTGATGGCCGTCCTTCGGGCTTGACAGGGATCAACACAGCCGACGCCTTGAAGCAGTTGCAGGCCAACCTGATTGAACGGGTAGAAGTGATTACCAATCCATCGTCACAGTATGATGCAGAGGGCGAAGTAGGCATTATCAATATTGTGCTGAAAAAAAAGCAGGTAGAAGGGTTTAGTGGCTCTTTTGTAATCAATATGGGCTATCCACTGAATGCTGGAGGCTCGTTTGATGTCAATTATCGAAAAAAACGACTCAATCTGTTTTCCAGTTATGGGCTTAACTATCGGTATCGTCCGGGGTATGGGTCTTCGTATCAGTCCTTTACAGGAGATTCCGTGTTTGCATACCGTGAAAACAGCACCCGAGACCGCCGGGGAACGTCTCATACGTTTCGGGTAGGATCGGATTATTATCTGACAGACCGAGATGTGCTGACAGGTTCAGTGGTATACCGACGGGCCTATGGAGACAATAGAGCTACCTATGTATACCAAGACTTTAATGCTGCCAACGAAAGTGTCCGTACGGTTACCCGCAACGAAGAAGAAACCAATCCGGAATATACCTGGGAAACAGCCCTAGGTTACCACAAGGAATTGCCGCAAAAAGGACGTGTACTAACGGCTGATTTCAAATGGATTGAAAACCATGATTTAGAACTGACAGCCTTTGGGCAACAAAATACGGAAACAGTTATTCCTCTTTACCAGCGGTCTACGAATACAGCCAATGAACAAAATCTCTGGTTGCAGGCAGACTATGTACATCCATTTGGAGAAAAAGGAAAATGGGAAGCTGGGGTAAAAAGTGCTTCAAGGATACTCAAAAATGATTTTCTGGTTGAACAGCAGACTACTGGACAATGGGCCGCATTGGCAGGCTATGACTATAATCTGACGTATCAAGAGAAAATCCATGCAGCCTATGTGATGGCAGGTAATCAGTTTTACAAACTAGGCATACAAATGGGTGTACGGGGCGAGTTTTCGGATATTACGACTGCCCTACCCGATGAAAAGTTTCGCAACAACCGCACCTATTTCAATCTATTTCCCAGCTTGCATCTGTCCTATACCTTATCAGAAACCCAATCTGTTCAGCTCAGTTACAGTTACCGCATCAGTCGGCCGGGTTTTCGAGACCTGTTGCCATTTTCCAGTTTCAGCAATAACCGAGCATTACGGGTTGGTAATCCGAACCTGAATCCGGAGTATACCCATTCCTTTGAGGGTGCGTATTTGCTAAAATGGGCCAATGGTTCCTGGCTGTCCAGTGCCTATTACCGGTATCGGACGGGTGTGATTCAGCGGATTACGGTGGTAGATTCGGTAGGTGCGAGTCGGTCTTTTCCGGTCAATCTGGCTACAGAAAAAACATATGGACTAGAAAATACACTTTCGCATACGGTACACAACTGGTGGCGGATCAATATCAATGTCCATTTGTTCCGAGCTATGACACAGGGTTTCTATGAAGGCAGGCTTTTTGAACGAGATACCTATCTGTTCAGCAGTCGCCTTTCGTCTAAGATGACATTCCAGAAGAAATGGAATTTTCAGGTAGGCGCCAACTATCAAAGTCCCCATCAGATGCCACAAGGCCGCACACAGGCTCTGTATACCATTGACCTGGGTCTGGCATGGGATGTATTGAAGGGAAACGGCTCACTGGTATTCAATGTTCGTGACTTACTCAACAGTCGTAAGTACCGAAACATCATTTCACAGGAAAATTACTATTCGTCTTCGATTTACCAGTCTAGTGTACGGCAGTTTACGATCACTTTCAGCTTTCGGATCAAACGCAAAAAAGACGCATCTGACCGTGAACGTTCCGCTCCTGCGGAAGAGAATGGGAATATGGACTAGAGCATACAAGAAACTGTTTTTCAATCATGAGCAAAAAAACGTTTTACTGGCTCATTTTAAAGGCTGGGTTTTGTCGCTAGCCACATAGGTTTTAAAACTCATCATACCTATTGAAACAGCTCTTTTTGCAATGGCAATAGTTAAAAAATGTTACTACACCTATAGTTTAATTTCATTTTCACGATCATAAATAAATAGAATAGGCTTTATTTCAAACAAAGAAAGTTCAATCCATTTTCGCATTGTGTTTAGATTTTTTTTCCAATAAACGAACTATTTTTTTTAGTTTTATTTTGAAGATTACACAAGAAACAGTATTTTCAACTCCTATATAGAGTTTTTTCGAATTCTATCAAAACACAGAACCGCATATGCCATAAAAACTGTTTTTCACAGAAAACTGCGGATCTGTGTGCATATACGTGCAGATAGGAAAAAAAAACAATCTATTTATTGTTTTCTTTTTAATGCTTTTTCATAAATCTAATGTATTTTTTTTAGTATTTAAAAATCAGCCTATTTATGATTTTGTCATTCAAGAGGGAATAGTTGTTTAACTTCTCAATTTACATTTTTTATCCCAAACCGTTCGTGTATGAAGACAATTTCTATGTATGTATGGGCTGTGCTTTTTGCATGGCTTGGATGGAGTAGTAGTGCCCAAGCGCAGACTCTTAGAGAAAAACAGGCCATCCTGAAACAAACCAACACCCAGCAATTGCAGAAAATCAGCCAGACTTCAGTGGCACGTCAGTTGGCCTTGAAACAGCAGGCCTATGCAATAGCAAAAAAGAAAGGACTGCCTGTCCGCTATACCTTGAGCGATGGACGGATTGTTGACCTACAATCTGTAACCACAACTGGAGACTTGATTTACTACATCGAATACTCCAACGTAGCTGCGGCTCAGACTACCCGTACCAATCACCTTTGGACAGGTGGAAGCATGGGGCTTGACCTGAATGGTCAGGGAATGATTGTGGGCGAATGGGATGGTGGTGCTGTACGAGTTACCCACCAGGAATTTGCGACAGGTCGGGTTATTCAACGGGATAGTGCGGTTGCACTGTCTACACACGCTACCCACGTGGCTGGAACCCTAGTTGCCAGTGGGGTTTTGGCGAATACCAAAGGAATGGCGCACCAGGCCACACTCTGGGCACATTTCTGGGACAATGATGAGGCAGAAATGGCTTCTGCAGCAGCACAGGGACTACTTATTTCTAATCACTCGTATGGCTATCGGCCGGACCTCTTGCCGATATGGATGTTTGGATTTTATGACAGTCAGGCTGCCGAATGGGATGAAATTGTCTACAATGCCCCATATTACCTGCCTGTCAAGTCAGCAGGTAACGATCGGGATACTCGTAATCTTGGTGCGGGCGGCTACGACTTGCCTACAGGAGCTGGTAACTCCAAAAACATCTTATGTGTGGGGTCGGTGTCTGCAGTATCCAACTACACTGGCCCGGCATCGGTACTCATGAGTCCAACCAGTAGCTGGGGACCTACTGACGACGGACGCATCAAACCAGATGTTGTAGGCAACGGGGTCAGTGTATTCTCTTCGTCTGCTAGCAGTAATACGGCCTATACTACGTTGTCTGGTACATCCATGGCATCTCCGAATGTGGCAGGTACATTGCTACTATTACAGCAACACTACAAAAACCTGAACAGCGGCACGTTTATGCGGGCAGCAACCCTGAAAGGACTGGTTATTCATACCACAGACGAAGCTGGAACAACACCGGGACCAGATTATCGGTTTGGATGGGGGCTAGTTAATGCGCAGAAAGCGGCAGATGCTATCAGTGGACGTGGTACTTCGTCTGTCATTTCTGAGCAAATACTAACAAATGGAACTACCTATACACAGGATGTCGTTGCTACCGGGGAAAAACCACTGGAAGTCACTATCTGCTGGACAGACCCTAAAGGTATACCTGCTACCGGTGGGATCACGGATCCTACTGACCTGATGTTGATCAATGACCTGGATGTACGTGTCACAAGTGGTGGCGTTACCTTCAGACCCTGGATACTAGACCCTGCAAGACGCACATCCGGAGCCACTACCGGAGACAATTTTCGGGATAATGTAGAGAAAATCTACATAGGTACACTTCCTGCCGGAACTTACACCATCACGGTATCGCATAAAGGTACACTGGCCAACAACGGCCAGCAGCCCTTTTCGCTGATTGTTACAGGAGTAAGTACAACCCTGAATCCGCCTCTTACCTGTATAGCTCCTGGCGGCCTAACAACCTCAGGTATTACCCTAACCAAAGCTACTCTGAACTGGGGGCCTGTTCCTTTTGCGACCTCATATGATGTACGGATACGTACCACTAACTCGCCAACTTGGACGGAATATATAGGACTCACAGCAACCATGATTTCACTGACAGGTTTGCAAGCTAATGGATCATATGAATGGCAGATTCGGTCTAACTGTGCCTTTGGCTCAAGTGAGTATTCAAGTTCTATATTGTTTAAGGCTATCACACCGTCCATCACATACTGTGCATCCAAAGGGACTAATCCGACAGAAGAGTGGATTCAGCGTGTACAGGTTGGTACAATCAATCATACATCGGGTAGTGCGTCGTATTCTGATTTTACGAACATGTCTACCAAACTGACCCGCGGAGACAGTGTGACTATCACGATTATCCCTGCATGGAGTGGTACTGTGTACGATGAGGGGTATGCTGTATGGATTGACTATAACAAAGATGGGGATTTCGCAGACGCTGGCGAACAAGTGTTTATCAGAGAAGCCACTATAGATACGTCTATCACTGGATCATTTGTGGTGCCTGTCTCGGCCAAAATCGGATCTACACGGATGCGGGTTTCCTTGAAATATGACGCATCTCCGTTATCTTCATGTGAGACATTTAACTTTGGCGAAGTAGAAGACTATGCGATCCTGATTGGGGGGAGTTCTTTCTTCTCTGATGATCCTGCAGAGGCTCTAGAAGCTAATATCCAGCCCCTACACCTGTCACCTGTACCCGCTTCTGACAAGCTACGAATCGAATGGGCATCAGCAGCGGATACCCCTGTAGACCTTCAGATTATAGACATGAGCGGTCGCCTGATTCAAAAGGCACGTATGACTAGTGGGCTGCATGAACTGGATGTACAACATCTGAAACCTGGCTTATACCTGCTACGGGCAGGCAAACAAACTCAACGGTTTGTGATTAGTCGGTAGTGATAGATTCAGCATTAGCCGAATGGATTTTGGAATCCTTCGGCTAATGCTGAATTTGTATAAAATGCAATAAACAGTGTATTAAGCGGTTGTCCTGAATGAAAGAGATGAATAAAATCACAAGGAACAACAAACCTACCAACTTCCTTTCAGAATTTGATCTGCACACTCACTACAGGCAATAGCTGACCCCGTTTGCGTTCTGCAATAGATTGATTTTCTGGCAAATAATAGATTTCACGCACATTGGCCCGATTGGTAATATTCTGGATTTCTAACCGGAATTCGAGTGTACTTTTGGGTCTGTTGACAGTATAGCTGGTTTGGAAATCTATCCGGGAATAATCTTTTAAACGATTTTGATATGCTCCTCTCAAATCTGGTATTTCACCTCCAACTTGGTTAGACAAATTCAGGTCAATGGGTACATAGCGTTGCCCACCTGCCATTACTCCTCTCAGGTTGATATTAAAGGTATTTTTGTCGCTGATCGGAAAGTCTTTGCCACCCAATACATTGACCACATAATTGGCATTGTATACGGTATTCCGTTCGTTATTTCCGCCATCAGTATAACGGGAATTAAAAATAGAGGCATTAGCCGTAAAGTAGTAGTTGTTGTTCAGAAACCGTTCCAGGGTGAGTTCTAGTCCATAGTTCTTACCTTTGCCTGTGTTGATCAGCGGAAAATAACTAAAGCCTTTGGTTTCGTTGAGGGCAGAAAAAATTGGAGCTTTGGGCTCTCTGTTGTAGAAGTCTTTATACTGATAATCGAAAACCGGAACATTGTACAAATGTTGGTAATAGACCTCTGCTCGAAAATGGAGATTGGGCGTAATGTAGTTGTCATAACCCAGTACATAATGCAAGGCTTTGGTCAAGCCCAGATTTTTGTTGAGACTTACCAGTGTGCCTGCCAGGTTTTGGGTAGACAGATACGTAGCTAATCCTTCCCGTCTGCTATGCATTCCAAATCCGGCACTAATGGTTTGTTTATCAGTCATGCTCCATTTGAGTCCAGCACGGGGTTCTAGCGTGGTTTGGTTATTGAGCAGGAAGGTTGTGTGGTGCAAGCCTGTGGTAAAGGCAAGCTGATCGTTGATGCGGTACCGCCAGGTGGCATAACTCTGTACTACGCCTGTATTGCCATCACTATTTACTTCATCCTGAAGCTTTTGAATGCCAGAATTGTACGCCTGAGACCGCAGGTCATAGGCTAGGAAACTGTAAATCACACCTGCCCGCAACAGGTGCTGGGAATTAAGCTTGTGGTTGACCAGCACCGAAGCCCGGCCTGTATAGTCTTTAAAATTTTCGTCCTGCACTACTATATTTGTAGGAGCGGCGGGTGTATCTCGTCTATACTTTGTCTGGCTGGCAGACATAGAAACTACACTTTCAATATAGGTTTTATCACTGAGGGTATAGGTATGCGACAAACCAAAAATCCCTAGATCGTAGCTAAAATCTTCATTTACCCTTCCATTGGTTACATTGGTAAATTCAGACAGGTTGCTTAGTCCACCGATGCCGAATATCGAAAACTGTCCTAGCTTTTTGGTGGGCAGATGTAGCTTGAACGACAAATCCTGAAACACAGGCAATGCGTTATTGACCAGTTCAATGCCCATGTTGTTGAGCAGGCCTAGTGTAGAATAGCGGTAGTTGGCCAGATAAGAGGCTTCGCCACCTTTTTTGAAAGGTCCTTCCACCGCAGCTTCTAGACCAATGACACCCGCCCGAAAGGCATATTCCCGTTTCTGGTTGTTGCCTTTGCGAAGTTTAATGTCAAAAACTCCTGACAGGGCATTGCCATATTCAGCAGCGAAGGCTCCTGTGGAGAAGTCGGAGGTGGCAAGCATGTTGCTACTCAGTATACTGACTGAGCCGCTGGATGCTCCCTGGTCAGTGAAGTGGTTGGGGCTGGCTACTTCTATGCCTTCTACCCGCCATAAGAGTCCTTTGGGAGAGTTTCCTCGGATAATGATTTCATTGTTGACATCGTCGGTACCACCACCGCCTACCACGCCTGCAAAGGTAGTGACCATACGGGAAGGGTCGTTGAAAGTTCCGGCATATTTATTAGACTCTTCGACCGAAAAACTACGGCTACTAATCGTTGAAAAGTCGTTTAGTGACTGGCCTTTATCCCGTTTTTGACCGCTAATGACCACCTCTTCTAGGGTAGTAATGGATTCGGCTAGTTCGATGGTGATTACGACTTCCTTTCCACTAGTGACAATAATGCCTGGTATGAGTGTAGGTTCATAACCTGTATAAGTAGCTGCGATGTCGTATCGCCCAATGGGTACACTGGTCATTTTGAAGTTCCCGTGGTCATCGGTGGTTGTACCAAAAGAAGTACCTTGTAAGACTACAGTAGCACTGCCTAGTAGAGCCTTGGAATCTCGGTCACGAACGACTCCGCGGACGGTCTGGACAAAATTCTGGGCAAAAATAGACGAACTACTCAGAAAAAAGAATAAAACAAGCATGCGTTGTAGCATAGATGAGAGATTAAAGGTTGATAAGTGATGGTTGTTGTATATTTCAGGTTAGAGGTTAAATCTATACATGGATTATGCCCTTTCAGGTTCGCAGGGCTGCATCATGTGCTGATGGGTTGCGCCCCTTCAAGGCTTTTCAGTAGATTTTCTTGTATTAGTTCAGGTTTTAACTTTTTTTAATCAGGAAATATCAAAAAAATACTTCTATCAGAAAGCAGTTATTTAGCTTAAAAAACACGATACAGTTTATTTGTACGAAAACAGTGGCAAGTTAGAAGGAATATGTACAAAATAAAAAAATAAGATACTTTCTATTTGCTTTTAGTCTCTATCTCGTTTGGTTATGAAAATACCAGTTAGCTAGGACGTTTTAAGAGGGGGTCAAGGTGGTCACCTATTCAGTATTTATTGACATAAGAGAACCCAAACTGGTCATCTATACAGTGTTTACGACCAGTTTAGGTTTAGTCACAATACAAATACTTGGCTAGTATTTGTATTGCAAAGTCTTTTTTTGTAGTTCTTGGGTAATCATCCGCATGATTTTTCCGGCATGTTCAAAGATAAAAAAATGCTTGCCGGAGAACTGGTGCAGTTCAAAGGTTTCGGATGTTTCGAGTTTCCAGGCTTCGGCACTTTCTGTAGTGACGGGTTCGTCGGTACCGATAATGACCGTCATAGGAATGTCCATTGGTGCAACTTCCTGGTAGACGTAGTTTTCAATACCTTTAAAATCGGCTCGGAGAATGGGTTCAAAGAAATTCATCAACCCTTCGTCATACAGGATTTCATCGGGTGAGCCGCCATATTCTTTGAGCTTGGCAATGAACTCATTTTTGGGTAATAAATGTCTTTTCTGGTTTATGTCTCGTGCCGAAGGACCACTACAGCCTGTCAGAAACAGGTGCAACGGTTTGTTGTACAGTTTTTCTTCGACAATCCGACGGGTAATGAGGTAGGTTAGCATAGCTCCCATGCTATGGCCGTAGATGGCGTAGGGTTTGTGGAGATGCGGTTTCATTTGGGCAAACATGTCGTCTACCATCGCATCTACCTGTGTCAGGAGTGGTTCACGGATGCGGGCTCCTCGGCCAGGAAGTTCCAAGGGAATCAATTTCAGAAACGGGGGTGCCTGCTCATTGTAAAGGCGGTAGGAATATTTGTTGCCTCCAGCAAAAGGTAGGCAAAACAGATTTATTTCACTTCCGGTATCAGGGATCAGCATGGTGGCAAAGGTATGGGTTTATGGGTTAGTAGTCAGTATGGTGCAAGGTATACATTTTTTTGTAGAGGTGAATGAATGAGTAAGTGAATAATCCTCGGGGACTTCCACGAATCCTCTCCACAAGTCTGTAAGGGCAACGGAGTTGCCTCATTCACTCATTCAGACCGCTGTTATAGTGTACTGCTGTTCCAGATTTGGAATCTGGAACCAATCTGCGGTGGATTTGTAATCCACCAAAATGCGAGAGCATTTTTCGCAGTCAAGCACCCGATGGGTTTGTATGTGAGACCCACAAGGTGTTTGTCTCAAACGGCTCTGGCAAATGCTATCGCATTTGGTGGATTGCAAATCCACAACAGGTACGTTCTGGATTGAAAATCCAGAACAGCATTGGACAGCATTGGCTCTGTAAGGGCAACGGAGTTGCCTCATTTGCTCATCTGGCGCAAGCGTCCGCTTGTGCTCACATTCAGACAAGTGTCCACTTGCCGTCCAGCCAGATGTTAAGCGGACGCTTAACTTATCTTGGGCACAAGCG
>JACCDR011554953.1_pt1 | contig 13790 bp, 7 predicted proteins | sample 7446431 | NCBI WGS metagenome assembly JACCDR01 (sample SAMN15323443, study PRJNA562643) | freshwater metagenome | isolation source: river surface water | place: USA:Blue River Watershed | collected 2017-08-17
AATTGGATATTAAAAAAGTTAGGAGAAACCATTTAATTCTTTTCCTTTTTATCTGTTAGATAAAATGCAAATAATGCTAAAAATGTTCCAATGATAAAAGGAATCAAGAAATCCCCAACAAAGTCAGAAATATAGTTGGGGTGTAAACTTTCTATACTATCTACTATTTTAATAAAACATTCCATAGCTAACTATCTATTTTTTTATCCTTAAATATATATCTTTTTATTAAATAGCCGCCAATTGTGACTGCTAATCCAATAATAATAGGAAATGCTAAATCGGACAACCAATTTATTGCTGGTTTAACTGCTTCTTTAGTTTCTACCATTATTTGTACTGGCTTTGAATCTTTTATCATTTTAATTCTCCAAAGCAGCAATTCTTTGTTCCAGTTCTTGATTTTTTTCTGCCAATTCTTGAATTGCCTTTATGATCGGAGCAATAAATTGATCATATCTAAGTGCTTGGGTGCTGTTTGGATCTTCTGAATCGGATAGCACCCATCCACCAAAATCAACTCCAGCGGCATCAACAGCAGCCTTTACCTCTTGTGCAATTAGACCCCAATGGGTTCTTGAACCTGGTGTTGGGGTTACAACTCCTTTATCGTACATTTCTTCAGAATTTTCGTCAACTGTAACAATATTCTTACCAGCATTCCATTTATATGAGACCGGCCTTAATGAATTGATAAAAGTTAATCCCAAAATCGAATCTTGTATTGTATTTTTTTCTCTAGCATCAGATGTTTGAATAGTTCCATTTGCAGCCCAAATTGCAGACCACCTTGCCCCCGCAGTTCCACAAGTAAATGAATTATCATTCCAAGGTCTAAAATGACCATCTGATTGTAAGGTAGCTCTAACAGTTCCCGAAGAACCAAAAAGAATAGGACCGCCTCCATATAAATATGCAGTCCCAGAATCAGTCAAATTTGGATATAAATGACACAATGCTCCATTTGCTGGAATTCCAGTACCAAAAAAAGATCCAGTTAAAGTAGCATTATTTTGATAACCGACAACCGCGGCGACACCGCTTAGATGAATTAAGTTTCCAGAATTGTTTATCGACCATCTTAATGTGGGGACTGTGTTGGCAGAACTCGAAGTATAAAATTCAATTGCACTCACATTTTGTTGAGTTGCCAGCGCAATTCCTGCCGTATAAAAAAGACTATTATCAATAGTTCCGCCAGAAGCATTTGTATTTGGTATGAAATTATTTGTAATCCAAGTTCTATCTCGAACGTCAGCATTATAACTATAATTTCCATAAAAATATGCCCAAGAATTTCCAGAAGAAGTTCTCAAATGTTGATATCCGCTGCTAGTAATATTTCCAGCAGAACTTATAGTCCACCTATCAACCCCACTGGTTCTAAATACCAGCCCATCCGCATCTTGAGTTCCAATTGTCAGAGAACCACCAACACCACCATTTCTCTTTAGCAACATATACATCGCGTTGCCGTTTAAATTTTCAATGTTTAAACTATTCCAAGATGCATTAGAGAGTCCAAGAGAAAATCTTGCTAAGGTATATCCACTAGCAAGCCCCGCATAAGAATTGCCACCTGTTTGTGTTCCTACACCGTTTATATCAAAAAGTGATGTTGGTGCAGTATTAGAACCTATTGATATTCCATCACCAGTATTTCCAATTAAATGTCCTGAAGTGTTTATTGTCCAAGCAGTAGTTCCACCAAATTGAAGATTTAACGATTGTCCAGTATCACTAGAAATATTTCTAGTAAAAACTGAGGAAGCAGCAACCGAAGTAGACCCAATATTTCTAGTATTTGTAGCAGATGGAACTAAATGACCACTAGTGTTTAGAGTCCAAGCAGTAGTTCCACCAAATTGAAGATTTAACGATTGCCCAGTATCACTAGAAATATTTCTAGAGAACAAAGAAGCTAAAGCTAAACTAGAAGAGCCAATATTTCTTTGGTTGGTAGATGGAAATGGTAATAAATCTCCACTAGTGACTGCAAATCTCCAGTTTCCTACCCCATTTAAATCTACATAAATGTCATTAAAGATTGATTTAAGTATTAAAAAATTATCAGACTCGATTGTTATATTTCCACTTATTGGTGAATTTACAAACGAGGATCTAAGTTTATAGCCATTTGAAACCAAATCCCCACTAGTATTTACAATCCAAGCAGTTGTTCCCCCAAATTGAAGATTTAACGATTGTCCAGTATCACTAGAAATATTCCTAGCAAATACACTTCTTGCAGCAACCCCAGAAGAACCGATGTCTCTTGTATTTGTAGCGGATGGAATTAAATGCCCAGAAGTATCAATACTCCAAACTGAGCTTGCTCCAATTTGAAGATTAAGTTGGGCAGATGAACCAGAACTAATATCGTTTGAAATAACTCTAGTTAATGGTGTGGCAAGTCTTCCTAATATTTCTGAAACTTGTGGATAAAGATCTCCAGAAGAATCTTCTATGATCCATTTTGTAGAACCACTAGTTTGAAGGTTCAAATTTTGACCAGTATTTGAACCAATCGAATTGCTAGTTAATGATGGTAGTCCTCTGAATACGGCCATATTTGTTTCCTTATGCGTTTTCTAAAGCAGTAACTCTTGCTAATAGATCATCAATAATAGATTGTTTTGCATCATTTTCTTGTTTTAATTCTTTGATTGCATTTACTAAAAATGGAATAAGATCTGTAACTGTAATACTAAAGATCGTTTCTTCTGAACCAGTTATGCATTCTGGGATATGTTCCGAAACTTCCTGTGCTATAAATCCAACCCTAGAACTAAAATCAGAGTCATCAGAAATATAATCAAAAAGAACTGGTCTTAAATTAGCAATTTCGGCTAAACCCTTAGACAGTTCTACTATATTTTTCTTTAACCTAAGATCAGAATGGGTTGCCCAGGCTGTTCCACCTGAAGGAAGATGTACCCCGTTTCCGCTGCCTCCCGCTCTCAATGCAAGAGAATTATTAGATCCAGTTGCAAACCCTCCGGCGTCTGCAAATATTTCTCCAATTAGCGATCCATTTGTATGTAGTCTAAATCTTGGCCTAAATGTTCTTGCGTTAATAATTAAGCCAGTATCATTATCACATACAAGTGTAGTACTTTGAGATACTCCATTACTTAAATCAATACTACCATTGGAATCAATTGTTGCTCTGACTGCACCATTAGTTCTTAAATTTATAGAAGCCACGTCGGTTCCGGCTCCGCCCAAAATCATATTATTTCCACTATCCAAATATGCCAAGAAAATATCGGCAGTATTTGCTGCATTTCTAGATGCAAATCCCCCACTATTGTTTGGTGCTACAACCGAAGTTGATGCAGAACCTCTTAAAAGTCCAGAAGAATCCATTGACCATTTTAATGATCCAGAACCAAAGGCTCCAGTCCAAAATTGCAATTCTCCGGCAGTTGATTTTACTATATGCCAATTATTTGTTCCAGAATTGTCGCCCAATATCATAACAGCATAATTTACTGTTGGATGACATATTTCAAAATCAGTGCAATGTAAATTTACATTTGGAGTTCTGCTAGTATTTCCAACAACAAATTGTCCCTGAGAACGAATAAATGCTCTTAAAGTATTTTGAGTTCTAAATTCAATTGGCTGTGTTCCAACTGTCAACAATTCTACCTTGGCATTAGTGATATCACCACAAGCCAATTGTGCAAGTCCTGGATTGGCATATTCATTCCCACCCAACAACAATTGAGCACCACGAGTAGCACCTGAAATAGCACCGCCACCACAAAATCTTAGTGCTTTGTTGTCCGAACCATCAGATGTATTTGAAAGAAGAACGCCTTCAGATTGAAGGTTATAGAGATACCCATCTCCACCACCTATTTGCCATCTATCTGTTCCATTAATTCTTAGATTGATTGGGTCCGCATTTAGTGTTCCCAAAAACATAGTAAGATCACTATAATGAATTGTCGAATTTATTGCTCCTAACCAACAATCTCCCACTCGAAAAGAAGCAGAACCAAGATTTTGCCAAGAATCTAACCCTGGAAGTAGGTGTCCAGACGAGGTGACTTTCCATTGAGTTGTCGAATCTATATTAAAAAGAACTTCACCAGAAGAACCAGCATTTAATACAACACTATCGGAAGCATTATTGACAGTTAAGTTTAAATTAGAACCGCTCTGCGAAGACAATCCAGTAGAACTGACACTTAATCCGTTAGTAAAAGTCTTTAATCCAGCAAAACTTTGTGTTGTCGTATTTACCAAACCACTAACAGAAACAGAAGCATCTGATATTCCAGCAGCAGCAAGAACATTATCTCCAGTTACATTGACTGCCTTTGCTTGCCAAGAAACGTTATGACCAGATTGACCAGTAACTCTAATTCTAAAATCCGTACCAGAAACATCAACGTCAACGCTGTAAGTGTTTCCTCCGCTCCTATCCTCTACAATTAATGGAGTTCCAACTAAAACTGCATTTCCAGCAGCTCTATAAAAAGATGCTTCAATTGTTGCCCAATAATGACTGTCGTTTGTATCTTTTCTTGCGTTGACTATAATATAAACTGTTGTACTGCTATTTGTGCCTAATGTCAAAATACCTAAAGTTTGTGTACTTGCGTCTGTGGTTGATGCAGAAAAACTTTGAGAACCTGGTGCTGCATTTCCAGTACCTCCAAATTGAGCAAAATTTAATGCTGTAGAATCAATAGTGATTGGATCTGGAGTGATTAATGCCCATTGAGTTCCTCCATTTGCAGTTCCTTCTTGGACAAAACAGAACATACCATAAGTGACTTCGTGGCCAGGAATTGGATCATTATCTGCATCATCAGATCTTGCCCAAGTTCCTGCTGCGACAACATATATTCCATTTTCAGATGGGGTGTTTTGGTCTTTAACTAAGACTCTATCTCCAGCTATTAACGCAATACCATCAATAGTTTGTGTACCAGAGCGAGTAATATTTGCAGTGGTTGCAACTCTAACTGGGTCTTTAATATCCAATCCAGAAGTTGCTTCTTGAACATCGACTAATCTTGCTGCATCATTTGGGTTTGTTGGCGCACCAAGATTCGTCAGTTTGAAACCTCCCATATCAGAATCAGCACCAATGCTAAATCCTGAACTAAAAGTTTTAACTCCCGCTAATGTTTGAGATCCTGTAGTGATTAATCCCCTATTGCTTGCCGAAGCACTTGGAATATTAAAAGTATGAACATTTGAACCGGAAGAAATATTAAAATCCGTACCAGAGGTTCCGGTAGCAAATGTTTGAGTTGCTCCAGTTTCTCCATTCAAATTATTTAAAGTTCCACCTGAAGCATTTATAGTAACATCTCCAGTACCATCATCAACACCAGTTGAAGTAATAGAAATTCCAGTACCTGCAATTACCTTTCTAATTACGGCTTGGCCTGTTTCTGAGGTATTAAGGTCTTCGCGTTTTACTTCAGTATTTTTAATTTGTGCTGATTTTATTTCTGTTTTTGGCATTGGTAGATTCCTCTACATAAAATTGACTACCATATTTATTGCTTTAGTTTTTTGATTTCTTCTTTCAACTCTTTGATTTCTTCAAACGCTTCTTGTAAGGCTTTTGTAAGATGTGGGATAATGTGTAAAGATGACATCATCCATTGTTCTTGAATTTGCTCTTCAAAATCCCCAACTTGAACTGCTTCTGGAATTATTTCTTTAACTTGTTGAGCAATAAATCCTATATCTGAAACGCCACTTTCTTTCCAAACAAAATTTACTGGATTTAAACTCATGATTACATTTTTAGAAGAAATTATTGAGTTTATATTTGTTTTTAATCTTTCATCAGAAGCATGAATAAACCCAGTCAATCCAGTAGGAGTGGCTGATGCATAAGCAAAAAATGCATTTGCATGAACTCCACTCCAAATTCTTCCAGCAGTACCTAAAGAATGAGTATTTGTGAGATCTGGTTGAATTCTACATTGAGTTTCAACTAAAGCTCCAGAAAATATTATCGGATTTGCTCCAGTATTTTGTATTACAAAGTTTCCATTAACTCCTGGAGTTCTAATGATTCTAGCACTGTAATCTATAGAAAGAGGAGTTCCAGAAGAATGAAAATCTATAAAAGAATTTCTATCGCCAGATCCCAGTGCTCCCAGTTCTATTGGATCGGTAGTGTATAAACTTCCATTTTCTAGATACGTACCACCAGTATTAAAACTAGCTCTTCTTAATCCAGCTACCGAAATGTCTGCTCTATTTCCTGCACCAGACCCATACAAGTAAATAGTTCCCCCATCAAACGGAGAACCTCCAGATAGATAAAAATATTCCGATGGAGATCCTTGATGAATTCCATAACCGGTTGGTCCCATTATAATATCACCACCAAAATATGCATGATTAGTTTCTAAATCTATTTCTAAAGGCCAATAGCCATTTGCTGTTGCAAAAGTTAAAGAATTGGCTCCACTACCTCTTAACACATAAAATCTACTACTATTACAATGAAGTCCAGCAGAACGACTGTCAGCATCTTGCAAATATATTGTAGGTTCGGTATTATTAATTACAACATTTGTTCCAACTCCAACTAAAGTTCCATTTGGATCAATTCTCCATTTTTCAGATCCTAAAGTTCCAAAAGAAATTTTACCTGTTGAATCTCCACCATACAAATATACATCTCCAGGAGTAAATACATGAGAATTTCCATATAAATGTAACCTAGATCCAATTGAGCCAAATTCAGTTCCAATGTAAATTCCAGTAGTATTAGAAGAATAAGCAATAGATAATATGTCGTCAGTTCTTGGAGTATATAAATCTCCATTTGATCCAATAATCCACTGAAGCGTGTTTGAAGTTCTAAATTGTAAATTTGTTGCACTAATTGGTCCAATTGTTAGTGGTCCACCATTTACTGAAATGTCATCACAAGTTTGAATAATTCTAACACCAAGAATGTTGACTCTATTTGTATCTCCAATATTGAATTGGTCTGCTGCTGTTGGCCTAATGTGACCGGAAGATTCTATTCTCCATCTATCTGAACCTGAAGTTCTAAAGATAATTTGATTTGCATTTGTTGCATGACTTTCACCAAATAAACGAATTGTTCCCCCGTTTAACCCGTTACTGCCAGTAATTGGAAGTTCATGAGTACTTGCCCTTGAAAAAATCCCAGAAGTTCCACTAGCATTTGTACCAACATAAATTGGCAATCCGTCTGCCATTGCATTCAAAGAACCACTGCTATCTACTCTCCATCTTTCAACTCCACCAACAATAAAAGAAATTGGTTGACCAGATGTAGAGTTTAAAGATAAAAATGAATTTGAACGAATTCTTCTAGCCCAAACATCATTTACATTTATTAAACTTGTTCCAATATCTCTAATTCCATCTGCATTTGGTATAAAGGTTCCAGAAATATTTAAAGACCAATAAGTTGTTCCAGCAGCTTGAAAATTTAAAGATTGTGCTGAATCGCTAGAAATGTTTCTAGTAAATAGTGATGCTAACCCAAAAGTCAAAGACCCTATATTTCTTTGGTTGGTAGATGGAAATGGCAATAAATCTCCATTAGTAACTGCAAATCGCCAATTTCCTACACCGTTGGTATCAATATAAATGTCATTAAATGTTGATTTGAGTATTAAAAAATTATCAGATTGAAGAGTTAGATTTCCAAGACCAGTTGAAGCTAGAGTGCTAGTCAATATTCCGTTAGAAAAAGTTTTTGTTCCACCAAACGTTTGGGATAAATTAGAAACCATTCCCCTTAAAACACTAGGAGAAGCTTCGGGAACATGAAAAGTGTGAACAGAACCGCCACTAGTAATGTCAAAATCCGTACCAGTATTGTCTATAGAAAATGTTTGAGTAGCAGAAGTTAATCCATTTAATGAAGAAATTGCTCCTGAAACTCCAAATTGAGTAAAAACTAAAGGAGTTACTCCTAAAACTGGAGATGTTGTTGTTAAAACCCATTGGGTTTCTTGGTGGGCCGTACCTTCTAAAACTAAAGTAAAAGCTCCAGAAACAATTTCAGAACCAGGAGTTCCATCAAAATCTAATGATCTAGACCAAGCTCCAGTGGCTGCAACATATATTCCATTTTCTAATGGATCGGTTTGATCTTTTACTAATACTCTATCTCCTGCACTTAGTGGAATATCATCAATTGTTAAAAGAGTTCCTGTTGCTAAATCAATATTTGCGGTAGAACAAACTCGGCAAGGTTCTTTAACTGCAAGACCTGCAAGCAATGCTCCGCTAAAATCTAAAGTTATATTTCCAGCACCAGGTTCTGTTCCATCATAAGAAAGGGTTACACCTGAAACTCCTGGGATTAAAGAAAAACTTCTAACCATTCCGCCGGTTAGAAAATCAGAAGCAAGATCATCTTCAGTAATTGTTTGATCAGTTATTGTCTTGGATTTTACTTCTGTTTTTCCCATTTTAATTTCCTTCTAAAATTTGAATTCTATTTTTCAATTCTTCAATTTCAGCAAAAGCTTCTTGGAGGGCTTTTGTTAAATATGGTACTATTTTTGAATAGTCTACAAACCATTGTTTAAAATTTTCGTCCGTAGGTGATTTATCATCGCCAACTTGTACTGAATTTGGAAATACAGTATAAACTTCTTGAGCTATAAAGCCATAATCTTGTAAACCATTCAACCAATTAAATTTTACAGGATTTAATAATTTTATAGATTCTTTCATGCTATTCATTGAAGAAATATTCTTTTTTAATCGAAAATCTGATGATACAAAAAATCCGTTTTCGTTATTAACTCCAATACCAGAATCTCCCACATCATAAAAAGTTCCACCAGGATTTGAGCCATCTTGAGTTGCATAAAATCTAGCAGCTCTTATTTTTCCAGGAGTTACTCCGTCATTATTTCTTATTGTAACATCGTAGGTAGCAGAATTTCCCCCAAGCAACTCTAACCCAGAAGTTCCGCCAGCTTTTATTACGTTAGTGTTAGATTGGATATCATTTCCAATAATATTTCCACTTGCTTGTACATTGTTTGTCACATAAATAAAATTGCAATATACATTTTGCCATCTATTTAAAGAAGTCCCCAAATCTATATTAGAAGAAATTGGTAAAAAATTATCAGAAGTTAATTGTACTTCTTTAGGACCAACCCCCCATTTAAAACTTATAGTACCACTGACTCTTTTTATTTCTGCTATTCCATTTGAAATTCCAGTATCTGAAATAACTACTCTTTCATTGTCAGCAGTCCTTTTTCCTATCTCAATTCTACTATTTGACCCTCCATCATAAATTGAAATATATGTTGAATTGATAATACCACAATCAATTTGACCTAATCCTAAATTTAACGAAGAACCGGAAAATGAACCTCCAGAAAAAGAAGTAGAAGCTATATTAAAAAATCCCGAAAGAATTCCAGTCCCACTTCCAGACATTGTCCCACCAAGAGTAATACCTCCATTTGCAACTATATTAGAACCTGTAGTAAAACTTCCAGAAACTTGTTGAAAATTTCCAGCAAGAAATATACTGCCAGTCGATATATTATTGGAAATCGTTCCTGTTGTAATTTTGCTGGCATCTAAATTTGGAATATCACTAGCACTCAATGTAGTTCCAGAAGTAACTCTTCCTTTAGAATCTACTGTAACTTTTGTATAAGTTCCAGCCGAACCAACATTTGCTAATGTTAAAACTCCACTAACATTGGAAGAACCATCAAAATTAACGTTCCAATCTGCATCTCCAGTAGCTGCAATATTTCTTATTGTCAATAGTTTTGTTGCAGTATCTGCATTTCCAGACAAAGAGCCAAGAACAGTTAAAGCATTTAATGTAGTTACAAAAAGAGAATTTAATCTTGTAAGACTTGTTCCAATATTTTGAGAAGAGTTTGCTGGTAGAAAATCCCCGCCAGAATTGATTCTCCATTTTTCAGAAGTATTTGTTCTAAAAACTATTTCATTTGGAGTATTTGCTCCAAACCCACCAAAAACAATATTATTAGAATTGTCCAAAGAAATTAAAGGAATATCATTTGACCCTGCAAAATTTTTACCATACAATGCAGAATTGTTTGGAATATAGATTCCTGTTGAACTAGTAGAAACTAAAGCTCCTAAAGAAGACATTGACCAATGATCAACCCCACCTGATCTAAAAATAATAGTTCCACTTGGAGTTGAAGATCTTAAACTTAAGTTTCCAGTAGAAGTCAGTGTTGTTGCTTCTAAAAAATTAAAATAACCTGTCCCAATAAGTTGAGAAACACTTCCAAAAGAATAACCAGATGAGTTTGGAAATATATTTCCACTAGTATCAATAGTCCATCTATGAGTTCCATCCAATACAAATCTTAATTCTCCAGAACCATTTGGAGAAGAACTTGTTCCAATTAAAAATCCGTTTTGGCCATCAATTCTTAATTCACCAACAATGTTTGGTGTTTGTATTTTTATAGAAGATTGTGATGCTAAAGAAATGTCAGGATTATGAACAATTAATCCCAAATCTAGAGAAATGTCGGGATCAACGTCAGTTCCTAAAACAAGTTTAGAGAGACCTTTTACTAATTTCATATGATTGCCTTGAAATTAAATATTCTTCCAAGTATTTATATTCAAGGCCAAAAGACTGATTAAACAGTTGTAGTGGTAATAAACTGTCTTTTAAGGGTTCCAACCCAATTTATTGAATCATTGTCTCCGTAAACCTTGACTTCTAAATTAGCACCATTTACTGATACATCAATATAATATCCAGTAGAATTTTCATCACCAGAATGGTCTAATGTATAATCAAATAAAAATGCATTTTGTAGTGCATTTTTTCTTACACATCCTCTTGAAAAAGAACAAAAACTTTTATTTGTTCCTGGAAGTGTTACTGTATTAATTGCTGCAATATTTACTTCAAACCAACCAACAGAATCATCTGGAACTGGAATGCTAAACAAAAGACCAGGAGTAATTGAAGTAGTAGTTATTGCATTGGTAAGGATTTTTGCTTCGCTATTTGGATAGTCGGTATGAGTTTTTATTTCAATATCACCAACTTGATAGCTAACTATTGGAGTATTTGTAATATAGATATTGTCAACATATATCGTATCTACTGGATCGGTTGCAGATCCCATTACTAAATTATCTACAAATTTTACTCCAGTTAATGTTTTATCAGGAACTGTTACTAAATCAGATCTTTCAATCCCATGTATATAAACATCAATTATTGATCCATTGGTTGGAGGTACTGGAAAAAATACTTCCATTCCGGTTTCAAATGTTGGGCCGAGATCTAAGTTCCAATCTATGTCAAAATGCTTTTGAACCCCATCTACAAATACAATAAGACCATCTTCAATTAAAACTCCAACTGGAGGCACAGACGGAGTTAAATCAAAATTAGTCTGAATTCCATCACCAGTAAACCTTGCTCTTACTGGATAATTGCCAGCAACTGCTGGAACTGCTAATTCTCTTCCAAGAAAAATTATTACTATTTGTTCATTTAATGGTGGAACGAAAGAAAAATTAATCTTTTTTCCACCCTCAGATATAGTATAAGAAATTGATGGTTCTTGAACAACTCCATCAATAGTAACTAATAGAGAATTTGGATGCCCTACTTGGTATATTAAATTCCAAACAGAATTTGTTCCATCACCAACTATTTTTTGGCGATCATATACTCCATATACTGAATTGCCACCAATGTATTTTGACATACAAATTCCTTACTTATATCTTATAATAAAGTTACATGCAATATATGCCTGATTTTGTTTATCTGTTCTTCCTGGCCCACCTTCTGCTATAAATCCAGTTATTGGTTTACTGTTGTTAGAATCAATATCAGAATCAACAATTCCAACTGTTGGCACGTCATCATTTCCATCTGGAGCAGATAAATTTACTTTTCCAATCTTTCCAGCAAATGCAGAGGATAAGTGAGTATGAAGTCCATCACTATTACTATCTACTCCAATTAAAGTTGGAATATTAATATCATGAATATGCTCAGAGCCTTCTGAAGTTGTTTTTCCTTTAATTAAATGCTCATGTCCACCACTTGAAGTTGTACTATTTGTAAGTGGGTGAGAATGGCTAACATTTTGTTGGTTAGTAATTCCAGTTAGAAAATGTTGATGTTCTCCATCTTCCCCAACATTTGGAATAGATTGAATTACAGTTGGAGTTCCTTCAGCTACTACAAAATATTTTGTTCCAGCAGCAACTGGAAGAGCATCTTGCACTTTAACTGTATTTACTTGATGGCTATGTATTCCGCCATCATGATATATGTCAGAAGGTGGCAATGCAGTACTAGTTTCATAATAATGGCCATGATTTGTTGGAGATTGCGTGTCAGTAGAACCAGTCAATGCATGAAGATGAATTGGAATAAAAGTATGTGGAGTTGATCCAATTCTTCCTGCTTGACTAGTAGAAACAGCATACAATGAATCATCTTCAGATGCTAAAGCAGCATTCTGATCGTGCCTATGAACTCCATCCGTCCCACTTGTTGAAAATGGTAAATGGTCATGATCTAAAGATGTAGTATGTGCTCCAGAAGAACCTATTGCAAGATTTGATCCTAATGCTTGGCTGTAAGTATGATGGTGCCCAGAAACAGTATGTTCATGTTCATTAAAATGTCTGTGATCTGGAAGTTCATGATCGTGGTCTAAAGATCCACCTAATTGTCCAATTCTCCAACCAACATCACTTTCATTTACTCCTAATGGATTCATTCCATATGGATCAGAAGGGTCTCTCAATCCAACTGAAACTCTTTTTCTTCTGTCTGGAGTTCTAAAATGTCCAATTGGTTCTCCACCAATATTATGATCTGTCGAAAGTTCTGCATATAAAGCTGCATATTCTGGGTCACTCCCATCATACATCGAATTATCACACCATAAAAAATTTGGAGGTAAGGTTTTCCCCCAATATTCCATAGAAGCTCCTATTGGAACTAATTCATTCAAAGCTGAAAGAAATGAAGCATAAAAAGCAGAAACATCTACTCCATCTACAGTTTTTCCTGGAGACATTGTAATATCTCCAGACAAAGAAATATCATTTGTACTAACATCACCAGTAACTATGGCATTTCCGCCAATGTTGGCATTACCAACAGTCAATAATGTATTTACATTTGATTGCCCTGAAAGATGGAGGTCTACAAATTTATTGCTCAAACTTCCTAATGAAATGCTTCCATTTGGAATAACATTACCAATTAAAGAAAGTTTTAAATCTGTAGGAGAATTTAATTCAAGTTTATTTGTAGAATCTAATCTCAAAATCCCAACCGGAGATAAACTTGCATTTAAAGATCTTAAAAATTGATCATTGTTTAAAAGTATTTTATTTTCATTTACAGCATCATCTAATATTGTATTTGAAGTTACCGCTGGAGGAGAAACTGATAATTTAGCATTTGTAACTGATCCATTTTCAAGTTGCAATGTACCAACTGCACCGTTTGGAATTGTTATATAAGGTTGCCCTGGAGATAATGTAGCTCTTCTACTAACTGTAGAAAATCCTAGATGTAAAATTCTAACTTCAATTCCTGCACCCAACGCAACATGAAATTGGATTTCTTCTAATGATGGAAGAAGTTCCCAATCTCCAACAAAAGATTCATCTGGATCGTCACCATCAGACAAAATTCCATCTAGAGTAACTAATAATGATTTAGAATTTACAGCAGGTTGACTTAATGCAAAATTAGTTTCACCACCAACTGTTGTAAATCTTTCTGTAACAAAATTTCTTAA
>JACCDR011359985.1_pt1 | contig 13788 bp, 16 predicted proteins | sample 7446431 | NCBI WGS metagenome assembly JACCDR01 (sample SAMN15323443, study PRJNA562643) | freshwater metagenome | isolation source: river surface water | place: USA:Blue River Watershed | collected 2017-08-17
GAGCGTACGGCGATTGGGCGGGCCACCAGGGCCGCCAGCTCGCCCTGCAACTGGTTGGCCCGCGCGTCGAGCTTGCCCGTGTCCGCGATCTTGGCCAGCATGTCGAGCGTCTTGTCCGTCCCGACCCCGCCGGCCGCGGCCCCGACCCCGGCCCCGATCAGCGCGCCCCACGGGCCGAGCCGCCCGCCCATCCCCGCGCCCTTCACGCCCCCGGTCAGGGCCGACAGGGCGACCAGCCGGTCCCGGTTGTCCGCGATCCACTCGCCGAAGGCCTTCGACATGGCCGCGAGCATCCGGTACCAGACGGCCTGGATGCCCTTCGACGCGATCTCGAAGGCGAGTTGCAGGTCGCCCGCCCCGACGGCCGCCTTGATCCCGCCCCACGCCTCGCGGAAGGTGGCCCCCATGTCCCGGAACCCGGCCCCGAGGGTGGCCACGGCCAGACGGCCCGAGGCCGTCTGGGTGGCGAGCAGGTAGCCGAGCCCGGCGACGGCCGCGGTCACCAGCCCGAGGGGCGACAGCACCGCCCCGAGCACGGCCACCAGCCCCTGGCCGAACAGGACGAGCCCGCCGACCCCCATTGCGGCGGCCTTGACCGCCACCCCGAGGCCGACCAGGGCGGCCCCCGCGGCGAGCAGCCCGCCGGCCACCGATACCGCGATTGCGGCGACAGCCCGGTTCTCCTTGACGAACTCGCGTACGGGACCGATGGCCCGCCCGACCCATTCGGACAGGTCGCGGATCGCGGGAGCGATGCCGATCACCGCGTCGAGCCAGATCCGCTTGAGCGACTGGCCGGCCGCGGCATACGCCTCGCTGGCCGCCTGGGCCTGCTTCATGTCCTCGCCGGCCACCGCGAACGCTTCGGCCATCCGCTTGAGCTCTTCGGGCGACTTCTTGAGCAGGGGCAGCAGGTTCTTGCCGCCGTCCTCGCCGAACGCGGCCATCAGGGCGCGACTCCTCTGGAGCGGGTCGCCCATCCTGCTGAGCGACTCGACCACCTTGAAGAACTGCTCGTCGGCCCGGAGCTTGATGAACTCGTCGGCGTTGAGCCCCATGGCCCTCATCGCCTGGGACGCCTGCTCGGTGCCGGCCGCGGCGTCGGTCCCGAGCTTGCCCATCGTGACGAGCGACTCGATGAACTCGCGGGTGTCGCCGCCGGCACTGTTCGCAATGCCCGCAATGCCGGTGAACTGCTCCGACGTCAGCCCCAGCGCCTGGGCGATATCACCCTGCTTGGCCAGGTCGCGGAGCGAGTCCAGGACCGGCAACAGCCCGGCCACGCCGGCCGCGCCGGCCGCGCCGAGCGCGCCGCCCGTCTTCATGAGCCCGGTGCCGACGCGGTCGAACCGCCCCTTGAGGCGGTTGAGCTTGGCGACGAGCTTGCTGTCCTCGCCGTCGATTTCGACGTACGCGCGGCCGCTGCGGACGCCCTGCGCCCCGCCGCCGCCCGACCCGCCGCCGTTGCCCACGCCCGCCATGCGGCCCCCTGTTCTACCTCTTGCCGCCGAAGGCCCGGTCCATCAGCCGCCAACCGAGCGCCGCCGCCTGCTCCCGCTCCTCGTCGGTCGGCTCCGGCCCCGCCTCCTTCGGGGGCCGGAACTCGGCCGGAATGAGCCCCTCCGGGTCCGCGTTCCCCGCCCGCCACGCGTTGTGGTTGATGGTCGCGGCGGTCATCACCGCGGCCCGCTGCCACTCGACCCGCTGGCGGGCCAGGGCCATCGTGGCCAGCTCGCGGAGGGTCAGCCGCCCGGGGTCGCAGCCGACGACGCCGGCGAGCTCGAGGCAGCGATCGTAGAGATCTGTTTCCGGGCCGCCTCCGCCGCGTCGATCGCCGCGATCTCCCGGAGCGCCGTCTCGACGATCGCCCCCTTCACCTCCGCGTTCTTCCCGATCAGCGCCCGAAACACCGCTCGCCGATCGGCCGGGCAAAAAAGCTCGTAGGCCCCCATGAAGGCGTTCGCGGCGTCCTCGCCCGCGTCGCCCGTGATCGAGCGGCCGAACTGCTCGTCGCTCACCCCCCGCTTCTCGGCCTGCTCGGCGCACAGCACGTACAGCACGTCGACGAACTTCTCGACGTCCCCGAGCAGCTCCCCCAGCGGGGCGAACCCGTTCTGATGGAGCGTGCCCAGATTGACCCCGGTGCGCTGCCGCACCTGCTTGATGCCCCAGGCGTGGATCTCGACGAGCCACTCGCGGCCCGCCCCGTCCCTGAACGTCGCCGGCATGGTCCGTCGCCCCCTCTACTTGATCTGGTCGCGGAACTGGGCACTGATCTTGGGCAGCTCGGCCGCCAGGGCCGGCCCCATGAACGGCCGCGCCCGGTACCGGTGCGCCTCGGCCCCCGTCTCGGTCCGCCGCACCACCGTGCCGCCGTACTCGAGGAGCGGCGGGGCCTCCCCGCGGCGGAACCTGGCCGGGCCGACCACCACCGACTGCGTGCCCGGGTCGTAGGCGAAGAACAGGAGCTTCCGCAGCTCGCCGCTGTGCGAGCTGGGCGGCTGGCCCGGCGCGCTGACCGCCTTCCGCTTGCGGATGCTGCTCCGCGCCCGCCGCCGCACGAACGCCCCGGCCTTGGCCAGCGCCCGCCGCTTGCCCGCGTCGACGGCGGACGTGACGGCCGCCCTGTCCAGGAAGAACGTGCGGACCGTCTTGATGTCGAGCGGCACGGCGGCACCCTCCGAACGACTCGCGGCCCGGCCCGGCGGGCTCAGGCGTAGGTGTCGCCGTCGGCCCCCGGCGTCGCGTAGGTCGGCGCGCCGCCGGTCACCAGCACGGCCTTGGCCGGGTTCGTGTCCTGGAGCGGCTTGAGGACGATGTCGAGGAACCCGCCCCCGGCGAGCGACTGGTCGTCGTTGCCCTGGTGCACCTGGGCGTCGAACCGGTAGCCGCGGACGTTGTTCTGGTCCCGCGGGCCGTCGAGCACGAGGACGTCGAGGGTGTCGTCGGACATGAGCGCGTCGACGAACTTGCCGTACACCGTGTCGCCCGGCTTCTTCTTCAGGGTGCCCGTCACCTCGATGCCCAACATGGTCTTCTTCATCGACTTGACCCGCGAACCGCGCGAGCTGACGTCGCGCTCGTCCCACTGCGGGTTGACGGCCAGGTCGGCGATCAGGCTCACCTCGACCCAGGTCGGCGTCCCGTAGGTGGCCGAGTTGTAGTACAGCTTGGAGTTGACCCCCAGCGGCGTGCTCATGCCCGTCTCCTCAGCGGTGCTCGCGGAACGTGGCCCTGATCTCGCTCAGGAACATCTTGCCCTGGGTGAGCGCGTCGTAGTCGAGCACGGTCGGCACCTCGACCCGCTCCGGCCAGAGCCCGGAGAACGGGTCCCCCGGGGTGCCCAGGAGCCGCAGGTCCGAGGCCGACAGCAGCCCGTACAGGCCCTCGACCCAGGCCACCCGCTCGTCGACCCAGGCGTCGGGCGGGTCGTCGGCGGGCGTGTACCGCTCGGCCACCAGGACCGCGTACCCGTAGTCCCCCTGCTCCTGCGCCCGGCTCACGTTCTGCCGAGCGTAGTCGGCCGGCAGAACGTACACCTTGCGGCCCGCGTGCGATCGGACCTTGAGCTCGAACCGCCACGGGGCGAGCACGGCGTCGGGGGCCGACGGGTTCCACCACACCTGGACGGCCGAGACGATCGCGTCCCGGGCCTCGGTCGTGCGGGCGGCCATCAGCCCACCTCGACGGTGTGCACCCGGTAGCAGGTGCGGTGCTCGTCGGCGTACCGCCACTCGGGCTCGCCGGGCGCCACCGACGCCACCTCGAACACGGCCTGCACGCCGTTGACCGTCTCGGTGACCCGGTCCCCGCGGGCCGGGGGCGCGGCCCCCAGGGCGCTCACCGGGATCAGGTAGTCGCGGTCGCCCCACACCAGGGCCGCGGCCCCGTCGCCGTCCGTCCCGATGGGGAACCGACGGAACGCGGTGCGGCCGACCCAGGCGACCCCGGTCAGGGCGATCGTGGAGGCGTCCGCGGCCCGGGTGTACACGACGGGACCGCCCGGGGCCGCCGCGGTCGGCAGCTTGCGGGTGAGCCAGTCGGACGCACGGGCCAGGATGCCCACGGGAGACCCTCGTCAGGAACCAAGTGCGGGAGGCAGGATTCGAACCTGCGACCTCCGGATTATGAGCCCGGCGAGCTACCAGACTGCTCCACTCCCGTCCGTTGAACCGAGTGCATGGGGCAGGAGTCGCACCTGCGCTGCCCGGGGTCATCAGCCCCGGGCCTGGCTCGCGGAACCCGCTGATGAGGCGGGCGCCGGCCTTGTCGCCGGCCCCGAAGGACCGGCCGCTCTCTGTGAGCTACCCACGCGGGTGCCCGGGATTATCGCCCCGGGCGGGCGGTCACTGCTCCATCGTCCGCAACTCGGCCCGGTCGATGTGGAACGGGCCGGCGGTCGCGGTGCCGGTCGTCTTCTCCAGGTGCACCAGCAGCCCGAGCGGGCCGGTGGCGAGTGCGATGTTGCCCAGGTTGGCGGTCGCCGCGTTCACCTCGACGGCGTCGACGTAGTACCGCACGTTCGACGGGTCGCGGGCGTCGAGCCAGAACTCGACCCGGTTGGCCACCGCGGCCCCGGCCGTGATGCTCAGCGTCGTCGTGGTCGCGGCCACCTCGGTGGTCCCGTCGTCCGACTCGGCCAGGATCGTCAGCGCCCCGCCGTCGATGTGGAAGAACGCCGACTCCGCGATCAGGTCCGCGTCGGTCGTGTTGGTCGCGTTGGCCAGCCCGACGTTGAAGTCCACCGTGTTGTCGCTGCCGTTCGCCTGCATCCGCACCACGAACTCGGCGATCGGGTTGCTCGACAGGGCCACCCGGTCGACCGAGAACAGGTCGACGCACTGGGCCTCGCTGGTGGCGGTGAGCTGCAGGCCCGGCACCCCGCCGCGGATGGCCGGCAGCCCGAACCCGCCGGCCGCCGCGGTGCCCGTCGCGACCGACAGCGCCCCGTCCCGGAGCAGGTCGATCTGCGGGCGCGGGTCCACGTTCAGGTTGACCACCACCTCGGTGTCGCCGCTCGCGGCGTCGCCCACCACCCGGCCGACGTAGAAGTCGCGGTCGTTCACCTTCTTGAAGGTGACGTTGTTCGCGCTGTGGTCCCAGTACGCCCGGCCGCCGTCGAGCAGGACGACGCCGGTCGCCTTCGTCAGGCTGAATTGCCCCTCGGTCTTGAAGCTCCGCAGGTCGCCCGAGGCCCCGGCGTTGAGCCCCTGCATGACCCCGGCCAGCCCGTTGGAGAGCTGGCGCACCTCGCCCGGCGAGGCCGCCGCGGCCAGGGTCACCCGCACCTCGCTGTCGCCGCGGACGTAAGTCGCGTCTGCCATGTTCGGTCGCCTTTCGGGGTTCGCCCGGTGGTCCGCCTTTCGGGCTGGGCCGGGTGGTCAGGGGGTCGGGGCCGGCGAACCCTCGCCGGCCCGGTCGCGGCGGGCGGGTTACGCCGCGCCCTTGCTCTTCACGCCGCCGCGGTGCGACTGCTTGCGGACGCCGAAGTCGTGGTACCCGCGCATCTGGATGCCGAGCACGTTGAAGTCGGCGTCGGCCGTCTCGACGGTCGGGCTCTCCTGCCCGTTGAGGAACGCCACCTCGATGACGGGCTCGTCGGCCGGGTCGGCCAGCAGGTACCACGCGGTCGAGGACTGGCCCGCGTAGCTGGCGTTCGACAGGTAGCTCGACACCTCGGGTCGGTACTTGCCGGCGTGCACGTTACGGTTCGGCACCCGGTCGGCGGTCGAGCTGCCCCCGGTGTTGTGGTTGGTCGACACGTAGAGCTCGTCGGCGTCGGTCTCCAGCTCGGGCGGGGTGAGCAGGATGCGGGGCTCGACCCCGATCGGCTTGCCGTCCGGGTCGGTCTGCTTGCGGAACGTCTGCACGGCCGTCTTGAGCGAGCTGCTCTGCAAGACGGTGGCCGCGCCGCTGATAAAGTTGTTGTTGCCGGTCGCGAAGAACGCCGCGTTGTCCAGGAACTCGGTCCAGAACACGTCGTTTACCTTGAGCCCGGCCCCGCGGCCGATCCGCTGGGGCACCGCGGTCAGCGCGCCCAGGTCGTCGTTGATCAGGTCCTGCCGGGTGACGGCGAACATGGTCCCGTAGGTGTCCACCTTGTTCCCGAACGCCTGCTCGCCGGCCTTGCCGTGGGACAGCTCCCCGCCCGGCCCGATCTTCTCGTACTGGAACGCGCCGGTGAGGCGGTACGAGGTCATCTCCTTGAAGTCGCTCGCGGTGCGGCGGCTGCTGACGCGGGCCCACACGCCCTCGACGTTCATGTACCCCATCAGCAGGAACTTGTTGGCGGTGTTGGACAGGATGCCGGTCAGCCCGTCCCCGCTGAACGCGGCCCGAAGGATGGCCCGCTCGTTGCCGCGGAACTGCCACGACCCGCCGTACCCGTTGGCGAACGCGGCCTCGAGGAGCAGCTGCTGGAGCCCGATCCGGCCCTTGAACCGGTCGTGCGCCGCCTGGAGCGTCTTGTCGTCGAACCGCTTCTCGACGTCGGCCAGCCGCCCGGCCTGGGCGAGCGCGGCCTCGATCACCAGCGGGTTGTCGGCAGCCGGGCGGGTGCCCCCGGCAACCGGGGCAACGGGGCGGCGATTGCGAAGGGCCTCGAGCTCGAAATCTTTGGCGTCGATGTTGTCCCTGATGGCCGCGGTCACCTTGTCGGCGGGCACTTCGTACTTGGTCGCCGCAGCTTGGATCGCGCCGACCCGGGCGTACTCGGCCGCGATCTTGTCGCGGTAAACCTTCAGGGGGTCCTCTTCCGGCGAGTCCTTCTTGGCCGGCTTCTGCTCGGCCTCGAAGGCAGCCCGGAGGGCCGTCTTTTGCGCGTCGGTCAGGGCGGCCGGGTCGAACCCCTTGGCCGCGAGCCACTGCTCATAGTTCATCGGGGACTCCCGGGGGGTTGCGGCCGCGGACACGGTGGCGGTGGTCGCCCCGTCCGCGCCCATCGTGACGAAACTGATCTCGCCCAGCGTGCTGGCCCGCACCACGTACAGCGGGCCGGTGAACGACCGCCCGTTCACCTTCACCGCCTGGTCCCGCTCGACGAACTCGATGCGCTGCACGCTCGCGCCGATGCTGGCCTGCCAGGGGAACCCGTTGTCGGCCGTGGCCAGCACCTCGGCGGCCGCGTCCCCGGCCCCGCTGATGACGCCCGCCGCCTTGATCCGCTGGGCGCTCACCTCGACCGCCGTCGTGTGCCCGACGATCCGCTCGGCGTCGTGCTGGCGCAGGATCGGGACGTCCTGCCGCGGCACCTGCACGCCGGCCAGGTCGACGACCACCGGGAGCCCGAACCCGGCCGGCCGCATGGCCCCGCCGGTGTACGCGGTCATCTGGAACTTGCGCCGCTTGGGCCGGTCGCCCTCGGCCGCGGCCACCGCGGCGTCCTCGGCCAGCAGCTCGAAGTCCGCGCTGGCCCCCTCGATGCGGAGGGCCGCCGGGGTCGAGCTGGCGCGGAGCGTCGTCGGCAGGTCACGCATTGGCGGGGTCCGGTTCGGGTTGCTGGGGCGGGGCCGGCGCGCCCGGCTCGGGGATGCCCAGAGCCGCCCGGCGCTGCCGCTCGCGGGCCTGCTGCTCGAGTTGCTCCTCCCAGTCCTTGCCCTCGGCCGCGGCCTCCTCGGACAGGGTGGTCAGGCCGAGCTTGAGCCGGGTCTCGGCCGCCGTCGCGTCCTTGGCCGGGTCGATCGAGGCGAACCCGTCCCAGTGCCAGTCCCAGGCCCAGGTGTCGACCGCCGGGAGCCCCTGGGGCGCGCCGCCCTCGGCCTCGGGGATGAGCGTGTACTCGTCGAGCCAGGCGCGGAACAGGCGGTCGAGCACGCGGGCCCGCATGCGCTCGCGCTCGATCCACAGGGAGCGGTGGTAGATCTGGTGGTCGAGGCGGCCAGACGAGTAGTTGTAGCCCGACGAGTTGCCGGCCACGACGTTGAACGGGGCGTTCAGGCACCGCCCCATCTCGTTCAGGATCTCGCCCTTGAACTCCTTGTACGTGCCGGTCGGCTGCTCCGCCTTGAACTGGGTCGCGTCCCAGCCCTCGGGCAGGGTCAGCAGGTTGCCCCGGGCGAACGGGATCTCGTCCATCGCGTCGACCGACACCGGTCCGTCGGCCGGCGGCAGGGTCGACTTCATCACGCCCGCCAGGCTCGCCGCGAACTCGGCCGCGGAGAGAACCGCCAGCGTGTACCGGCGCATCTGGCTGCCGAGGGGCAGGGCCGGGGTGATCTCGGGCACCCCGCGGGCCTGCCCCGCGCGGTCCGGGCGGAACCAGTGCAGCACCGCCGCCGCGGGGACGCGGTCGTAGTCCCACGGGGCGCGGGTCACCAGGTCGCCAGGGTGCGTCTTGAGGACGTGGTACTCGACCGGGTTCCCGGCCGCGTCGAACCGGATGCCGTCGACGGCCAGCGGGTCGAGGGCCGGGAGCAGCGGGGTCGACACCTGCTCGGCCTCGATCAGCCGCACGTCCAGCTTGACCGGGTGCCGCACGGCCGGGTTGTTGGCCAGGACGCCGAACCCCTCGCCGTCGCACAGCTTGGCCTCGCACATGACCCGCAGCTTGTCGGCCAGGTCGACGGCCCGGCACCACGCGAGCCACGCCCGCTCGACCCGTCGCCCGAGGGCCCGGTCATCGAGGGCGAGCTGGAGCCGCGGGCCGGTGCCGACGGTGTCGTGGGCGATCGTCTTGATCAGCCCGGACAGGTACGAGTTGTTGGCCCGCTCGTAGCGGGCGCGCTTGCGGAGCGTGCGCCGCACGGCCGGCGAGTTGGCCGCGTTGGCCGAGTAGTCGTCGGCCGCGGCCCAGTGCTGGGCGTTCTCGCGGGTGGTCTGCGCGGCGTCGTACTTGGCCACGACCACCCGCTGGGTGACGGCCCGGAAGAGCCCGGAGACGAGACGGCCCAGGCGGCTCATGTGGTGGCCCCCGGGTGTTTGGTCAGGGCGGGTCGCACCATGCCCCAGGCGGAGCGCGCACCACCGTTCGCGTTCGTGCCGGCCGCGATCGCCCGCGCCGCCAGCGCGTCGGCCGCGGCGATCTGCTTGAGCGGGTCCATCGCCGTCACCGCGCCCTGGTCCCCCTCGGCCGCGGCGATGCCCTCGGCCGCGGCGGTGGCGGCGGCGTCGCGGATCTCGTCGGGGGTCGGGGTGGGCACGGCGCGGCTCCACGGCTACGAAGGGGCTTGCCCCCATCGTAGTGCTATAGGTCGTGCCGATGCAAGATCGAAATTGAATCGGAAGTGACGATTGATAAGAGCGGACGTGCGGGCCGTGCGGAATGGGCAGACGACGCGGCCCCGGGGTGAGTACCCGGGGCCGGTTGCGTTCAGAGTGAGGGTCGGCCGGTCAGGCTTTGGGCTTCTTGGACTTGGGACCGGGTTTGCCAACATCCGGGCCGTCGCCTTGGGCCGCGTACTCGCGGGCCAGCGCGCGCAGTGCGAGCCGGATCACGTCCGACTGGCTCACCTTCAGCCCGGTCGCCTCGCCCGCCTTCGGCAGAAGTTCCGCGAGGAGCGTTTCCGTTTCCTCGTCGAGCCGGATGTTCAGTTGCTTGCGCTCGCTGGGCATGTCGTCGGCTCCTGTTCAAGTGCTGGTGAAAGTCTAGCACCGTCTCGCGTGCTAGACAAGTGCCAAGAATTTTCCCGCCCCGCCCTTGACAAGTGCTAGACCAGTGCTAATATACCCTCACGACGCGAGTGACGCGGCGGACACAAACGGAGAGACGAGATGAAGAAGTTCATGAGCAAGCTGGTGGCGGTCGCGGTGGTGGCCGGGGTCGCGGGTCTGGGCGGCGGCGTGCCGGTGGCGATCTCCGCGGCGGTGATCGGCTGGTTCCTGATGAGCGAGTGAGTGAGTGAGACCCGGGGCCGGTCGCGGTGGCCGGCCCCTTCCTGAACCCCCTGACGAGGAGAGAACCATGAAGGCGATTTGCATTCGGTGCTGGAACCCGGACGCGGTGGTGAACATGGACCTCGACGGCACCTGCCAGTTCGAGTGCCGGGAGTGCGGCGAGTGCTTCGACCGCGACGAGGTGCGGGCGGCCCTGGACGCCATGCGGAAGGGCTGGGCCAAGCTGCTGGCCTGGGCCGACGCCTACCCGCAAGAGGAGGAGGAGCCGGCCGCGGCCTGACCCCCTTCACCCGGGCCACGACACGAAATGTCGCGGCCCCTTTCCGAGGAGCACTCACATGACCGAGGTCGAGATGCTGGCCGGGCGGGCCTGGGTGGCGATGCTGCACGACGTGCGCCCGATGCCCGCGGACCTGGCCCTGGACATGGTTCAGGACGCCGCCGGGGAGCGGGCCGAGGCCGCCGAGGCGATCCGGGCCGCGTGCGTGCGGCACCTGGCCGGGCAGATGCCCGAGCAGCCGGGCGGCGCGGAGAGCGACGAGCTGGCGGGCGGGCAGTTCATGCTGCGACACCTGTCGGCCGGGCACACGGGTCTGGCCGAGCTGAGCCGCATGCAACTCCGCGAGCGGGCCAGCCAGACCCGCCGGAACCACGAGCGCCTGCCGCTCGCCCTGCAAGGGTTTCTGCGGGTCGATGTCCGGCTCGCGTGCGACTGGCTGAGCTGGTGCGCCCACGCCGAGCGCTGCATCGGCCTGTGCGACCGGCTCCGCGAGGCGGCTCACCCCTCCGCGGGGGCCGCATGACCCTGCTGTTCGCCTGGAGCGCGGCCGCCGTGCTCCTGGCCCTGGCCGAGGTCACCGGGCGGTTCGGGTGACGAACCCGGGCGGCAACTCGAACGCGATGCGGGGCCACTCGCCGGCGAGCAGCCGGAGCGCGATGTCCCGTCGGCTGTGGTCGCCGCCCCACAACCTGTCCCGCCGGTCCCGGCCCTTCAGTGCCGCCCCGAACTCGTTGAAGTCCCACTCCGGCCACGTCGTCAGTCGCACCCGCTCGATTGGATGCGCCGCGGTGATGGCGTCGGCGTGGGCCAGCCACTGTGCCGTAGTCACCTGGAGCCGAAACAGGAACCCGCGGCGAAAGTCGATGCGTGCCGACGCGCCCCACGGCAGCCGCCGCCACTTGACGGCACTCGGGCAGTTCTGCAACCGATCGACCTTCCGCCGCAGCTCGCACCGCAGGCACGGGCAGCGCCCCAGCTCGCTCATGTAATCGGGGCACTCGGGTGCGTGCTCGACGGCCACCTCGGTCCGGATGAACTCGGCCCAATCGTGTTCGCCCTGCTCCTCCAGCCAGTCCGCGTACACCAGCCGCGGCGTGTCCTCGGCCGGGTTGTTGAAGATGGCCCGCAGCAGCAGTTCCCCGTCCGTGCTCATGCCGCCCCCTGTTGGTTCGCGGCGGCGCGGAGGTAGTCGTTCACCTTCCTGAGCAAGTCGTAGCATTCGGCTCTGGTCGGCGACATCGCCAACGTGTAAGCGTCTCGCAAAGCCGCCATTTCCGATCGACTGCCGCGGGCAACCTCGATCGCGCCGCCTTGCGGCCCCCAGTTGAGGTGCAAAGCGTACTTGACACCAATGCCACCCTTGCTCTTCGCCAGGCCGCTCTTCACCACCGTCAATGTCATGACCGGCATGCCAGTGTTGTAAATTCTCATGCCGCCGTCCCCCCGTGCTTCTTCGCGTAGATCTCGCTCAACTTCACCCGCTTCTTCGCGGCGGTCGCGTGCGGCTGCTCGCCGGCCGCGACCGCGGGGTCCCACTTCGCCCCGAGCACCGACGCGGCCACCGCGCTGCCGACCACGCAGTCGAACCAGTCGTTGTCGCGGTTGGGCTTGAGCGCCCACTCGATCAGGCGGCGGCCCTGACCCTCGGTCGCGGTCCTGTACTCGGCCGTCAGGTGGTCCGCGAACAACTGGTGCTCGGCCGGCTCGCCGCACAGGTACAGCGCCCCGGCACCGCCCTCCGGGGTCAGGAGCCGCTGGGACACGAACGTCTTCCAGTGGTTCGCGTCGAATACCACCAGGCGGTCGGGGCGCTGCCGCCAGTTGTCCCCCTTGCGCTCGCCCGGGGTGCGCTCCCGCCACGTGTCCATCGGGGCCTTCTGGGCCGTCACCCCGTGCCCCTTCGACGGGGCGAGCCGCCCGAGGAACGGGGTCTGCCGGCACATCTGCGAGACGGTCTTGTCGTCGTACCCGCTGTCGACCAGGCACAGGCCGACGGGCATGTCGCCGCCGTCGGCGCGGGCGTAGCTGCCCGAGAGCAGTTGCCCCGTCAGGGCCTTGAGCGCGGCCCACAGGGCGGCCGGCTCGCCGAGCGTCGGGAACTCGTGTGCGATGGCCCGGCTCACGTCGGCCTTGGTGAAGTAGGTCCGGCCCTGCCGCGGCCAGGTCCCGTAGTCGACCACCGCCCCGGCGAACCGCTCGGTCCACCCGCACACCGCGTACCACAGCACGCCCTTGCCGCAGTCGACGAACGCGGTCAGCCGGGTGCACTCGGAGGGGACCACCCCGCGCGGCACGTGGTTCACCTTGGCGGCGAACGCCGCCGGGTCCAGGTCCGGGAGCTGGCCGGCGACGAGCCGGGGCTTCGGCTCGTTCTGGCACTCCGCGTCGAACGCCTCGCGGCCCCGATCGATCCGCAGGTTCATGGCGTTCTGGACGGCCGACAGCTCGTCGTCGTTGAACCGCTCGGGCCACGTCGGCACCGCGCCCAGGTCCATCTCGGCCCGGTGCGCCCGGTAGAACTCGTTCGCCGGCTCGCCGTTGCCCCCAGCCCGCTGGCTCGCTTTGCGCAGGTCGGCGTACTCCTCCCAGAGGGCCGTGTCGGTTGGGAGCGACTCCATCATCCGCGACCGCTGCCCCTGCCACACCGGGTTCCGGTCGCGGTCCAGCAGCCGGTCGGCCAGGTCCCCGGGGGCGATCACCGTGCACGGCACGAACGCCGCGATCTTCTTCTTCGGCCCGGCGAGGCCCAGCACCGCGCCGTTGAGCACCCGCTCCAGCTTGGCCACCTGGGCCGGGCTGTCGGCCACCTCGTCGGTCTGCGGGTCGTCCACGATCGCCAGGTCGGGGCGCAGCGACTCTCCCGTCGCGGCCACCGCGGACAGGCCGCGGATCCGGCCCGTGATCCCGGTCACCCGGATCCGCGCGCCGGACGCAGCCGACCCCGGCGCGGTCGGGTACACCGCCGACTTGCCCTTCCACGTGATCCGCGTCCGCTGCCCGCCCACCGTCTGCCCGTTGGCCCGCTGGGCGATCCCCTCCATCGCCCGCACGTAGTGGGTCACCTCGGGGAAGTCTTCGTGCACCAGGTCGTTCGTCTCGACCCACAGCTTGATGTTGTTGAGCGACTCCTCGGCCGCGTCCGCGCTCGCCCCGATCAGCACCACGAACCGCCGGTGCCCGTACAGGGTGGCCCACAGCGCGCCGGCCTCGCACAACTTGCTCTTGCCCATCCCCCGCGGCATGGCGAACGCGAATTGCCCGCCCGAGACCGCGCACCGCTCGAGTCGGTCGATCGCCGTCAGGTGCGGGGCCGCCCACGCCAGCGGGAAGATGTCCGGCAGGTACTCTTCACAGAACGCCCGCAGCGACAGCCGGCACCGCGCCTTCCGCTCCGGGTCGAGCGGCGGGCCGTGCGGCCCGACCTCCCGCCCCGCCGTCGCCCGCTCGCGGCTCTTGGCCGCCATGTCGTCGCGGTGCTTCGCGTACCCGCCGACAGCAGCGGGGGGCGTGGCCTTCGGCTTCACCGACTTCGGCTTCACCGACTTGGGCGACGGCGTTTTGGCCGCCGACTTCGGCCCCTTCGCCGGCGGCTTCGCCCCCTTCGGTTTCGCCGGCTTCTTCGCCACGATCACGCCCCGGTCAAACTTCGTGAAACAAACAGAGTCGCGATAACCGGC
>JACCDR010580784.1_pt1 | contig 13785 bp, 10 predicted proteins | sample 7446431 | NCBI WGS metagenome assembly JACCDR01 (sample SAMN15323443, study PRJNA562643) | freshwater metagenome | isolation source: river surface water | place: USA:Blue River Watershed | collected 2017-08-17
AGAGTCTGGAATTCCTCCGCGAAGCTCTTGCGCGCGTCGGTGCGCGCCCGCGCTGCCTCCTGCTCCTTTGTCAGTGGGCTTGCTCGCCGTCCTGCGGTTCGTACTCGCTCAACCGGAGCCGCATCAGCATCGGCCCCCACTCCACTGGCAGGAACAGGTGCGGCCCCTCGAACGACTGCACCAGGATCTCGTCCTGTATCAACCACGCTTCCTTGAACGTCAGTGCCCCCTGCTGTACTGCTGACTCCAGGTTCGGCTCCAGGTGCATCAGGAACGCTGTCATAGGGATCGAACTCGTTCGGCGGAGAGTAGATCTGGACGGGCTGTTGCTGCTCGGGCTGAGCGCTGCGAGCGCGGCTGAACGACTTGAGGGTCTTGGCTTCTTCAGGGCTGACGCCCCGCGTGAAACCTGCGGCACGTAGCGCTTGGCTAACGCGCATTAGCACCGTCCCGGGCGGCGGGTTCTGATCGAGAACGTTGAGGATGACCGCGCGCCGCTCCGCCCTGGACTTGGCTGTGGCTGCGTCTTGAGTACGCGCGTCGAGCGACTCCAGTTCAGAAGCCAATCGGGTGCGGGCCGCTTGCTGGCGCATGATGCGCGGCGTCCGCTCTTGCTGGTTCACTGCGTCGCTTACGCGTAGGGTCGGCCACTGCGGGCCACGAGCGCGAGCTTCGTCGGCGTAAGCCTGAGTGCGGGCCTGTGCCGCTTGATCCACTACGTCGCGCGCAGCTTCCAAGATCAGCAGGCGGTTCTCGATGACATCGCGCTTGGCTTGGTACTGCTCCGGCGTCAGGACGTTGCTGCCGCCGCTGACTTGCTTGTCGAGCTTGGCGAGGTCTTTGTTGAGACCGGTCTCGATGTCGTCAAGCAGCGTGTTGGCGTTCTCAACGTTCGGCAACGCACGAGACAGGTCGATGCCCAGGCGCACCGTCAGTGCGTCGGGTACGTTGCGGCCGACCGGTCGGGAGCCATCGCTCTTAGTGCCCAGGCGCTGCATGATCTGGCTGCGGATCGCAGCCGGTGTGTACGCGTCACCAGCAGCAAACGATGCTGACGGCGTTTCGGTCAGGGCGTCCCGAGTCTGCCCATCGTCCACCCCCACCGACTCCAGCGGCGCATTCGGGTTGAGCAGCGGGTTCGTGGGCGGCAGCGTGCCGGTGTCGCCGAAGGTGTCCTGACCCCCAAACATGTCGTACTGCTGGCCCGACAGCGCCCCCATCGGAGCCACGGTGCCGCTCGGCGTGACGTTCAAGACGCCGGGTTGGGTTTGCGACTCCGACGTTGTATTGGTCAGGTTCGGGTTGTACCCGAGCGCCGGAGGACCGCCGTCGAACATCATGTTCGGCATCGGGGTCGGCTCAACCAGCGGGGGCTCCCCCGCCGGGGAATCCACTACGGACAACCGCCCCGGTTGGTACGGCACCAGCGCGTTACCAAGGTAGCTACCCGGCGTCTTGTTGTAGCCCAGGCGCAGTAGGTCGGTCGGCTTGTCGTCCGGGACCGCTTCCGGCTCCTTGACGGAGTTGATCGCCCCGCCCAGCGACCCGTACATGCCGCCGCCAACGAAGCCCATCGCCGCCGCGTTGCGGTATTCCTTCCAGGCTTCCTCGTCGTTCAGTGACTTGTATGCACCGGCACGCTCGATGGCCGTCTGGACGCCTTCCGTGCCCGCCTCGACAGGGGCCTGGATCGCTGCGCCCTTGAGCATCCGGGTCGGCAGACCGCCCTTGAACGCCCGAGCGAACGGCAGGAGTTCCGTAGCCGTATCCACCGCTGCAGCGGGGGCACCGAACATCAGCGCGCGTCCGGGCTCGTACAGCCCCTGCTCCGCCAACTCGTTGTAGATGCCGCCGGTCTCTTGAGCAAGGTTCGATGCGTACGAACCCGCTGCGCCAGCCGCCAGAGCGCGCCCCGCCGTGCCACCAGCCAGCCGAACCGCTGCGCCAGGGATTCCGCCAGCCACGACCGACGGCACGGCGTAGCCGACTGCTTGACCCGCCGCCGAACTCAGCCAGGACAGCGGGTCGTTGGCGAAGTTGTCTACATCGTCCGAGCGCCGACCTAGCTGCGCGGCCCGCGCCTGCTGGTTCTGAGCAAAATCCAGCGCGGCGTCGCGGGCACCCGTCCAGCCGACAGCGTCCGCTGCAGCCGCTGCAGCACCGCCAAACGCCCCGGCTGTATTCCGAAGTCCGATTCGCAGGCCGCGCGTAAAGTCCCACTCGGGGTCGTACCCAAGTTGCCTGTCGATCTCCGCCGGGTCGCGGTAAGACCGCGAGTACACCGACTTGATGATGTCTCGAAGCTGTTCGTCTGTGACACCGGCGGCAAGCTCGCCGAACTGAGCGCGGTACTGTTCGAGGGTCTTCATGCTCAGTCTGGGTTAGCGGTAGCCGAATCCGGTCATGTCGATGTCGGGTACGCTGGAGGCTCGGCGCTCCAATTCGGCTTGGGCGGCTTTCTGGCTTACGTGCCCATTCATTGTCGCCAGCCGGCGCAGCGTTCGGTCGTCCATCGTAGTGATCGGGTCCGCAGGGGCAGGGGTTGGCCGGTTAGGTAGCGCGCCCGGCTTTTCCCTTTTTTGCCCCGCCTGAAGCGCCGCAAGCTGACGAGCGATCTCGTCGTCTAGATTGCCCCCGCCATACCCAGCGCGGATTTCGCGGATTGCGCCTTCCATCGTCAACTTTCCGCCGCTGGCCTCCACTAGCTTCATAGCAGCTTCTACCTCGTCCTTCGGCGATAGGCCGCTGGTGGGGCCACGGGACGGCAAGCCGCGAGGACGGCCAAGCGCGATTGCTGCCTGGGATTCCAGAAGTTGATACTGGCGTTCGAGTACCGCCTTTTTGGCTGGATCTGTTTCGTTGATCCATGCCTGTTCAACGGCACTCATTCGCCCCAGCAGTTCTTTCGGAATCTCGCGCTGGCGGCCCGCGTTCATCGCTCCGATCTGTGCTCGGCGCAACGACTCGTTAATCCGCATCTGCTCGTCAGCGCGGTCGTTGTCGCGCATCTTGTCGATGGCGCCTTGATTGGAGTTCTGCGTTTGAATGATCCGGTTGTTGGCGCGGTCCACCATCACCCCGAGATCCTTGTTTACCGACGAGATTGCCTCGACGCCCTCCTTGGCGAACCCCATGTCTACCAGTGCCGCGCCGTAGGCCAGCCGCGTGAGGTCCGCTTCACTCAGATCAACCTTGCCACCAGCGTCGAACACAAGCTGCGCGGGCATCGTCATCTTGCCCTTGGCGTCGTACACCGGCTGCGTGAACCGTGCTTGAACCAGCGAGCTTTTGTCGAGCATTCCAAGGGCGCGCTGCTGAAACTCCGGCGACTTCGCCAGTTCGCGGGCGCGGTCAGACACGTCAAGCAGCTTGGTCTGCCGCTGCAAACCCTGAAACCCCTGCATGTCGCCGCTCGCCAAGGCGAACTTCTGCATAGCCGCGAGCATCTGCCGCTCGGACGGAGCGGCCGGAGCGTTGTACGCTTGCTGGATTTCAGGGGTCATCGCCGGCATCGGCAGGCCCTTCTCCGAAGCAGCAAACGCGGCATCGAAATCGTCGCCAGCAAGCTTGTCAGCCTTGGACCGCTGGAGCCCCTGTCCTTGCAAGGCAACGACTTCGTTCAGAGCGTCGTCCCGCCGACGCAGGCCCGACAACTCCATGTTCATGCGCTGCATGTTCAAGTCATGCAGTTCACGAGCGCGCTGCTCGGCAGCGGCGCGAAGTTGCATCTCCCGCTCTGCGCGGGCGTCAGACATGCCGCTGCGGATGCCGTCGATAACGCCGATCATCGAGTTCCCCTCAACCGCCCCACAGGCGACCCAGGCCGTAGCCGATCAACTGGTTGCGGCCCGTCGTGTTGCCAAGGGCAATCTGGTCCGCCGAGTTGGAACGACTCAAGCCCCACCCGCCAAGCTGACCGAACGCGTTACCAGCCAGACCCATCGTGGCGTTCCAGCCTGCGTTGTTTGCGTTCCAGCCCGTCTGAGCCCCAGCAACGCCGCGCATACCGAGGTCGGCACCGCCCAGAGCCGCACCGGAGTACCCGAGGTCAGCACCCCGCAGACCCGCAGCAGAAGCACGCAGGTTCAGACCAGCTTGCTCGGCGCCGCGCCGCGCCATGTTCGCTGCCATTGCCTCGGACAGCGCGTCCTGCTGCCCGGCTTGGCGAAGGTTCGACGCCCACACTCCCGAGTTCGGGTTCACACCCGTGCGCTGCATGTTGCGTGCGAGCATGGCGCGGTTGGCTGCGTTGCTCTGCCGAGCTGCGGCCACGGCTTCGCCTGCCATGCGGTTGGTATTGGCCTCGTTGTCGTACGCGTCGACCGCGTTGTAGAACTTGTCCATCTGACCAGCAGCCAGACGGGCACGGCCCATGTTGAAGTCGTACAACTCCCGGTCACGCGTGTCCGCGCGGTTCATCATCTCCAGGTACTGCGGCAGGAACGTGTTGTTGAAGAAGTCGTCCTGCGTTGCGGCGCGATCCGTCGCCGACTTGGCGATGTCCTTCACACCCGCCGCGCCTTCCTGAAGCATGGGGTCGGGGGCTCCCTGCTTGGCGTTCTTGATCGCTGCGAGGCCCAGGCCAGTGCCAATGAGCTTGCCGGCGTTGCTGCCGAGGAAGTCGACGGCCTTGTTGCCCAAGTTCTTCGCTCCGTCGAGCAGAGTCGAGCCGAGACCAGCGGCGGCTCCAGCACCGGTACCGGCCATTCCAGTGAGTCCGAGCCCGGAAAGGCCGGGAGCACCGGACATAGTGAACAGAGACCCGGCTTCCGGCAGCGTAGAGAGAAACCCGCTTTCGAGCATCCCAGGGGCGAGAATGTCGGTAACGCCAGGGATCAGACTACCGGCAGCGCTGCTTGCTCCTGTGGCAGCACCTGTACTCGCAGCAGCACCGGGCAGTCCGCCGTTGAGAAACCATCCCGCGCCAGCGGCAGCAAGCGGCAAGACCCACCCGTTTTTGTCCATCCACGTTCCGGTGGACTCGATCCAGGTATGGCCGTACTTGCCTGACGGGTCGTAGGCTTCCCAGTCACGCCCGATAGGCTTGCCGTCTTCGCCCAGCTTGATGCGGTTCCACTGGGTCACGTTGGTGCCGGGACGGATCACGCCGTCGCCGCTCTCACCCATGCCGCCGTTGTACCCATCAAGATACGGGCGGTACTCGAATCCGTCCTTGATGATGCGGTTGTCGTCGCCGCTGCCGTTGATTTGGCCTTGCAACCACTTCAGCGTCTGTGGGTCGAGCGCACGCGGCGTCGTGTCCCACGGATTCCACGCATCCCCCGAACCACCGCCCGAGGTCAATCCGGCGAAGATGCTCATGACAACACCTTACTCGTCAGCAACAGGGGTGTCGGCGGCATCCGACTTGCGCGGGCGACCGCGCCGTGCGCCGGCAGAAACTTCGCCGGTCGCTGCAGACACAACCCCCTCGGGCGTCGCCAGATACGACACCGCGTCCGGGACCAAGACAGGCTCGCCACCGGGAGCCAGGAATCCAATCTCCTTGCCCTTGTAGTCGATGCGGCCGCCGCAAACAGTCGCGCCAAGCGACAGGAGCTTTTCGAGGTTCATGCGTTCTCCTTACGTGTAAGCATCATACCGTCAACCGTCGGGGAAAGCAGCAGACGCCGGGGTGTAGTTGGTATCGAAGTACCTACTGGCACCTTTCGTGATCCGCAACTCATCCATCTGCCCAAGCCAACCATCTGCGCCCGCTTGGTTCATTCCGATACGAAGACCTGACGAATCTGTGGCCGGGACGGAAGCAAAACCTGCCGAAGCTCGTGTGTTGCCGTTAATGTGAATTTGGACTGTCGAAGATCCGTTGTGGCAGACGGACCACGCAAACCACGTCCCAGAGGCCGGTAAATCAAATCCTCCTGTCGACGCAACGGTTGTTCCAGTAACCCCGTTGTAAACGTGAAGGGATCTGTTTGCCGCGTCTGCGTAGATAAGCCAGGACGAATTGGACGCTCCGGAACCGCGAAAATCGACCAAAGTGCGATTACCGGTGGTCGCGTCCAGCTTCGCGCGACCTTCCACGCAGAATGTGCTGCTGTTGAGACTGAGCGACGAGTCGGACGGTATAGACAGAAAATCCCCCGTACCGTCGAATGTGGCCGACGCCCCGCCGAACACCGATGTCGACGTTGTGATCTTGGCGTCGCCGTTGGCAGTAACTGTCTTTGGACTACTGCTAGTATCCGGAAACGACGTTGAGTTATTGGCGCCGTTCATATGCAGCAGCAAGCTGACACTGGTCCAATTCGCGTCGTTTCCTGAAACCGCTGTGGCTGTGGCGACACCCGTTGCCGACGCGGAGCTAACAGAAAGCCCTAAGCCGACGGCCGTCACCACAGCAACCCCCGACGACGCCCCAGGTACGGCCACAGTGGATGCACCAATGCCGCTACCAGACGCCACGCCCGACGAAGATCCAGCAGCCGTGCGGATGATGACCGCCGAGTCTCCAGTGCCGACGCTAGAGGCTCCCGCCAAAGCACGAACAGCGTCAAGTTCGCCGTACACAAACGCCTTGAACGCCTCGAAGTCGGCCAAGGGAACGCCGGCCTGCTGTGTCACCCCAGATCCTGCTTTCGCGTCTGCTTGCAACCGCAGCACGAGTTCTTCCAGGTTGTCGATCTTGAACCGAAGGTCGTCGTAGTCGAGCTTGTACTCGCGCTTGGTGATGGCGCGTTCCCAGATGTCGCCGCGGCTCCCAAGACGGACCTCAACCCACTCACGCAGCGACTCGACGGCCTGACGCACGTTGGCGTCTTGAATCCGGGCGGTCTGAATCCCCGGCAGACGCGCTGGCGTCGTCGCGTTGGGTCCGCGCTGGGTGAGCTTGTTGTTGCTACTCACGGGGGAACAACTCTTCCTTGGTGGACGCCAAAAGCACGGACGTTATTCGGCTTGCGGACTCCACTTCGATCTCCCAGGTCGCGTAGCGCCCAGGCGGCAAACGCACCGGTTCTCGATCTGTAATGGGTGGGGTGGTGTACCACAACTGTCCGTCGCCGTATATCCGCACAGTGACAGGATCAGTAAGTTGACCGTTAACTCGCAACCATCCGAACGATGGGAACGCCCGGACCACAATCTTCGGGCTGCGCCATGTGCCGACCCGAGACGGCACAGAAAGAAACGGCCGCACCACGTCGGCCGTCACGACATACATTTCGTCGGTGAGCAGGTCAGAGTACGCCGCACTGTGCTTGAAGGTGGTCATAGCGCCCGAGCCCACTGCGTGGCCGCAACCGGGTAAGCAACGTCGGCTCGCATTGTGCCGTTGTTGATTGCGGCCGTACGCTCCGCCTCCCAGAATGCAGAATCGTTGTAGCGCGGGTCAGTGGATATAACTACTGGACCAAGCGCGTTTTGGTACAGGTATCCGTTGCGATACTCAACGCCGGCGAGTTGCTTGGCCTGGAGAGACCCAGACGCCGTGTCGATGACCCAGGTGAAACCGTCTTTGGTCGTGGGGTGGTAGGGAGAACGCTCGGCGGTAACGCACAAGACGTACGACGGCCATGTCGTGGATACCTGCCACGAGCCGCCAGAAAACACCATGTCTTGCGCGAACGGTATAGCCGAATAACCGCCCGGCGGCCCCGAACTGCCGTTATGCAGAAGCCGGTATCCAAGTAGATCTGTTAGCCACAGAATCGACGGGAACGCGGCGAGGGCGTTCGCCATGAAAACATGCGCGCCCTCGGAAATTACTAGCATATTGGCGGGGTAAGACCCGCCCGTGTATACACCCTGCGGTAGATACGCCCCCGTGCGCTGAAACGTGTTCTTAGCGTCTGTAGTGGAAACCAGTGGGTTGACGGGCTCCGGCTCGGCGCTATTGTCGAACGTGACTCCTGGCCCACCAAGAACCACGAGCGGATCTACTGTCAGCCCGGACGCGCGAGAAATACTGTACCACCCGGTGCCCATCCAGTTGTAAGACTGCGCGCCGGCTTCCTTGAGATACACGTCCCCTGCGGCGCCAACGGCGGTGGCCTGAGCGGTCGCCAAAGTAGTAAAGTCGGTTGACGACGCGGGGGACGAAGGGTAATCCCCCCACACGTAAGTCGTGTTGCCGCGCGAATGCACGGGGCGTCCACTACCGCCATCCGCCCACGGGTAGATCCACAGGGGCTCCAACGGCGCGGCCGTGTCGTAGCTCGACGCAGTCGCAGTAGATGCACCGGCAGAAACGCCGACGATGGGGGACACCACGAACGCTTGCGCCGTAGCCACCCCTGCAGCAAGTCCGTAGGTCGGGTAGTCGATGTACCCGCCACCGTCGCTCTCGGTATCCAGCGTGGCGATCCGCTTGGCCGCAAAGTCCAGGGCGATGATCTTCATACGCGGCGAACCTCGTCGGATGTGTGCGCCATGACGACGCCCGTCACGCGGTCGGAAGATTCAACTTCAAGTTCGATCTCACGGAACCGGCCAGGGGGTAGACGTACCGGCATGTTGTTGGTGATCTCCGGGGTCGCGTAGTACAGCGTCCCATCGCCGTAGATTCGTACCTGGGCAGAGTCGAACGGACCTTCCAGGCGGAGCCACGCAAACATCGGGTGCCGGTCCATGACGAACTTCTTGCTGCGCCAGACTCCGACGCGCCGGTTGTTCTTGAACATGGACGTGACGGTATCTCCGATCACTGCGTAAAGAGAGTCGGTGAGGATGTCCTGGAGCGCGGTCGTGGTCTGCGCGCCTTCGCCGTCGAGTTCGATGAGGAACCTGTCTTCGGTGGACATGCCCAACCGCACTACGCGAGACGACGACACCGGAGCCGTAGCCAGCACCCGCTCGACGGTGTAGTTGGTATCCGACTCGCGCACGCACAGGTTGCCATTGCGCAAGTACGCGCAGACGACCGTAATGTCTGCGATGGCGCCGTCAGAGGGAAAGGACTGCCCGACCATCGGCCCCTTGGCTCCAGACCCCAGGGCAACATCGCGCCACGTAGCGTCCTCGTAGGTGTACCAGGAGACGTAGGCCACGCCGCTCTGCACGTACACTAGTACCGGCCGGGTGAAGTAGTCCCACGAAATCGAGATCTCGGACACGTTCGCCAACGTACGGATGGTCGTCCAGTCGCCGCCAGCCACGGGCCGGATCTTCACGGCACCGCCAAAGTACGCAGCCACCCACTGCTGGTAACGAGGCCCGCCGGCCGGCGACGTAGCGCTTTCCCCGCCCCAGTCGTAGTCCATGAGCAGGTTCACGCGCGCAGCGTCGTTCGGCGCAGCGAAGGTTCCCTGCGTTTGCACGGTGACGGTGGAGACGGCGGTCATGTCGTCGGATAGGGGAGTGCGGTCCAGGTCAAGCCGTCGGTGGTTTTGGCAAGGGGCGCGGGCGATGTACCGGTGCTGTACGTTGCATACATAACGGACCCGGCTTCGACAAAGTACCCGACTTGCCCCCCTGAGTCCCGCAGGGTCCAGCCACTACTTGGATCTGTGGTGTGCAGGTAGTCGCGCGTCATCCCCCCTGTGGTACTGCCTGGATCGGCAACCGACAGTAGCAACCGCCCAGCGACAACGCCGTGTTCGGAGACAAGTCTCCGCCCAGAAGGTATCGCTGCGGGCCGCTCTACGGTCCACGTACTCCCGTTATCCGACGACCAAGCAACGTTGTTGCCCGTTGCGCTGCTGCCCCACACTACGATGTAGGAACCAAACGCCTTGAACCCGATGACCCGGCCGCCATCGCCAAGGGCGAGTGGTATTCGCCGCCACCCAGCAGTTGGTATGGCGTTGTCGTTGCACCAAAGCGTAGGAGCATCTCCAGTGATCCAAAACCAACGACTGCCCACCTTATGCAGAACGTTTCGGATGCTGGAGTATTCAAGCCACGACATGCTCCGCATATGCAGAAGCGTCGCCCCCGACCCGCCAATAGTAAGCCCGAACGCCGGACCCGACGTAAGCTTGTTTGGGTCAGTGGGGTCTGGCTCAACAACGGAGCTTGTTACGCCATTTCCGACCGGTTGCGCAAAGTAATATCCATCACTCGGCGGACTAGGTATACGCCACAACTGCAACTGGTTAGCCAACAAATCAGTTTCGTCCGCCCCAATTGCGTACCAATCTCCGCCACTGTAGACAGCGTTCGATAGCGATACGCGACCATTGAATGCATTGGCTAAACCGTTCGACCGCATCAAGCGGCGGTCCCACCAAAGAAACCCTGTAAAGGTAGATACGGAGCCTTCTAGTATTCCGATGGAAATGCCTTCTACCAATCCTCCGATGGTAGAAGTTTCAAATATCATCGCGCCGGTTCCCTCAATGTAGTACAGAGGGTAGAACCGCAGATCGCCAGGAGAACTGGTGCTGAACGTTTTCCAAGTAGCGCCGTCGTCGGCGGTGGCGATGAACCTATTGCCACTAAACGCGCCGATCCCGCCGCCCGGGTCGTAGCCGTACTGGACCGCCCACAAGTGACCGCCGCCGTAGAACTGCCCGGTGTGGCCGTTGATAACGAACGGTAGTCTTGTCGCAACCGACGCGCCCACACCCGACACCGCAGCTACACCAGCCGATGATCCGACAGCAGTACGCTGTCCTCCTGCCCCGGCAACGGTGGCGACCCCGGCGGCAGAACCCACAGAGAACAACTGCACCACGGAGGTCGCCGAAGTCGTTGCCGCACCCACAGACGTACCAACCCCGGTGAGCGTCCCGGCTCCAGCAACGATGGTGTTGGCAGAGGCCGCAGCAGACGAAGAACCTGCCGTCGTACCCGCCGCAATGGGTGCGAACGCGGACACCGTTGCCGCGCCGGCCGACACGCCAGGGCTCGACGTTGCAGTCGACAGGGTGGCAGAAACCGCCGATGCCGTAGCGACGCCAGCAGCAGAGCCGGCAAACACGCCGACCTCCGGTGGGAACGCCGCGCAAACCGTGGTCTGTGCCACTACAGAGCCGACCGCAGCAACGGTCGTGGCGGGAACGGCGGTAGCGGTAGCTGCACCAGCGCAAGAACCAGCGCCAAACGCAGCGAACGATGACCCGACGGCGCCAGCATACGCCGCCGCGCTGGCCGTACCGACCGCTCCGTGGTATCCAGACCACGCACCGACAGCGGCAGCGGTGGACGACCCAGACGCGCGGCTACGAACGTAGCTAGCCGTGCCGTATAGCGGAGCGATGGTCGGAAGAACCGAGATCCGCTTCGACGCGAAATCGAGCGCGATGGTCGGCATGGGTCAGGCGTTCCCGACGAAGATGTAGTACACGCCCTCGGAGAACGACGCGAAGCAGTCTGTCAGCCCTTCTGCCTGCCAGTCGAACTTGTCGTACGCGCCCATCGTGGCGAGTTCCACCCCCCTGGGGCTGGCGATGCAGATGCCGTCCGGGCTGGCGTAGATGACGCCGCCCTCGACGCTAACGATGCTGCGCTTGGACGCGCACGCCTGGACGCTCTCCATCTTCTGGCCGGACATCGAAGCGGAGTCGGCACCGGAGTAGTAGTACGGGTTGCCCTCGGTCAGCACGACGAGCGTCTGGCCGAACACACCAAGGCCGACGATGTTGTACTCAACAGTGTGCTGATACTCCACCGGCCATGCGTAGGGGTGGAACGGGTCCGAGAAGCACAGCGTCTTGCCGAAGAACCCCGCCATGATGCCGTTGGGCAAGCCGACCAGCCCCTTCAAGTTCGTCGGCGGTATCACCCAGGTCAACGTCGGGCAGGTTTCCTCCAGGGCTTCCTGTAGCTTCGTATCAAGCTGCGCCGTACCGATGGTCGAGATGTCGTACTCACCAACAAGCTGGTACTCCGCGCTGGATGTCGTGGTCGAGCTTCTGTAGATCCGGTACTTCGTCAGGGCGACGTAGTTGGCTTCGTCTGGTGCCGGTGTGTTGGCGTAGCACGTCACGTTGACGTGATCGTTCTGATCAAGTTCGATCAGTTCGCTCGGTTCGCTCGGAGCAGATTCCTCGCCCCAGGAATTGACGAAGGTGTAGATGTACGCCCGCGTCTCGACCTGACGCGTCTCTGCGTCGGGCAGCAAGTCTTGGTAACCGCTCAGGATAGTCCCAATGTAGGCCCGCAGATTTGCCGACAGGCTGTTGATGGACACGTTCATTGCCTGCACCGCAGACGCCAGCGCACTGCGAGCCGCCGCGACGGCAGCGGCCCTGCCAGAACTGGTGTCGGTCTTCCGCAGCAGGGAAATCAGTTCGCCCTGTTTCGCGTTGATGGCAGATACGTACCCCTTCACCGGGTCCTTCGTCACATCCACGAGGTCTGCTGCCCTCTCTGCGATTGCCGCCGCTTGCGCTGCGCTAAACAGCTTCTCGTTGGTCGAGGAATTCGGCTTCAGTACGCCTTGCAGATACGACGTTAGGCCGGTAATGCTGACGCGGTAGTTCAGAGCCCTGGCTTGGACCGGAATAGCCCAGTACGTAGACGCCCCGATGGTGACGAACTTACCCCCCAAGGCGGAGTCGAGCAGGTAGGAATCCGACGCTCGGGTTATCACTGGAGCCGCGGCAGTGCCAGTTGCTGGGACTGCGTAAGCAAAGTACCCCAGGTTGGGGGTCAGTTCGTTGTCGACTTGGTTGTAAGTAAACCATGTCGCGTCCTCGCTGCCGCCGCTGGGCGTGTTCCCAGCGTACAACTCGCTCACGTTCAAACGGACGGCCTTGGTGATGTCGTCAACGATGCTGTTAGCAACAGCATCACGATCCGCCTGCAGAAACTCGTCGTTGACGACGACAGAAACCGTAGGCTTGGTTCGTGGGGCCGGGACACCTAGTCGGTAGTAAACATCCTGCTGCCAGACCTCGGGGTAGTCTGGGTTGCGCCCTGTCAGGTAAACACGCTCGAACTCGGCGTCGTTGATCTGGCCGTTGACATAGTTGGTGTCCGTCGCACTGGACAGCCAGACGCCCGACGGGGTGCGGAAGATCGACTTGGCGCCAGGGACCACTGTGACGCCGGGCAGCGGATCGCCAACGTCACGCAGCGGCCGGAAATCTCCGAACCGAAGGTCGAGGTTGTGCGCCACTTGGGCGCTTTCCGGAGGTAGGTTCCTCGGATCAACGGACGGCAGTATGCCGCCAAACGTCGAGATCTTGATGACCGCCATCAGACATCCTTGATCTTCACGACGAAATCGGCTTCCTTGATGATCCCGCTGCTTGTAGTCAGGCGCACTGTGACCTTGTAGGACGAGCCGTCCGTGCCGCCACTGAGGATGGTCTTGACGACCTTACCCGAAAGCGACGAAGAAACGATCGTTATGCCCGCCTCGGCAGTCGATGTAAACGTGGACGGAGTATCCGTTCGACCGACGAACCAATCCGTGTAGTCAACGTCGTAGTCCAACGTTTCTGTCGACTGCTTGGAAAATCGCCCGAGTATTGACGGCATATTGACCTCGTTAGACGGTCAGCATTGTATCGGGCTGGACCATGATTGCAGCGGCTTCCGGCGGTACGAGCATGTATCGGTACTCGCTGCCGACCTCGACAACGGAATCCCCGCGCCCGCTTGACGGTATGACGGCAACCCCAATGGCAGCGGCGGCGGCATTTGCAGCGCAGATACCTGCCGATTCGGAGATGGCGGTGCCAACAGCCAGGGCAACAGCGGCCCCAGACGACCCCCCGATGGCGGCGTTGATGGACGCGCCAATACCACTCGCGTCTGCAGTGCCCGATGACGCGCCGACCCCCGCAACAGAGGCTTGACCGACGCCAGACACCGTTGCCGCCCCAGCGGCAGTCCCTGCTGCCAAGAACAGCGAGACCCCAACACCGGAAGCCG
>JACCDR011692120.1_pt1 | contig 13785 bp, 9 predicted proteins | sample 7446431 | NCBI WGS metagenome assembly JACCDR01 (sample SAMN15323443, study PRJNA562643) | freshwater metagenome | isolation source: river surface water | place: USA:Blue River Watershed | collected 2017-08-17
ACAAACACCACCCCGCCAAAGCAATTTCCCCTATACAAACACCGCCGCTCATCTCTTCGATCACCACCGGGCTTGTTCAACAAGTCGGTTTGATTGCGGCTGCGCGCAATTAAACCTTATTTATTAGAAACTTCTATTTCTTAGGTTGCTCAATAAGCCCTTTAATTTCAGTAAGAACTTCAGGCTTATAAATTAAATGAATGTATTCCGGAAGAGATACCGGCTCAAAGTTGCTACCTTTCAGAAAGATAACTACTTTATTACCAAGATACAAATCACGTTCACCCTCTAAATCTTTATGCCACATTCTCCAAATTTCTGCTTTATAGATATCTGGAATTTCACCACCGGAAGTCTTAAGAATATTTTCTTTGTCAATTTCAATGTACTGGTAAAGAGTATTTTCAATTCCGGGACCAGTAACTAAGCCAAACCATTTCTTCTCTTTACCATTTTTGTTGAAGAGTTTTACGTCTTTTACTGTCCCAACGAGAACGTGGTCAGACTTTGAAATTAGCTCACTTAACGGTGTTGGTTTTATTTTTGTAGCTAACGAAGAGCTGCTAAAAAATAGAACTACAACAAATAATACAATTTTATTCATATGCTCCCTTTCTAACAGCTGTATATACGTCGCCAAGACGTAATATCCGGCGACGGGGTATTTGGGGGGTTGGGTGTTGCAATCTACTGTGCGGGGCTTGGGGCGTCAAGGGTTGCGGGGGTTGGTTATTACGATTCGATTGGATATTACGTCGTCGCGACGGGTATGTGGGGCGACGCGATTGAGGCAATGCTCGCCAGTGTGCTTGTGTTATTCGCTTAACGGGATATGCCTTTTGCTGAAAAAGACATGCGTTTACGCAGGCGACTCATGGGATGACGGTGTGGTTGGCTGGTAAGCTATGAGCGGTTAAGTTTAGTTTCGGTCAACTCACAGGGTTCGATTGTAGGCTAAAAATACCCTATCTCTTTCCCAGCCCATTGATTCATATAACGATTGCGCGGCGTAATTGTCTTTTGCCGTTGTCAGGTCAAGGCGGCTAGCACCCGTGGAGTTTGCATAGTTCTCGCACGCCATTAAAAGGCTGCGGCCTACCCCTGTTTTGCGTTTGGGCGCTACTACAAATAAATCATATAAAACCAATATGGGTTTAGCTAAAACGGAGCAGTAAGTGGGATAAAGTTGGCAGAATCCGATAGGATCCTGCCCATTTTCTAGCGCTAGAAAAATGACGGATTCAGAATTTTTAATTCGCTCTCGAATAAAGTGTAACGCGAGCTCCGGGTCAGGCTTTTGCGCATAGAATTGACGGTACAAATCAAACAAATGCGCAACAACATCCAGGTCGTCTAAAGTCGCTCTTGCTGTTGTAAAGTTTTGCATATTTTTCCCTAAGTGTTTGCTGAGTGATGTGATGAGCGGCCGCGGATGCGGGCTTAACGAATCAATTTTGCGGGGCTTGGGTTTTGGGGGCTTCGACTTTAGGCAAGGATGCGGGCTCGTGGTAGAGGTCGCGCGTGTCAAAACCTTCGCCTTGCGACTTACTGAATAACCCCAAGGTCAGCCAAGCACCCAAACGATTGCCTCGGGTTTTGAAGGCATATTGATAATCAAAGGAGCCATCGGCCTTGAGTGCGGGATAATTGGGGAAATTGGTTTTCAGTACGCTGAGGGCTGTTTCCCCAAGTTCAGGTTTGCCCAGGTGTTGATAGGCTTGAATCATGGTCGCGAGGCCATCGGGAACGGCTGGCGTGCCTTGAAAGTTTTCCACTACATAGCGCCCGCGATTGGCGGCGGCGAGATAAGCCTTGCGGGAAAAATAATAGTTGGCGACATTGATTTCACCGCGTGCGAGCAAGTTGCGCAAAAAGACCAAACGCATTTCAGCATCGGCGGCGTATTCAGAGCTTGGGAATTTGCGCACAAATTCGTCCAGCATCGCAAAAGCGCCCATGGCGGCTGCTGGGTCACGGTTGGTGTTATCAGCGCCGATAATAGAACTAAATAGTGAGCTTTCTTTGGTGAAACTCGCAAGCCCACGTAAATAAAAGGCGTAGTCAGCGTGGCGGTGCTGGGGGTGCAGGCGAATAAAACGCTCGGCGGTGGCAATGGCTAAATCGTAATCACCGGATTCGTAATGAGCATAAATCAACTCGAGCTGAGCCTGCTCACCAAAGGTGCCGAAGGGGAAGTTTTCTTCCAGTAAGTTCAAGGCGGAAACGGCAGTTTGCCAATTGTCCGCATTGAGCGCGCGCTGAGCGCGTTCGTAGAGTTGTTGTTCGGTACTTTTTTCCTTTTCGTCTTGGGTGGAGCAGCCTGAGAGGAGGCTGCCGGCCACTAAAAGGCTGATGAGTGCAAAATTGAATCGTGCTCGCATGCAAATAGCTCGGTATTATGGGGGTTTTTTGGCGCCACGGCGGCGAGGCCGCAGTGTAGCGAGATGACGGTAATAACTCAAATGAGCTTCCACCACCCGATAGACCCGCCCCACCCGATAGACCCGGCCAACCCGCTGGACGCGGATGATGACAGTGCTGTAGACCCCGATGGCGGCGACTGGCCGCTGCCACAGGCTGGCGTCGAGAGTGTTGCGCAACAGATCACCGTGCCGAGTGCGCTAAGTGGCCAGCGCTTCGATGCTGTCGCCGCGCATCTGTTCCCCGATTATTCTCGCACGCAGCTGCAAGCCTGGATCAAACAGGGCGCCTTGACGCTTGCCGGTGAGCCTAAAAAGGCCAACGTCAAGGTGCTGGGCGGCGAAACCCTGCACTTAACCGCTCGCTTAGAGCGCCCCAATCCCTGGCAGGCGACAGCCATGGACCTCGACATCGTCTATGAAGATGCGAGTCTCCTGGTGATTAATAAGCCCGTCGGTTTAGTGGTGCATCCGGCGCCCGGCAATTATGACAACACCCTGATGAATGGGCTCTTGCATTATTGCGAGGCGCAGGCTCAGTTGCCGCGCGCGGGCATAGTGCATCGCTTGGACAAAGACACCAGTGGCTTGCTGGTGGTGGCCAAAACCGCCAAAGCACAGCAATACCTGGTGCATCAACTGCAAGCCAGGACTGTCAAACGCCAGTATTGTGCGCTGGTCATGGGAGCCATCCGCTATGGCGGCACGCTGGAAACCGCCTTCGGGCGCGACCCAAAGCACCGCATCAAGATGGCAGTATTGCCCGCCAACCAAGGCAAACCGGCGATCACCCACTACCAAGTTCGGCAGCGTTTTGGCCAGGCGACAGCGGTGACACTCTGGCTTGAGACGGGGCGCACCCACCAGATTCGCGTTCACATGGCGCACCTCGGCCATGGTTTGATCGGCGATGCGCTCTATCATGGCCGCGCTTTGAAAACCGCCTCCTTGGCACCCGAAGCGCTCTCCGCCATCACCGGTTTTGGCCGCCAGGCACTACACGCGGAGCGCTTGGGGTTGATTCACCCGGAAACCGGCGCGGCCTGCGAATGGCAAATACCGCTGCCTGCGGATATGCAAATGCTGATGGCACAGCTTGCAACCTGGAGCCCGCCGCAATGATGGCCTGCGGGTTTCCGCTGTGGCGGCCAAGCGTGAGCCTGGCACCTGGCGTTCAGGTGTTGCTATCGAGCGCCCTCTGGCCACCTTATCCTTATGGCGCCGCGAATCTCGCAACCCATGTGGGCGATGACCCCGAAACGGTCAAGTGCCGACGTCAAGCGCTTGGCGATGCAGTCGGTGTATCCCACTGGCAGTGGTTAGATCAGATCCACTCTCCTTGCGTGATGCGGGCCACACCTTCAACCGCAGCCGATGTCATGACCGCCGACGGCGCCTACACCACAGACCCTGGTTTGGCACTGGCGGTGCTCACGGCCGATTGTGTGCCGATGTTGATCAGTGACGAGAATGGGCGTGAAGTGGCCGCGTTACATGCCGGTTGGCGTGGCCTGCTAGGTGGCATAGTGCAAGCGGGCGTGTCGCAGTTTTCGGCTAGGCCTGAGTGCCTGCGGGTTTTCATTGGCCCTGCAATCGGGCCTGATTGTTACGAAGTGGGTGAGTCGATGGTGGCGGACTTTGTGCGGGCCTTCGGCAAGGGCGCCCTCGATTGTTATCGGCCTGGCCGTGCCGGGCATGGGTATCTCCATCTCGCCGGCCTCGCGAGGCTCGCCTGCGCCCTAAGCGGTGTTCGGCATGTGGCGGGGGGCGACTTTTGTACCGCCTCCCACGCGAGCGCGGCAATTCAAGCTTGGCAGCCTCTGGCTGGAGAGCAGGCAGCACCCAAGTGGTATAGCTATCGCCGTGATGGTGTAACGGGCCGTCAAGTCTCCGCTATCTGGCGCTGCGCCTAAAGCGGTCAGGGCGACTGCCTGAGCCGACGTAGCCGTGGGCTAGCCCTGTTTCTCAACCCAATAATGAAACTCGCCATCCACCAGCCTGCGCTCGGCCAGCCTGTGGCCCAAAAATTGGCAAAACTTGGGCAGGTCCCGCTCGGTAGACGGGTCAGTTGCAACCACTTTGACGATTTGCCCCACCTCCATATCGGCCATCACTTGATGCAGTAACATGATGGGCTCAGGGCAGTAGAGGCCCTTTGCATCCAGGTAGCGATCCTCTTTGGCTTCGGTTGGAGTTTGGCTTGGAATAGTGTCAGGCATCGGAGGTATCACAGCTGATTTCGTGATTCATGTCGAGCGCCGGTGAGGCGCTCAAGGGTTTACCGACCACCACTGCCGGCACCCCGGCGACTGTCGTATGGGCTGCTACCGGCTTGAGGACGACGCTGCCGGCACCGACTTTGGCGTTTTCGCCGATTTCAATATTGCCCAAAATTTTGGCGCCAGCGCTAATCAGCACCCCGCGCCGGACTTTAGGATGCCGGTCGCCACACTCCTTGCCCGTGCCGCCTAAGGTGACTGCCTGCATGATCGAGACGTCATCTTCCACTAGGCTGGTTTCGCCAATCACTATGCCGGTGGCATGGTCGAGCATAATGCCCTGGCCTATGCGGGCTGCTGGGTGTATGTCCACACTGAAGGTCAGGGCAATGCGGCTTTGAAAAAACAGCGCCAAACACTTGCGTGATTGCCGCCAGAGCCAATGGGCGGTGCGGTAGCTTTGCAGGGCGTGAAAGCCTTTGAAGTAGAGCAGGGGGTAGAGGTAACTGTCGCAGGCGGAATCCCGCTCAAACACGGCTTGCAGGTCGCGGCGAATGGCTTGGCGGATGGGTGGGTCAGCGCGCATGGCTTCTTCGATAATGTCGCGCATTTGCAGGGCGTTGATTTCCGCATTGCCAAGCTTGGACGCTAAATGATACGAGAGCACACTTTCCAGGCTGTCGTGGTTGAGCACCGTCGAGTGCAGAAAGCTGGCGAGCGCCGGTTCCCGAGCCGCCTCCAAGGCAGCGGCCTCCCGAATACTGGCCCAGATGGGGTCTGGGCTGCCGGAGTGGCGGCTGTGGGCACTGGGCGCACCTGAGCAGGGGTGTGGCGCGGCAGCGGTAGGCGGGATGGATGATGGCATGGTCAAGGCTCGCAGCGTCAAAAGAGTTGCCCATTATGGGGCAGCTCGCGAATTTCAAAAGGGGAAAACGGCGCCAGTTTTAAGACAATTTTGATTCAACGGTTACGAAAGCGGCTTGAAAGGCATCTAAGGCTAAAAATAAAAAAACAGTAAAATGAATGGGTTAGTACTTGAACGGGCAGATGATGGTGATCAAGCCGCCGCTTGGCACCTCAATCAACCGCTCGGCCAAGTGGCAATTTAGGTCATTTATGGTCAAAATTTGATCATCTGGTTGGGGCTTGCCTATTGGCTGACAAGCGCCTTGCCCCCGCAGCCGACTCTATCCCTGTTTTGCCATGACGAGATGACATTATGCTGTTTTCTTCTCGAACCCCTGAGCCCAGTCGTTTCACGCTGGTACCCATTGGCCTCTGCGCCGAAGACATCACGCTACTGACCAGTATGCTGGCCATAGTTGCCATTCGCAGCGAGACGCGCTGGGCGCTGTCACCTTACCGCCTACCACCGGGTGTGGTGTCGCATGCCCTGGAGCTGCCGGTGCCAAGCGCCTATTTTGTGAATGGTGACAGTCGTGATGGGGTGGCGTTTTTAGAACGATTTCACGGGCGTTACCCTGCACTTTGTTACGGCGGTAGCCCAGCAGTCGATTTTGGTGCTTATCAGCTCGCGCGGCCATTGCGTGCCAGGCATTTGCTGGCGGCTCTCTCGGCACTTGAGCAATCCTTGATGACCGCACCGACCGTGAAAGATAGCGGCCGCAAGCGCGCCTAAGCCGACTCGGGCCGGTTTTGCGGGCTGCAGCAGCTGGTCGATGCATCATCGGTAGTAGCGGGTAATAGAGGCATCACAGGATAGAGGCATCACCGCGTAGATTATCTGCCAACTGGGCCATTGGGCTGCTTAACGCTAGGAGAGGGCGCTTGGGCAGCTAGTCTGCTCATAAAGCCTATGCGGTGACAGGTGGAAGATGATGAGCTCTTGGTGGTATGCGCCTATGCCCCGTCGCGCCTGCGCGCGTGTGGGCTGCTTTGCTTGGGTCTTGCTGGCGCTCTTTGTTGTGAGCTATAGCCCAAGCGGCTATGCGGCAGACAGTTGTAACCTGTTTACTAACGGTGCCCAGACGCACGGCGCCGGCAGCTCCTTCACGATTCAAAGTGGCGCTCAGGTCTTAAATGGCGGCACCAGCATTAAAACCGGGTCCATCAGCGATAATGGCGCCAACCTCTCCTGCGGTACGGCCGATTGTGTCGCCACAGGCACGCCCGCCTCGCCACTGACGTACAGCTTCCCAACCGGTATCAGTTACACCAATAATCTGAGTATCAGTTCAGGGGGTAGTGCCAGTGTGTCGCAAGGCAATTACAGCAATATCACGGTGGGCACCAATGCGACCGTGACCTTTTCAACCTCGGGCGGCACCTACCACATTCAAAATTTAAGCATTGGTGATGGCGCCACCCTGAATATGGCGCCCGGCAGTTATTACATCAAAGGCGAATTCAGCCTGCCCAATAATGGCAAGTTATACACGACGGGTACTAGCGGCCTGGTGCGGATATTTACTGAGCAAACGGCGCGCTTTATGGGCTCTGCCCAAATGCCGGGTGCGACTGACGCCAAACGCTTATTTGTATGGGCCAACAACACCATTGATTTTCAAACCACCACCACCGGCAGCAATGCCATTCGCGCCTTTTTATATGCCCATACCCAAAATGCACAGCTTGGCAATAATGCCGTTTTATACGGCGGTATTGCCGGCAGTACCGCCATCAATACGCAGTCGAACGTTAAAATTTATACGATTGATTCAACCGGTCTCGATATCAGTGCCGGTTGCAGTGGCGGCAGTGGTGGCGCGAGCGCCGCGTGTAAAGCGATTTTTGCAGACGGCTTCAGTCACGCGGCCCTCAGCCGAAGTATTACCTTTAATGCCAATACCAAAATTTTAAACAGCCCCGATAATATCCTCGCTACAACGTCCATTATTGATAATGGCACCACCAGCTGTAACAGCGGTGATTGCACGGCATCCAATTCGATTGTCGGCACCATAACGACACCAACCTATAACGGCGGCAGCAATGTCGTTGTTGCCAATAATGGCAATGTCTATATCAACCCCGGCCACTATGGTTCGGCCACGATTAATACAAGCGGTAATTTATACCTCAATACGCCCGGAGATTATTATTTTAATGGGGGTGTTACCTTTGGGCAGTGGGCCTATATCCGTTTAGTGGCAGATGGCACGGCGCGTGTTTTTATTAATGGCAATTTACTGCTGGACAACGCCAATCAGTTAAATTTCAACCCAGGCACCACCAAAAACCTGGTGCTGGTGGTAACCGGCGGCACCTCCACTTTAGGCAAATCAACGGGCTCTAGTGGCTGGGCCAATCGCACGCTCTTGTATTCAAAAGGGGCTGTCACCTTGCATAACGGGTTTCAGTTTCAAGGTGCCATCACGTCCGAGGGCAATGCGGTATTAAATGCCAATAATAGTTGGATTGATTACAGCAGCAGCACGGTCAATGCGGTCGATTACACCGGGCTTTCGTGTGGGGCGGGTGCAGTGGCGCCGCCGCCGGCGCAATTGCGGGCGTCTTGGCGGCTGGATGAGTTTGCCTGGAGTGCCACCGCCAATGAAATACTCGATAGCAGTGGCAATAATTTACACGGACAGGCAGTTAATGATGTGAACTTACCCGCTCCCGTCAATTCGCACGCGGTTGTAACCGGCAGCCCTGGCACCTGTTATCACGGTGCCTTTTCCAGCTTGGATGGTTACCTGCAAGTGAGTGATCCTGGCACCGGCTCGCTCCTTGATCGAGCCGATTTTTCGATAGGGCTCTGGGTCAAACCCACGAGTTTTCCAGCATCCGATAAAGCGACCTTGCTTAAAAAAGGTACCAACTATGCTTTGCACCTGCTGCCATCGGGCCAAATCGAGCTGGCTTGGGCGGGGACCAGTTTGGTGTCAACGTCCAGTCTCTCGCTGAATGCCTGGACGCATGTGGCGGCGACCTTTGTATCGGCCAGTCAACAACTCTACCTCAATGGCGTACTGGATAGATCCGGTACCAGTGCCACTGCCCCCGTGCAGGATAATTCGGCCTTATCCATCGGTAATGATTTAACCAGCACCAGCCGGCGGTTTAATGGTTATTTGGACGAGGTCAATGTTTATAGCGGTGTTTTGACCCTGGCCGAAGTGAACACCTTAAAAAATACAAACCGAACTTGCTCAGTGCCTGCGACGACGCTGCGCGGCGAGTGGCGTTTTGATGAGTTAAATTGGGCCGGTACGGCAGCGGAAGTGCGCGACAGTAGCAATAGTGCCCAGCACGCGACGGCCAATCAGGTGTCGGGCTTTCCGCAAACGGCCAATATCACACCAGCATTAAGTGGTGCCACCGGCTCTTGCCGTTATGGCAATTTCTCGGGTGCGACCAACAGCAATCTTAGCCTGGCTGACCCAGGCGCCAATTGGATTTATGACTTTACTAGCCGTTATTCGGTGTCTTTTTGGTTTCGCCGTTCGCAGTGGCCGGCAGCGGGGCAGCGGGAAAATCTGGTTAAAAAAAGTGGGACATTTAACATCGAAGTCACTGATAGTCAGCGTCTGATGTTTTGGTGGTTCGACGGGTCTAGTTGGAATTCGATCACCTCGCCCAGCAATTTATCCTTAAATACGTGGTATCACGTGGTGGCGACCTATCAGCGCGGCCGTCAAACGCTCTATATCAATGGCTCGCCGGTGGTGACCGGGTCTTTAAATACGCCCTTGCCAGTCAATTCAGATATGCTGGCAATGGGCGGTCATGCAGTCAGTGGCTGGAATGCTTATCATGGTTTTATTGATGAAGTTCGTATTTACGATGGCGAACTCACGGCGGCTGAGGTGGCCTCGGTGCAGGCGGCAACCCATGTGTGCCCGGCTGAAAATATCGCGAGTCATTTGGTAGGCCGCTGGCGGTTTGAAGAGCTGACCTACAATGGTACGCCCGGTGAAGTTGTGGATAGCGGGCCAAATGCCCTGCATGGCGCAAGCAATGCCTGGACGGCGGGTGTGCATGTTTCAACGAGTGATATAACACCCGCCATTACGGGCAACCCTGGCTCTTGCGGCTATGCCAGCCTCAGCAATACCAATGGTTTTATCAATATCCCCGACCCCGGTATGAATTCGCCATTGGATTTGACACGTAATTTTTCGCTAGGTGCTTGGGTAAAAGTCACCAATTTAGCCGGTGCCGGTACCCATAATGTTATTCGTAAACACATGAATTATACGGTGCAAGTGGGCAATGATGGATCCTTGCGCTTTTGGTGGTATGCGAGCGATAACAATTGGCGCAGTTTTTATTCTGCTCCAGGATTGGTGAGCCAGGGCACTTGGTACCATATTGCCTTTAATTACCAAAATGGTTTGCAGGAGTTTTTCTTGAACGGCGTGAGGGTTGCGACTAAAACCGATGCGTTTGATGCCACCGTCAGTAACGATGCCTTGATGATTGGGCGTGATGGCGATTTAGGCACTGAAGCCCACATCGCGGTCGACGATGTGCGGGTTTACAACACAATCCTCACTACCGGTAACCTTGCCGATATTATGGCTGAAACTCATGCCTGCCGGCCGATTTCAGAAAATTTAGTAGCCCATTGGACATTTGAACAACTGGCCTATGATGGCACGCCGAATGAAGTCGTGGATAGCGGGCCAAATGCCCTGCATGGCGCGAGCAATGCGTGGACGGCAGGCGTACATGTTTCAACGGCCACTGCAACACCGGCAATTACGGGCGACCCCGGTTCTTGCCGCTATGCCAGCCTCAGCAATGCCAATGGGTTTATCAATATTCCCGACCCCGGCGTTAATTCAGCATTGGATTTGACGCGCAATTTTTCATTAACGGCTTGGGTAAAAGTCACCAATTTAGCCGGTGCCGGTACCCATAATGTCATTCGTAAAGATATGAATTATACGGTGCAAGTGGGCAATGATGGGTCCTTGCGTTTTTGGTGGTATGCGAGTGATAACAATTGGCGGAGTTTTTATTCCGCTTCGGGCCTAGTGAGCCAGGGCGCTTGGTACCATATCGCCTTTGCTTACCAAAATGGTTTGCAGGAATTTTTCTTGAATGGTGTGCGGGTAGCGACTAAAACCGATGCGTTTGATGCCACCGTCAGTAACGATGCCTTGATGATTGGGCGGGATTACGATTTAGGCACAGAGGCCCATATCGCGGTCGATGATGTGCGCATTTATAACAAGGTGTTGAATACCGACAACCTTGCCGAAATCATGGCCGAAACTCACGGCTGTAGCCTTGGTGAGGCCGGTTTACTCGCTGCGTGGAATTTTGACCAAATGAGCTGGACTGGCGCCGTCGGTGAAGTGCTTGACAGCACCGGTAATTACCCCGGCCAAGCGCACTCGGGTGCGGCCACAGCGCAACAGAGCCCTGCCATCCCCGGCAATACCGGCACCTGCCAGTACGGTGTCTTTAATGGCACCAATAGTGTTGTGACCCTGCCTAATTTCCCCAATGTGACCGGCAGTTTTACGATAGCGGCCTGGACAAATACGCAGGATATGCAGGAATTGCAACAGAGAATTTTTTCCGATGACGATACGAATCAAGGCTATTTTTTCGGGCTTAACGGGAATAACCTCTATAACGGCGCGGCGCGCTATGGTTCCTTTCGTTTGATCACACGTGCGTCGACGCCGAGCGGCAATAATTTGACCGATTCGGTTAATAACCTCTATGCGAGTAATAGCTGGGTGCACCTCGCGACCACTTACAACCATTTTAGTGGCGCAAAAACGCTTTATCTTAACGGTGTACCTGTTCAGTTAGACACAGGCGGTACCACCGAAACCCTAACCGCCTGGACTTCGCTCGATGCGGGCATGGCGGCGATTGGTAATGAATCGCCAAGCTCTGGTGAGCCAAATATGGCTTTTAACGGCTATCTCGACGAAGTCCGGTTTTATCAAACAGCCTTGACCGCGAGTGAAATTACCGGCCTGATGTCCCAAACCCGGGCCTGCACATTTAATGACGTGAGCCACTTACTCCTCTCGGCCCCAGCCACGGCCAGTACCTGTAGCCCAGCGACCGTTTCGATCAGTGTCATCAAAACCGATGGCTCAGTGAAAACCGATTTCACCGGCACGATTAGCCTCACCACGTCGACTAACCGTGGCGATTGGAGCAAAACGGCGGTGGCGAATGATGCACTGGGTAGCCTGTCAGCGGGAGCTAGCGACGCGGGCTCCGCCACTTATACCTTTGTGGCCGCCGATGCGGGCACCATCAGCTTGCAATTGACGAATCGCCGCAGCGAAACCCTGACTGTAGCCGGCCTTTACAGCGACTTTAATAAAACGGGTGTCAGTGGTGCCATGGCGTTTAGCAGCAATGCGTTTACGCTGGTTGAGTTGACGAGCCCTCCTTATATTGTTGGGCGCGATATGCAGTATCAGGTGTTAATGCAGCAGTCAGATCCGGTAACGGGCGTCTGCGCGACTAATACGAGTTACAGTCGATCCGGTGTCAAACTGTGGCTGACTCGTAGCGCTGCCAGCCCGGCGGGGGCTTTGCCAACGGTGGTGGATGGCCAGGGTGGCGGTACGGCGACTGTGCCGGCGTCAGAGCCTGCCAGTAACAACGTCAATTTAACGTTTGTGAATGGCTCGGCGACTTTTGCGCTTAAAACAACGGACGTTAATCAATTTACCCTGTCGGTCAAAGACGATAGCCAAGCCTTTCTCCCTCTGACGCTGGTAGGCCAAAAAACCGGGCTTAATTTTCAGCCCTTTGGCTTTTGGGTTTCGGCAGATGCCAACCCCGGCGCCACCAGTGCAGCCGGCGCACGCTTTAAAGAGGCGGGCCAAAGTTTTACGGCACGTGCTACGGCGGTGGCCTGGCAGGCGGCAGATGACGCCAATAATGACGGCGCACCTGATAATCACGGCGATGGCGCGAGCAACCGGGCCAACTTGGCGGATAATGCGGTGGTCGCGAGTTTTGGCACTGAATCGCCTGCGGAAACGGTCACCTTATCGGCCAACCTGTTATTGCCCGCAGGTGGCAATAACCCGGGCTTAACAGACCGCGATAGCTCAGTCAACGATGGCCGGGTGTTGAGGGGGTTTTCGGGCGGGGTGGCCAGTACCTCTCAAATTGATTTTAATGAGGTCGGCATTATTGAGTTAAAAGCCAGCCTGACGGACGGGCAATATGGTGCTGCTTCTGCAGGCCACACAGCCTTGATGGCATCCTACTCTGGCGCTGTTGGGCGATTTAGTGCGGCGAAGTTTGACCTGGGTGCTACGCAAATCAATGCCGCCTGTACCGCCGGATTGGATTTTACCTATTTTGCACAGGGCTTTACCGGCAGTATGACGCTGGTGCCGCAAAGCCAATACGATTCAGCGCTGCAAAACTACCATTCGGGTTTCGATAAATTAGCCCCATCCGGTTTTACGTTTTATGCGCGGGATGCGAGCGGTGTGATCTTGTCCAGCCGCTTGGCGGCGGCTGTCGATAATCTGGCCCAAGGTGGTGGCAGTATCACGGCCAGTTTAGGCTTTAGCCTGGCGAGAGCGCCGACGCTGGATGGGCCTTATGCGTCGGTAGCGATCAGCGCAGCGGTTGCTGATAGTGATGGCATAACGCTAAAAGCCAGCAGTTTATCCGCTGACGCCGATGGCAATGGCGCAGCCGAGAGCGCCGAGATAGGGGTGTCTGAATTTCGCTTTGGCCGCTTGCGGTTAGGTGATGCTTACGGGCCTGAAACGCATGCTTTACCCGTTAATTTACAGGTCGAGTATTGGCAGGCGCCAGATTGGTTAATCAATAAAGATGACAGCTGTACCGCAATTGCCTTAGCCGATATCACTTACCCGGCGGGGCCGGCGAGCAGCCTTGCCAACCGTACGGTCACTCTCGGTGCCCAGACGACAACAGGGTTTTACGATACGGTCAGTGGGGGCAATATCCTGTTTGCGTCAGGTAAGGTTGGGCATTATTTTTCAGCGCCGGGCGCTAATCAAACGGGCGAGTTTGCCACGGGTATTGATTTAACCGATTTTCCCTGGTTGCGATTTGATTGGGATGCCGATGGCGACTTTGATGACACCTCAGTACCGGATAATCGTGTTCGGTTTGGCCAGTATCGCGGGCATGACAGGCGGATATTTTGGCGGGAATTTTAACGGCGGGTGATTGTAGATGAGACCTGTACATAGGATCTGTACATAGGA
>JACCDR010261188.1_pt1 | contig 13784 bp, 17 predicted proteins | sample 7446431 | NCBI WGS metagenome assembly JACCDR01 (sample SAMN15323443, study PRJNA562643) | freshwater metagenome | isolation source: river surface water | place: USA:Blue River Watershed | collected 2017-08-17
AGCGGTACTCGGCCGACACCTACCTGTCGGAGTACGTCCAGCCGTTCCTGTACGGCGGCAACATCTACGGGGTGCCGGGTGCGAACGGCCTGGTGCAGACGCTCGCCGGGAACCGGTCGACGGAGATTGTCAACAGCCTGCCCGGATACGCGGCAGCGTTGCGGCAGTGCCCGCCGGCGTTCGCTGCCCAACTGGTGCGCGCCGTGGTTCTTTCCCAGGCGCGGTTCACGTTCCGTAACCGCGCGTCGCGGAAGACGTTCAGCAACACCCGCCTGGGGCCGCTGGAGCGGCCGTGGACGAACGCCACGACCGGGGAACTCATCGCCCGGATGGAATGGCACGCCGGCCTTGCCGGGAACGCCTACGTGCTGCGTCAGCGCGACCGGCTGCGGGTTCTGCGGCCCGACTGGGTCGCGATCGTCTACGGAAGCCAGCAGGAACCCGACGAGGCCGCCCAGGCACTCGACGGAGAGGTGATCGGCTACCTGTACCAGAACGGCGGGCTGTGGTCCGACCGCGGCCGGCCGCAGACCCTCCTACCCGACGAGGTGGCGCACTGGTCGCCCATCCCCGACCCCGAAGCCGCAGGCGTCGGCCAGTCGTGGATCACCCCGGCGATCCGGGACATGCAGCAGGACCGCATGGCCGGCGAGCACACCATCCGGTTCTTCGAGAACGGCGCCACCCCGAACCTCGTGGTGAAGGGGATCCCGGCGGCGACGAAGGAACAGTTCGACGGGCTCGTCGAGATGATGGAGTCCAAGCACGCCGGTGTCGCCAATGCGTACAAGTCGCTGTACCTCACCGCGGGCGCGGACGCGTCGATCGTCGGGGCGAACCTGAAAGACCTCGACCTGAAGTCGGTGCACGGCGGCGCGGAGACCCGCATCGCCTCCCTGTCCCGCGTCCACCCCGTCATCCTCGGCATCGCCGAAGGCCTCGCCGGCAGCGCGCTGAACGCCGGCAACTTCGGCATGGCCAGGCGGATCTGGGCAGACACCTGGATCTACCCGACGCTGCAGGACCTCGCCGCATCGCTCGCCGCGATCGTCGACGTCCCGAACGACGCCGAACTGTGGTTCGACACCGGCGACATTCCACTGCTCCGCGAAGACGGCAAAGACGCCGCCGACATCGGCGCGACGAGGGCGTCGGCGATCCGGCAGCTCGCCGACGCCGGCTTCACGCCCGCCTCCGCGGTCGATGCGGTCGTCACCGGCGACTTCACCAAGCTGCAGCACTCCGGCCTGTACTCGGTGCAGCTGCAGAAGCCCGGCTCGGGCGCGGAGAAGCCGAACGAGCAGGAACTCGCCGACGCCGCACTTCTCCAGGCGCAACTGTCCGCGGTCGGTACCGGCGTGACCGCCGGGCTCGACGTCGAGTCCCTCGTCGCCGCGGTCGAGGCCGGAGACCTGTCGAAGGTCGAGCCGGCCGCCCAGCCACCTCCCGGAGCGGCCCCCGGAAGCCCTGGAGCACCGCCCGCCGACCCGAACACCGTTCCTGGGCGTCAGGGCGACCTCGACTGGGGCCTGTACGGCGGGGAGGGCGGTTCCGGTGGCGACGCAGCTCCTACCCCCGCTCCCGGCGGCGCCGCCCCGGTGGCTGTGGGCTGAGCGGAAGTGGAACCCGTCCCTGCACCCGCGGGGGCCTGACGGCCGGTTCACCAAGTCGTCCGCGAGGCCGGCGACGCCGAAGCAGAAGAAGCGGATCAACTACGTCCGGAACGGCCCGAAGCCGAAGCCGTTCCGGACGCCGAAGGAAGCCTCCACCGCACTGTCCCGAACCTCCACAGTGCCCTCGGAGTCGCTGCCGCGGCTTCCCGACACCAACCGGGCACTACGGTCCGGCCAGCCGGCACCCGACAACGCTCTGGCTGCGTCGATGGCGCCGATCCCCGAAGCGATGACGATGTTCCGGTCCGTCCCCCGGTCCGAGTTCGGCAACGTCGCCCCGGAGGACCTGCGCGGGTTCGTCGTCCGCGACGCCGGATTCTTCCCCGCCTCCGCCGCACCGACAACGCCGCAACCGGGCGAAGTCCGTATGGAGATCAACGTCCCGGCCGGAACGCACGCCGCCGGGTCCCCCGACACGCACGAGCTCATCATCGACGCCGGCACCGAGATGTCCGTCGACGACGTCAGGGCAAACCCCGACGGCTCGACGGTGATGACGCTTACCGCCCTGCCGCCGGAGGGTGAGTCGGTAGACCCCGCCGACGCTCCCGACGCCGACGCTCCCGGCGCGGAGGCGCCAGCCGCGGACGAGTCGCCGGCCGGCCAGGACTTCGCCCAGCGCCTTGACACCGCAGCCACCGGCCCGGACGCGAGAGAGGCTGCCCCGGCCAGCCTCGAACGCGAATCGGACCCGCCACTGACCGCCGAGCAGAGCGAAGCCCTCGACGACTACCGCGCCGACAACTACCAGCCCATCAACCGGCTGCTGCGCGGCGGCGACCCGGCCGACGGCGACGTGTACGCCGACCGGGAAACGACCCAGGGCTGGATCGACAACATCGACTCGGTCATGGACCAGTCGCGGCTCACCACCGAAGTGCAGGCCTGGCGCGGCCTCGACGGCACCCGGCTCTTCGGCAACCGCCTGTCCGGTGACTTGACCGGCATGGAATGGCGCGAAGACGCCTACGTGTCCACCTCGACAGACGAGGCCGTCTCTGAGGACTTCGCCACCAACGGCGGCATCAACAACAACCCGGTGATGATGCGGGTCGTCATCCCCGCCGGCGTCGGAGCCGTCGAACTGTCCGGCCAGTCCGGCGCACTGCCCGAGTCTGAACTGATGCTGCAGCGCGGCCTGACGATGCGTGTCGTCGCAGACAACGGCGTCGACGAGAACGGCGTCCGGCAGATCGACGTAGAGGTGGTGCCCGTCGATGCCGCCTAAGTCCACCTCCGCCCGCGGCCGACAGGCCGGCAACTACACCCCGCCGATCCTCGCCGAACCCAAGGGCGGACCAATCCCCAAGAACCGTCCACTGGCCGCGTCACCGCGGACCCGCCGCAGGCCCGGCCCGCTCGAAAGCCGCCGGTTCAATGCGAACCAGCCCCGGGACCCAGACGGGCAGTGGTCAGACGGGTTGTTCTCCGCCAGCGGTTCCGACGGCATGCCAACGAACATCCTTTCGTCCCGGGTCGCCCGGGGCCGGGCCACCGTCAGCCGGCTGCCCGGCGGCGGCAACCCCCGCCTCACCGCTGGCGACCGGCACGTCGAACTCGACCGTGCCGAGGTGGAGCAGTTCCGCGACATGGCCATCGACGCCCGCTACGGCGACGGGCCTGGTGACGGTGTGTTCCGGATGACGCGTCGCACCCCGGCCGATGGAGGCGTCCGCACCGAGGTCCTGGTTTCGCTGCGCCCCGTCCCCGGCCGGTACGTCGACGAGGACGGGCGCCCCATCTCCAGCCCAGAAGACACCGATGGTGAGGCGTACTTCGCCGAATACGACATGGTCATCGACGAAGACGACCGGCCGTTCGACGAGAACCCGTCGATCCGGGTAGGTCTCGCCGATCTCGACCCACAAGAGAACCGCAACGGCATCTACGGGGCGCTGCTGCGCGCCGCCGCCGCCGAGCGGGTCGACGGCGGCGCCGGGCCCATCGACGTGTATGTGCCGCGCAACGGCCGGGTCGGGTTCCGAATGAAAGGCGACGACGGCAAACCGGTCGAGGTCGAGTTCGGGTCGAAGGACATCCGCCGAATCCACGCCGCCGCCGAACAGGTACAGGACGAGCCCGGGACCACCACGGTCGAAACCGCCGCCGGCCCGGTCGAGGTCACGTTCACCGAGCACGGCTCGCTGATGATCTCGCCACCGAGCGGCGGGCCGTGGGGTATCGCCGCTTCCGGAGGCGGCGTCGCCGCCCTGATGGATGCGTTCACCAGCAACGCCACGGCGGCCGGCATCTTCAACTGACCGGAGGAGCCGTGGGCGAGTACCGGATCTTCCTCGACCACTACGCCCGGGCCGACAACAACCAGTTGAAGCAGTACTGGCTGCACGGCGAAGGCGCCGCCAAGTGGGCCACCTGGACGCAGCTGTACAGCCACCTCAAGAAACACATGGCCGACGAGATGGCCAAACGGGTTGCGGCGCAATGGTTCCACGATCGCTACGGCTACTGGCCGGGCCAGAAGGGCGACAACCCCACCGGGCCCGGCTGAACCCACGTCACCAGAAGGAGGTGCGTGGGGATGTCCCGTGCGCCGAGCATGTGCGTCCGCTCCGTCGACTTCACCTCTGAGTCCTCCGGCGACGGCCGGACCCTCGAGGGGTACGCCGCCGTGTTCGACTCCCCGACCCGGATCCGGTCGTGGGAGGGCGACTTCACCGAGACGATCAGGGCCGGCGCGTTCGCGCGTTCCCTGAAGGAGCGGCTGCCGGTACTGCAGTACGACCATGGCAAGGACGCCCGAGTCGGGTCGGTCCCGATCGGCGCCATCGAGGACGTCCGCGAGGACAAGCGCGGCCTGTACGTCCGGGCCAAGCTGTTCGACAACCCTGTCGTCGAGCCGGTCCGGCAGGCGATTGCCGGCGGTGCGATCCGCGGCATGTCGTTCCGGTTCGAGGTCCCGGACGGCGGCGACACGTGGTCGCGCTCCGGATCCACCGAGGAGCGGGAGATCCGCGACGCCGATGTCCACGAACTCGGGCCGGTCGTCTTCCCCGCTTACGACACCACGTCGGTGACCGTGCGGTCGCTGCTCGCGCAGCTCGACCCCGACCAGTACCGGCACCTGCTGCGCGAACTCGCCGACGAAATCGGCGCCCTGGTCCGCGCGGACCTCACAGACATCGTCGGGCGGCCAGGAACGCGGAGTTCGGGCGGCGACGAGAACGGCACGCAGGCAGGCGCCGCAGTGCCGACCCAGCACCAACCCCATCTTCGCCAGCGCCTCGACGACGGGGCGCTCCGAGCACGAGGAATCCTGCTGTGACGATCGAGATCATGGCCGAACTCCGTGGGAAGTCCGCGGACGGCCTCAAGGACAACGAGACCCCGGAGGAACTCCGCGGTCTCACCCCGGACGAGCTGCAGCGCTACGTCGAGGTTCTGGACGCGCACCTGCGCACCATCCACCTCGACGAGAACACCGGCGCCCTGCGGGACAAGTCCCCGGCCGAGCAGACCGCGTTCGACTACGGCCTGCGCGTGCGCGACATCGCCATCCGGAAGATCGACGAGCACCGGGCGGTGCAGGAGGTCTTCGCCCGCCGCCCCAAGGCCGTCGAAGCGGCGATGCTGAACATCACCCGCGACGCCAACGACGCCTACGGCGACGTCCGCCGCCTCACCATCTCCGAGGCCCGCGACCGGGCGCTGCGCGTCATCGGCGACCGCAACTCCTCGGCGCACATGTCCACCGACGAGGTCGACGCCGTCGAGCGGCAGGCCCGCACGTCGACCGACATCGCCCGCCGGATCCTCGTCACCGAGAACGAGGCCTACCGGTCCGCGTGGCTGAAGATGGTCACCCGCCCGAACGGGCACATGTACCTCGACGAGGACGAGCGGCGCGCCATCATGGCGTTCGACGAGTACCGCACCATGTCCGAGGGCACCACGACCGCCGGCGGGTTCGGCATCCCCGTGTTCATCGACCCGTCGATCATCATGACGGCGCAGGGATCGGACAACCCGTTCCTGCGGATCGCCCGCACCGTCGACGTCAACACGAACGCCTGGAAGGGCGTCAGCTCCGCCGGTGTGTCGTGGTCGTTCGACACCGAAGGCGTCGAGGCGTCCGACGACTCGCCGACGCTGGCGCAGCCCGTCGTCACCGTCAACATGGCCCGCGGCCTCATCCCGTACACCATCGAGGTCGGCCAGGACTACCCGTCGTTCGCGTCGGAGATGTCCCGGCTGCTCGCCGAGGGCTACGACGAGCTGCTCGTCGACAAGTTCACCCGCGGCACCGGCACCGGCGAACCGCAGGGCATCCTCACCGTCCTGTCCGCCACCGCCGGCGCCCGCGTCGGCGTGCAGACGTCCGGGGCGAACTTCGGCCCGAACGACCCGTACACGGTGTGGAAGGCGCTCGGCCAGCGGTTCCGCCGCAAGGCGTCGTGGCTCATGTCCGTCGACGTCAACAACAAGATCCGGCAGATCGCGACGGCGAACGTGTTCCACGCGTTCACCGAGAACCTTCCCGCCGAGTGGGCCGACATGCTGTTCGGCAAGTCCGTCTACGAGTCGCCGTACATGCCCGACACCACCACGTCGACGTCGGCGAACAGCGGCCTCGCGATCGTGGGCGACTTCCAGAACTACGTGATTGCCAGGCGCGGTGGAATGTCAGTGGAGTTGGTCCCGCACTTGACGTCGACCACGACCAACCTGCCCAACGGAACCCGCGCATGGTTCGCCTACGCGCGCATCGGCGGCGGAGCGGCGACGACTTCGGCGTTCAAGTTGCTCGTGAACACTGCCTGATCGAGCCGGGTAGACTGAGGGAACAAACGGCGACGCCGGGGAGTGGGTGCTCCCCGGCGTCAAGCCGAAGCCACCTACCGACAAGGTGCCCTCAGCATGCCCGAGAGTATCGACTGCTCCATCCCGTCCTGCGTCAAGCCAGCCCGCAAGCTCGGCTACTGCCACGCCCACTACCGTCGCCACCGGCTCGGTCAGCCAATGGGCGTGCCCGTTCGGGCGTGGGGCCTCGGCGAGACATGTAGTCGAGACGACTGCGAGAAGCCCGCCAAGGCGCGCGGGCTCTGCCCCGCCCACTACAAGCGGTGGCGACTCGGCGAACCACTCGACACGCCACTCCGACCGCGCCGCGGGCCTGACGCCGAGTGCGAGGTCGACGGCTGTGCTCGCCGCCATGTTGCCGGCGGGCTCTGCTCGATGCACCACCAGCGGATGAGGCGCTCGGGCGAGCCCGGCGCGGCCGGCCCGATGCTCGCGCCTGCCGGTGCCGGGTACATCAATCCCGACGGGTACCGCGTATTCCGGGTCGCCGGAAAGAACGTGCCCGAGCACCGGACCGTCATGGAGCGCCTGCTCGGCCGCCCGCTCGAATCGTTCGAGACCGTGCACCACAAGAACGGCATCCGGCACGACAACAGCCCGGCCAACCTCGAACTCTGGGTCGTACCGCAGCCCTACGGGCAGCGAGCCGTCGACCTGGTCGACTGGGTCATCGACCACTACGCCGATCTCGTCGAGGTTGAACTCGCCAAGAAACGGGGCATCACATGCCCATGACGACAGCATCTGCACCGCAGAACCTGAGAGGGAACCAGATGGCGACCGAGACCCCGAAGGCCGACAAGCCCGCCGACAAGGCGGAGCCGAAGGGCAAGTACGCCCGCGCCGCGGAGTCGGGCGACCCGGCGGTTCAGCGGCTCCTCGCCCAGCGGGAAACCCACGTGATGAACACGCAGCCCGACCCGGACTTCACCGCCCAGCGCGACGCGGCCCAGGCTGCGATCAAGGACATCGACAAGGAACTGAACAGGCTCGGCTTCACCGCCGAGTAGACCGCGCCGAAGAAGCCCCGGACCGCAACACGTCCGGGGCTTCTTCGCGCCCACAGGAAGGCCAACCATCCATGAACCCACCCATCAACGTCGTCTACGCCAAGGACTTCGTCCGCGTCCACACCGACCACGGAGTCCGCGCCTACCCGCCCGGCTCGCATTGGCCCGCCGACGACCCGTACGTCCTCGCCAACCCCGGCCAGTTCTCCGAAGACCCCCGGTACCACCTGGCGTTCTCCGAGGCCCGTCCCGAGTACTTCGGTGACGTCCCCGTCGAGCAGGCCACCGCCGCACCGGGTGAGCGCCGCCGCCGGACCTGATCTCCTGCGGCCGGTGTTTCCGTGGATGGTTGGCCGGCCGCAGGTCACAAACCGTCCACACGCAACCATCCACAACCATCCACAAGGGACAATGCGTGAACGACGAAGAAACCACCGTGGAAAACGCCGTCGCTGTCGCCTACGTGCACACCGACGAGGTCTTCTACTCGTGGCACCACTCGATGACCCAGCTCCTCGCCTACGACGCCTCCACCGACGGGCGGATCTGGCACGGCGGCTACGTCGCCATCCGCGGCGGAACCGACGGGCTCGCCCACGCACGCAACACCGCCGCCGCCGAGTTCCTCAAGGACTCGACCGCCGACTGGCTGTGGTGGATCGACACCGACATGGGGTTCGCCCCCGACACCGTCGAGCAGCTCCTCGCCGCGGCAGACCCGATCGACCGCCCGATTGTCGGGGCGTTGTGTTTCGCCAACCGCGAAACCGAGAACGACGGCATGGGTGGCCGCCGCTCCGTCGTCACCCCGGTCGTCCTCGACTGGAAAACCATCGACGGCGAGTCCGGGTTCGACGTCCGGTGGGACTACCCCCGCGACACCGTCACCCGCGTCGACGGCGTCGGCATGGCCTGCGTCCTCATCCACCGCTCCGTGTTCGAGCGCATCGAGAAGGAGTTCGGGCCGAACTGGTACTCGCGGGCCCGCAACCCCTCCACGAACACGCTCATCTCCGAGGACCTGTCGTTCTGCGTCCGCGCGAACGCCCTCGAGATCCCCATCCACGTCCACACCGGCGTGAAGACCACCCACGCGAAGCGGGCGTGGCTCGGCGAAGAGGACTACTGGCGCCAGCGCGCCCTCACCCCGCCGCCACCCGCGAACGGCGAGCGGACGTGGAACGTGCCGCGGTACGCCATCATCCCCACCCACAACCGGCCGGAGAAACTGCAGGCGCTCGTCGCAGCGCTCGGGCCGCAGTGCGACCACATCGTGGTCCTCGACAACGCCTCCGACCCGCCCGTCGACGAGCACGCCCTCGAAGCGGCCGCCGGGCCGGCGATGGTCGAAGTCCTCCGCGACCCGGAGCAGCCGCCGCACCTGTCCCGGTACTGGAACGTCATGCTCGACCGGGTCGCCACGCTCGCGTTCGGCCAGGAGCAGTGGGACGTCGCGATCCTCAACGACGACGCCGTCATCCCGGCCGGCTGGTACGACGCCTGCGCCCGCGGACTCCGCAGTGGGGACGCGCAGGTCGCGCACACCGAACCGACCTCGCCCGCGCTGCTGACCCGCATCCACAACAACCCGCGCAACCGGATGTGCCCGCACGCCATCGTCGTCCGCGGTGAGGCCGGCCAGCGCGCCGACGAAGCGATGCGCTGGTGGTACTTCGACACGGACTGGGACCTCACCGCCCGCACCAACGGCGGTGTGCTGTCGGTGGCGGGCCCGCGGGTCGTCAACTCGCTGGCGAACTCGACCACGGTCGGGCCGCTCGCCGAGCAGGCCGAGAAGGACCGGGCCGTCTTCGAAGCGAAGTGGTCGCGATGAGCGACATCGAGTTCATCGGCGTGGTCATGCGCGCGGCCGGGAAGACGTACGCCTTCGACCTCAGCGGAGACGACCTCGACCTGGCGCTGACCGCCGAAATGCCCGCCGAGGAGCCCGAGGACATCACCGAGTTAGGCCGTTCCGCCGCGGTGTACCTGGCGCTGCCGGGCCGGGTGGACATTGCCATCGCAGGCGTCCGAAAGTCGGGCGCGGCGAAGCTCTTCACTTACCGGATCATCCAGGACGGCGAGGCGCCGTTCCCCGCTCGGGAGAGTGCCGAGTGATCGGCTACGGGTGCTGCGTCGGGTCGTGGGACAAGCTGCACCGCAACGTCGCACCGCGGGTCACCGGCCCACTGCTCGCCCTGTCCGGGCAGACCGCACTGACGAAGGCGTACAACACCATCCTCGACGCCCACGCGGGCAAAGGCTTCGACGCGGTCGTGCTGCTGCACGACGACCTCGAGATCACCGACCCGGACGCGGAGGAGAAGTTCCTCGCCGCCCTCGCCGACGACGTCGCACTCGTCGGCGTCTGCGGCGGCCGCGGCGACGCGACGCTGGCGTGGTGGCAGTCCGAAACCGTCGGGCACCAGATGACCGACAGTGGGATGGTCGACTTCGGCCCCCGCACCGGGGACGTGGCGTTCATCGAAGGCTCGATCATGGTGTTCTCGCCGTGGGCCGTCGAGAACCTCCGCTTCGACGAGCGGTACCCCGGGTTCCTCGGCTACGACGACGTCTGCCTCACCGCCCGCGCCACCGGCAAGCGGGTGACCGTCGTCAACGTCGACACCCACCACCACTCGACGATCGGGTTCAAGAGCCCGGAGATCGCGAAGGCGTGGGACGTCGCCGAGGAAATCTTCCAGGAGAAGTGGTTCCCGGTCGGAGGTGCGAAGTGAAGCGCACCTCGTGCTCCGGCTGCGGCCACGTCGAACTCGACACGTTCCTCGACCTGGGTGACTCGCCGATCGCCGACGCCTACACCGCCACCCCCGACGAGCCTGTCGAGCGGTATCCGCTCGAGGTGGCCGTGTGCGCGAAGTGCCGGCTGGTGCAGCTCCTCGAGGTCGTCGACCACGACGTCCTGTTCGGCACCGGGTATTCGTTCTACAGCTCGGCGTCGCCGCCGCTGTCGGCCTACCACGCGGCCTACGCGCGGGACGTCCACGCCCGGCACCCCGGACTCGTCGCCCGCGGCGTGCTCGAGATCGGCTGCAACGACGGAGACCTGCTGCGGCACTTCTCCGACGTCACCGCCGTCGGTGTCGACCCGGCCGCCGGGCCGGCCGACGTGGCGAGGCGCCGCGGCCTCGAGGTGCTGGTGCGGCCGTTCGGGCTGCAGGCGGCACACGACCTCCGCGACCGCCGCGGACGCCAGGGCGTCGTCATCGCCAACCACGTCCTCGCCCACGTCGCAGACGTGGCAGACGTCCTCGCCGGGATCCGGACGCTGCTCGCCGACGACGGCATCGCCATGGTCGAGGTGCAGTACCTCCCCGACCTGCTCGTCAACAACGCGTTCGACCTCGTCTACCACGAGCACCGCAACTTCTTCTCCCTGTCGTCGCTGGAGCAGGCCGCGCTGCGGCACGGGCTGCACATCGTCGACGCCGAACTCACCGACCGGCAAGGTGGATCCCTCCGCGCCACCCTCGCCACCACGCCGTCGCCGAACGTCCGCGTCGACACGATCCGGATGTCGGAACGCTGGCTGAACCAGTGGTCGGCGTACGAGTCGATGCAGGGCCGCGCCGAGCGGGTCCGGGCCCGGCTGTGGGACGTCATCGCCGCCGAACTGCACTCCGGGCGGACACTCGCCGGGTACGGGGCGCCGGCGAAAGCCACCACGCTGCTGGCGTTCTGCGGCATGGGCCAGGAAACGATCCCGTGGGTCGTCGACACGACCGCGGCGAAGCAGGGCCGGCACATCCCCGGCACCGGCATCCCTATCGTCGCCCCGGACGCCGCACCGCACGCCGACACCTATCTGCTCCTGAGTTGGAACTACGCACGGCAGATCATTCGCAACAACCCCGGACACAGGTGGCTGACGCCGATCCCGGCCCCGGTGATTTTGTGAGTGAGATCGAGGAGCGCTTCTGGTCCAAGGTCGACTGGGATCTCGCGGATAGCCACCGCTGCTGGCCGTGGACTGCCAGCAAGATGCGCCGGGGGTATGGGCAGTTCGCGCTGAGGGGAGCAGGTGGCGAGAAGTACGTGGTACGGGCTCACCGACTTGCTTACGAGCTTGAACACGGGCCGATCCCGGAGAGTAACGGCGAAGGCGAGGCGTTGCACGTCGACCACGCCTGCCACGATTCGAGGTCCTGTGCCGCTGGCGACCGATGCCCTCACAGGGCGTGCTGCAATCCGTCGCATCTCAGGCTTACGACCAATCAGGAGAATCACATGCCCGGGCGGGCCAACGCCCGGGCTGGAGCGCTGGCACTAATCGCGTCACTCGGACCTGAGCGCCTGAAGGCCAAGATGGACGCGATGCGCGCGGCGATCCGGCCGCGGCGATGAAAGCGCTCGTCACTGGCGTCACGGGACAGGACGGGTCATACCTCGCCGAGCAGCTCCTCGCCGACGGCGTCGAGGTGTTCGGCGTCGTCCGCCGACCCACCCCCACCGTCCCCGGCGTGGTGCGGGTGTCGGCGGACCTGCTCGACCAGGCGTCGCTCGAGGCGGTGCTGCGGTTCGTCCGGCCGGACGAGATCTACCACCTCGCCGCTGTGACCGCGCCGGGCGGGGCGTGGGGCACCACCCAACCACCGCTGCTGGCCGACGTGACCGCGCTCGGTGTGGTGCGGCTCCTCGAAGCGGTCTCCGTGGTGTGTCCAGACGCGGCAGTGGTCCACGCATCGTCGAGCGCCGTCCACGACCCGCACCGGTACGGGCTGTACGGGATCTCGAAGCGATTCGCGCACGACGCCGTCGCCGGCTACCGCAACCGGCTCCGCTGCTCCAACGCCGTCCTCTACTCCCACACCTCGCCCCGGCAGGACCCGAGATTCCTCGCCCCGACCATCGTCCGCAGGCTCGCCGGGATCGCCCGCGGCGAACCGGGGAAACTCGTCCTCACCGACATCCTCGGCCGCCGCGACTGGGGGTACGCGCCGGACTTCACCCGCGCGCTGCCACTTATCGCCCGGGCCACACCCGGGGACTGGACGGTGGCCACCGGCCGGCCACGCACGGTGCGTGACTTCGTCGAAGCCGCGCTGACCGAGTTGGAACTGGACTGGGATGCGGCCGTCGACCTCGCCCAGGGATCCGTCGCGCCGGCGGAGACGCGGGCCGACATCGGACCGCTGAAGACGCTCGGCTGGCGGCCGGCGACACCGTTCGCCGCGATGGTGCGCCACATGGTGGAGGCGGCGTGAACATCACCGTCGCGATCGCCACACACCCGCCAAGGATGGGACCGGGAGGGCTGTACGAGCGCGCCGTCGCCAGCGTGTACGCACAGACCCTCTTGCCGACCGGTGGGCTCGCGGTAGCGCTGGACGTGGATCGGGAAGGCGCCGCGGCGACGCGGAACCGGGCGCTCGAGCTCGTCGAGACGGATTGGGTGGCGTTCCTCGACTCCGACGACGAACTGCTACCCGACCACCTGAAGCTGTGCGCCAGGTACGCCACCCTGTCCGGCGTCGACGTGGTGTACCCGGGCTACGAGTGCGTCGGCGGCGAGGACCCGGTCAACTGCTTCGGCATCCCGTTCGACGGCAGCCTGCTGAAGCGGCGGAACTTCATCCCCGTCACCGTGCTCGCGAAGACGGAACTGGTGCGCGCCGCCGGTGGCTTCCAGCCCCGACCCGACGAGCACGGCGACCCGTGCGAGGACTGGGGCCTGTGGCTCGCGATGCTCGAGCGCGGCGCGAAGTTCGGCCACCTGCCTCAGCGCACCTGGCGGTGGCACCTCGGCGACACCACCCGCGGCCGGCCGGACCGCTGGTAGCTCAGCCCATCGCGGCGACCGCTGGAACGAGCACGGTCAGCAGCCACGCCAGCAGCCCGGCCGCGACGAGGTTCACGCGCGCCGGCAGATTCGCCGCCGCGGCGCCGAAGCAGAGCGCACCGATGACAAGCAACACGATCACCACAACATCCACGCCAGCGGATTACCCGCGACACGGCGGAACCAACCGCAAGGGGGGCCGACCCGTGGCGACCACATCCGGGTGGGAACTCACCGTCCACGCCGAAGCCGACGTGATCCCCGGGCCGCTGCGCCGCATCCGCGAGCTGTGCGAGCAGGCCACCGAGCCCGTAGACCCGGCCGAAATCCTGGCCATCCTCGACGAATGTGAGGCGCGATGACTGCCGGCCTGCACGCGGTGAACCTCGCCAACAAGTGGCTCGACATGCTGGGCGGCACCGCCTTCACCGCACCATCCGTGAACGCGGTCAAACTCCACACCGGAGACCCCGGCTCCGCCGC
>JACCDR011495033.1_pt1 | contig 13784 bp, 13 predicted proteins | sample 7446431 | NCBI WGS metagenome assembly JACCDR01 (sample SAMN15323443, study PRJNA562643) | freshwater metagenome | isolation source: river surface water | place: USA:Blue River Watershed | collected 2017-08-17
ACGGCGGTGACCATGGCCGCTGCGGCGGGGGATACGGCGCGTCCGTTCCTGGGGCTGGCGCTCACCGCGCACTCGGGCGTGACCTACGCTGGTCCTAGCGGCGCCGCCCCCAAGGTATCTTTGATGCAGCCTGCTGGTGAAACCGTGTTCGTGCTGACGGAGGAGGCCTGATATGAACGCGCTCGAACGCGGCTTGAGCCGCCCCATTCCTTTCGAAAAAGCCGCATCGTACTTCGTCGGTTTGAAGAACTTCGCCGGCGCCGTCGACCGCCGGGACGCCGAGCTCTTGGAGGCCTGCGTGAAGCAAGCCGAGCAGCCTGTACAACGCGAACCTCTGGCCGAGGAAGCGCCCGCCGATGTGGCGCAGAAGGACCCACATCCCTTCCTGAACGTGAAGAGCGCCTCGCTGCGCTTTCGGCTGCTCGCCGCGCAGATGAAGACGGCGGCCGAGGAGACCACACCCAGCGCGGAGTCCTCGGCCGCTTCGCTCTCCTCCCCCACGCCTGCGGCCGCTCCGGGAAAGAGCGACTACCTGGCCAATGAGGAGGCTGGGCGCAAAGCGGAGACCGCTGCGGCGCTCGAGTACTACCGACAGCGGCTCGAGGAAGCGCGCGCGGAGGCGGCGCAGGCGACCGAGCAGAACGCCCAGCTGCAGCAGCAGGTCGAGCAGCTCTCCATGGAGTCGCAGAGCCACCAGACCCAGCTCAGCGGTGCGCAGCAGGAGGGCCACCTCGCCCAGCAAGCTGCCTTGCAGCAGGTCGAGACCGCCAACCAGGCGGCCGTACAGGCCATGCAGCAAGCTGTCCAGGCCTCGAACCAAGCCCTTCAAGCCAAGGGGCAGGAGGCGGCAGCCAAAATCGAGGTGCAGGGCGTGCGCTCGCAGCTCTTTGACATGGCCTCCCAAGGCATCCCCGGCACCGAGCCTGCGCTCGGCGGCGCCGGTGGCGCGGCGGAGGGCATGCAGCCGCTCGCAGCTGGGCCTGCAGGCGAGCCTGGAGCCGAGGGTGTGCCGGCGGAGGGCGGCGAGGAAGCAGCCGCAGAAGACCCCGCGGCGGCGGCGGCGGCGGGCGGCGAGGGGGAGGGCGGCGAGGCCACCCCTGACAGCGGCATGAACCAGGCCGGCGAGAGCGCCAGCGCGGCGGGAATGCCAGGATCTCAAGGGGAAACCGCACCGGCCGCGGAGGCGACTCCGGACGCGGTGCCTCCCCAGGGCGACGGCTCGGGCGACACCGGCGGATCGCAAGGCGGTGAGAGCTCTCCTCCGCAGGCGCGCTCCGACGGCTCGAGCGGCACCTCCCCTGACGCGAAGCGGCAAGGCCAGATTTCCATCAAGGTTGGAAGTGTCGCTGCGCGCCGCGCCGCGCTCGAGGCGCGCGTACCGGAGCTCGTGAAGAAGGCGATGGACCCCCGTCTGATCGGCGCGCTCGCGGGCGGCGCCATCGGCGCGGGCGGTACGGCGCTCGAGGCGCACGGGCACGGCGCCGACCTAGGCAAGATCCGCGAGGACATCTCGGCGCGCGAGTCAGCGCCCAAGCGCGGAGGCCTGCGCGGCTTCGGCGAGGCGCTGGCGCTCGTCGAACAGAAGGCGCGTCTTGGCCTCGGTGAGGCTACGCAAGCGCACCCCATCCCCGCTACGATCGTGGGCGGACTATCCGGTGCGGCCATGGGCGCCGCTGCCGCCCCCGGAATCGCTGGACTACTTCGTGAAGGCGCCGCCCTGCACCGCGGCTGAGGAGACCCCCCAAATGCTCGACAAATACTTGATGGTGGCCTACGGCGCGGAGCAGAAGAAGACGGCTGAGCGCCAGCTGGTGGGCAAGCTCAAAGAGTTTCCGACCGAGGAGCTCGAGAGCTTTCTGCGTGGCGATGACAGCAGCAAGCTGGCCTCCTACGTTGGCGATTGTGCGAAGGAAGCCGGCGGAAGTGACTTCTGCTGGCTCGATAAGTACAAGGGTACCCCGCTGTTCCAACAAGCGGTTGAGCTCGAGAAGGCCTTGCTGCAGCTCGACATGGAAGACCAACAGCTGCGTGAGCAGGAGCGTGCAGTGCGACCCCAGCCGAGCGACACCTGGGCGAAGCGCGATGCACTGCAACTGCAGAAACGCATGCTCGACCTCGACCTAGTGATGGCGCAGAACGGCGGCGGTACTCCCGAAGCCAAAGAAGAACACGCCATCAACGAGCTGCAGCAAGCTCAAGCTCAAGAGCAGGTGGAAGGCGGCGGCCCGGACGCTCAGCACGAGGACCTCGAAGACGCGGCCATCGACATGCTCGAGCAGGCGCACGGCTCGGGCGGTGCCGGCGCGCCGAAGCCCCCGGCCCCGCCGCAGGCCCAACCTCCGCAGCCCCCGCAACCTCCCAAGGCCAAGGCCCCATCGCAAGGCGAAGGCGGTGAAGAGGAAGGTGAAGCGGGCGCGCCGCCGAAGAAGGACGAGAAGTCCAAGGGCATGTCGGTCGAGGTGAAGCAGGCTGCGGCACAGGTAGCTAGAGCGGTCGACGCCGGCCGCTTCTTTGCCAAGCTCGCATGCGACGGCCTGAAGGCCGAGGTGGCGAAGAAGTACCCGAAGCTAGTCAAGGAGAAGACGGCAGCCTCGATCGGCACCATTCCGGCCGTACTCGGCGCCGCCGCCGGCGCTAACAAGGGGCACGCGCAGGGCGAGCCCGGCAGTGGTGCTATACGAGGAGCCGCTGGTGCCGGACTCGGCGCGCACTATGGCGGCGAGCTCGGGCTCATGTTGGGCAGGGAGCACCCTGGTGCCGGCCTTCTTGGCGCTGCGGCAGGCGGTCTCGCGGGCTACGGCCTGGCGACGCGCAAGTACGACAAGGCCGCACCGCAAGGAGCGCGTGCCAGCGCATTTCGCGATCCTCCCCCCGCGGAGGCGGCGGCCAGCACGGTCGAGGACTATTCCACGCAGGACATGTCCCCGGACGAGCGCCGTCAGTTGATTCAAGAGCTGCGCGGAAACGCAGACCACGTCGACAACAACACCGGCAAGATTCGCGCGACGCGCGCGCTGCTAGGCGGCGGTCTTGGCGCTGCCGCCGGCGGGCTACTTGCTGGCGGTAAAGGCGCGCTTGTCGGCGGCGGTGCCGGTGCTTTGCTCTCGGCGCTGCCCAAGCCGAGCGGCCAGTGGGCTCGTGACGATGCGGCCGCGCTCGAACAGCATCACTTTCCGCAAGAGAAGCAAGCGGGCCTGCTCGGCGGCGCTCTCAACGCGGTGAAGGGCGCGGTCCCGGCGCTGGGCGGCATGGCCTCGGGCGCCAAGAACTTGGCGACCACGGCGCACGCAGCCGGTGGAATGCCCGGCGTCGCCAGCGCCTTTGGCAACGTCGCCAAGCAGTTCGCGCAGAAGAACCCGCTCACTGCCGCAGGTATTACAGGCGTCGGCGGCATGGTCGCGGGCAAGATGATGTCGAACTCGCAGCCCCGGACGTAATGCCGGTCGCCATCGCGCTAGACCATCTCAAAGTCACCTCGTTGGACATCGACTTCCACGAGGTGACTTGGCGCGTGGCGTCTACGACGCACGACGTCTTTGACTACGACTTCCAAGTACTTCGGTCTGAGTCGGTGGAGGGTCCCTGGGATGCGCTCACGCCGAAGTTCGTGGACCGGTACGCTTTCATCGACAACGCGATTCAGATCGCGAACCGCTGGAGGATGCACCAGTACATCGTGCGCGTCTTCGAGCGCAGCTCTGGTGACTACAAGGACTTCGGTCCGGTAGCGCACGAGCCCGAGGCCGACCTGCTGGCCACGGAGCTTCGGCGCCACATCCGACTGCTCATGCGTGAGTTCGCTGGGCGTCGTTGCATCATCCTTCCAGTGCGCACTTTTGGGCAGCGCTGCCCTGCTTGCTGGAACGCCACGATGCAGGTGCGGACCAAGGCCAATTGCCTCTCGTGTTTCGATACTGCCTTTGCCCGTGGCTTTCTGCACCCCATCGAAACCTTCATTCAAATCGACCCGAGTTCGAAGGGTGAGCAGAACACCAACGTCGGCAAGACGCAGCAGGACAACACCACGATGAGGTTAGGCTTCTACCCGAGCCTCAAACCTGGCGACATCATTGTCGAAGCCGAAAACATCCGTTGGCGTGTGAATGGGCAGACGCAGACCGAGCATAGTCGCGCAGCGGTTCATCAAGAGGTAACGGTGCACCGCCTCTTCGAAAAAGACATCGAGTTCGCCATCCCGGTGAAGTTCAGCGAAGCGCTACCGAACCTGTACATCACGCCGTCGCGCAACTTCACCAACCCCCAGAACTTCAGCAACTTCGAGAGCGAGGAGATACCTGATATTTTCTCGCTGTATCCCTCCACGTACCCGAAGGAACCATGAGCCGGTTTTCACTCGAGCAAATGCCCATGGCACGCGAGCTCATGAAGCTGGCCAATGTCACCGAGCCACCCGCCGACTTCGGTGAGGTAGCCAACGACAGCGCTCAGACCGAGCCGCATCGGCCGCCGGAGGTCAAACGCCCCATCCTCCATGCGATCGGTGCTCTCGCTGCTCCAGCCGCAGCGTTCGGCGTCGGTACCGCAGCGGGCGCGCTTGCCGGCCGCGGCATCACCCATGGCTTGAACTTGAGCCCGAGTGCGGCCCCTGTGCTGCGCAAGGCCTCGCCATTCCTTGGCGGAGCGATGGGGCTAGCCCTGCAGCAGTATCACACCCGCGCTGGTAAGGAGCTCAGCCGTGCCGTCGAAGCCTACAAGAGTAAATCCGCAAGGCCAGTTTCCGCAGAGTAGCTTTAAAGACGAGCCGCTCCAGCAGCTGCGCATGATCTACACGTCGTTCGTGCAGGGTCTTTTTGCGTCTGCACCGGCTGGTAACTATCATTGGTCACCGGACAACGACCGCACCGAGATCTTCATCGTCGGTGAGAACGTCATCGATTCGGACCACGTCGGTGCGCGTCCGGCCGTGAACTTCACGCGCAGTGCAATCCAGTTCTACTCGCTGGGCATGGACGACATGTTGTCGTACCAATTCACGACGGGGCAGAAGACGAAAGTAGTTCTGCTTCCTGGTGTAATGAGCATCAACTGCTGCGCGAAGAACTCACTCGAGAGCGAGTCGATTGCGTGGAGAGTAGCGGAGCATCTGTGGTTGCTCCGTGAATCGCTCATGGGTACGGACTTGTTCTTCGAGATCGGTAGGCAGCCGCAGATCAGCGCGCCGTCGAGTGCGGAGGGTATCGTTACCGGTGACAAGGCCAACGAGTGGTACGCCACGGTCGTTTCGTCGCCGTTCCAGTTCCCGCGCAAGAGTCAGTACACCCCGCTGAACCAGCAGATTCTGCAGTCGATCGAGCTGAATATTCGTACGCAGCTGTTGCAGCAGCACGAGATGTCTACGGGCGGGCCCACGCGTAGCAGCAATGGCATTGAAGTGCCAGTACACCTATGCGTAGAGGGACCGCCGCCGTTTGATCCCATCGCGAGCGACGCACGCGGTCGCACAGTCGATCCGGCAGGCACTCTACCTGCACCGCCTCCGTATATGCCACATCCACTAGACCCTTCTCGTCAGGTGCGTGTGCGTACGATTCATCCTTTTCGTCCAGGCCTTCGACCGCCTTCGATGGGCGGCCGCGCTATTCCCATAGCCGAATGTGCCGTGGAAGAATCGAAACCGTCACCGCCTTTCAAGACGAAGGTTTGAAGAAGGAGCTCGTTCATGGCCGCTCAATTGCCCAGGCCGGGGGTCGAAGTACTACAGGTCATTCGCACGACGACTCCCTCGGTCGTCACGCCCACGTTGGTGCCCTGCATCGTCGGTGTGGCTCGTCAAGTAGTGGACCTGTTGTCGTCCGATGGGAGCGGCACTTCAACTCTCAACACCGACGCGCTCATCAGCCTGCCGGCCTTCTTCGACTCGAAGGCAGCGTCGGGCAGCCCCGCGGTGTTTTCCGGACTCGACGGGCTCAGCCTCGTCTTCTCTGTGAACCATGGGCCGCTCGTCACCGTTTTGTTCGCGGACCCGACCAGCGTCGGTCTCACGCCAGCCTCGGTGGTGAACGCGGTATCCAAGGCCTTGCTTGCGGCGGGCATCTCCTCGGCGCTGGCTGAGGTGATCGGTACGCGGTGGCGCTTGCGCACGCTCGGTACCGGCGAGTTCCAGTCGATCCTCATCGACAAGACTTCGTCGCCGGCGGTGCTCACTGCGTTCGGCTTCGGCCCGGGCAAGCAGTCCACGGGCGTCGACAACTACGGGCAGCTCGAAGAGCAGATTCCTGCCACGAATTTCCCGGACCCGCGGGGCAATATCGAAGAGCTCACCATCGAGGCGAACAGCATCCGCTTGTTCCTCGCTATGGCTTCGAGCAACTTCATCGAGGAGCTGCGCACGGAAGCTTTCTTGCGCAACGGCGTGACCAACGATCAAGCGAAGCTCACTAGCTCCATTGCGGTCACCGCGCTCACCCTACCGGGCGACCTTACGGGTAAGACGCTCATCGTCTCCGTCAATAACGGTGCCGACCAGACGGTCAGCTTCGTCGTCGGCGACACCTCGCCGTCTTTGGTCGTGGCGCGAATCAATGCGGAGACCACGGGACTGGTGGCCTCACTCACGCCAAGCACCAACTTTTTGCAGTTGCTCGTCGATGAGGGTGGCGCGGGCTCGAAGCTGGTGATCAAGGCAGGCACGGCCAACGCCACGCTCGGATTTACCACCAACCAAACTGACGCAGGTCAGTCCATCGAGGTGATCGATGACGGCAACGGCGACAACTTCTCGCCGCTACTTAGCTTTCTCGGCGTCGATTTCACGGTGGTTGGTACGTCCGCAGTCGTAACCGGCAACATCGACATCAGCGGGCTTGCCTACCCGGGCGCCCTGGCGGGCAAGACGCTCGAGCTCAGCGATGGGCAGCAGCTGCAAACCATCACCTTTTCGAACACCATCGCCAACGCGGCGGCGGTGTTGTCCGAGATCAACGCCGTGATGGGCACGGCGGCGGGCGGCCGGCTCACGGCCACGCTCAGCACCAATTTCTTGCGGCTCTCGCATACGCGTACAGGCGCGGATTCTTTCATCTGGGTTAAGGGTGGCAGCGCGGTCGCGACGCTTGGCCTGACCGCGGACACGCGGGCGGAAGGCGCTCTTGGTCACGTCGAGCCTGGCGACGAGCTCTTCATCGACGGCGTGTCGAAGGGCATCATCTCGCAGGTGGCGCCCGGTGGTCAGGTCGCCGTGCTGAAGATGAGTGAGCAGATGACGCTCACCACCAACGCGGGGCGGTACTGGTACATCATCGCCAAGAATCTGACGGGCAGCGGTGTGGACCGCCCGCTACCGGCTCTGACGGTCGACGCCAACAAGACGGCGACCCTGAAGCCGAACCTGCTGCGCGATACGACCGGCAACGCGGTGCACCCCACGCAGGGCCGCGCCCCGGTGTACTTGTCGTACACGGCCATCCGCAAAGACTTGTCGGCCCTGGCGGACCAGGCGGCACCGATCCGCATCGACAGCCAGACCCAGCTCGAGTCCATCCTCTCGCCGATTACGACGGACAACCCGCTCGCTCTCGGTATGTTCTTCGCGTTGGTGAACGCGCCGGGTATCCAGATCACGGGCCTGGGTGTGGACGCGGTGAGCGCGGATGCTCCTTTCGGTACGCCGGAAGCCTTCTCGCGTGCTGCTGAGCTGCTCGAGGCCTCGGAGGTCTACGCCGTCGCCCCGCTCACGCACGACACCACGGTGGGTCAGATCTTCAAAACCCACGTCGACTTCATGAGCGAGCCGTCGCAGAAGGGCGAGCGCATCGCGCTGTTCAACAGCGAGCGGCCGACCCGCGCAGTGGACGCGCTGGTGGCCTCTGGTGGCAACGGCAACAGCTCGGGCTCCTCCGGCCTGGCCTTCGACACCGGCGTCCCGAACCTCTCGGCGCTGGTGCTGGCCAAGGGCGTGAGCCCGGTGGGTACCATCCCGGCGACGGCAGGCCTGTTCCTGGACATCGCGAGCGACGCCAAGCGCTACTCGATTGCCGGCATCAGCGGCTCTGTCGTCACGATTCGTACGACGTTCAATGCTGGCGACAACGACGACGGCTTCTTCTCCACGACGGCCTTGAACACGCCGCCCTTGCCGAGCCTGCTTGTCAGCGAAGCCTTCGCGGTGCGCGTGCGCGGCGCCGCTTTGGTGACGCCGGACGGCACGCCCGACAAGCTGAAGATCGCCGAGACCTACGCGGCCATCAGCCAGGCCTACGGGGACCGTCGCTTCTGGCACACGGCGCCCGACCAGGCAGCGGCGACCATCGAGGGCATCGAGCAAATCGTGCACGGCTTCTACATGAACGCGGCCATCGCGGGCATGATCGGGCAGCAGCCGCCCCAGCAGTCGTTCACGAACTTCCCGATGGCGGGCTTCACCCGCGTCATCGGGTCGAACAACTTCTTCTCCGAGCAGCACATGGACATCATGGCTGCGGGCGGCACCTACATCATCGTGCAGGACGCCCCCAGCGCGCCGCTCATCAGTCGCATGGCGCTCACCACCGACCTCACCTCGGTGGAGACGCGCACGGACTCCATCACCAAGGTGGTGGACTTCACCGCCAAGTTCTTGCGCCGCTCGCTCAAGAACTTCATCGGCCGGTTCAACATCACTCAGGCCTTCCTGGACCAGCTCGGCACCGTCATCGGCGGCGTCGGTGGCTACCTGGTGGAGTGCGGCATCCTTGTAGGCTTCAACCTGAACAACATCATTCAGGACGAGGATGCGCCGGACACGGTGATCGTCGACGTCACGGTCGACCCGCCCTACCCGTGCAACTACATCCGGATCACCCTGGTGATCTAAATGGAGCGCACTCCCTTCGAACAAGCAGTGCAGCAGGTGCGAGCCGAGCAGTTCCTTCGCGAGAAGAGCGCCTCGGCCGTACCTGCAGTAGCCGTCGTCAACCTGGCGCGGGCCGGGCAGGCAGCGGACCCCGAGCTCCTGAAGCTCGCAGCAAGCTTCGCCCCAAGCGCGCCGTTGGCTCTCTACGAGAAGCTGGGCGGTCAGTTCAAGGGGCCCAGCAAGACGTAAGCGACGGCGTGATATTCTGATGAAAGAGGTGCAACTTGGCCGGGAACTTCTCCGATTGGTCTCCATACACGAACTACGTGCAAGCGGGCATGGTGGATGGGGCGTACGCCAACGCCGGCTTCACGATGCTGGCTGCCGGCCCTCCGCGCATCGCCAACATTGGCGGGCAAGCTGCTTTCGCTCAGGCGATCAGCGGTACCGGGCAGGCCGCCAACCAGATCGTTCTGCCCATCGGCATCGTGCAGAACTTCCAGCTGTCGCACACGCGCCAGTTCAACCGCATCTTCGAAATCGGCTCCGAGCGCAGCTACTTCATCACGGGCCGCACCGTCGGGCAGATCGGCCTTGGCCGTATCTACTACCACGGCGCGTCGCTGCTCCGCCTGCTGTACGCGTACTACCAGGACTTGCTGCCGCCCACGGTAGTACCGGCCATGTTCCTCAACGCTGGCGCCGCGTCGGTCTCCAACCCGCACAACGTCGTCATCCCGGCGGGCTACGAGAACATCTTCCTCAACCTGGCGAGCGATCTCTTCACGCAGCCCATCGGCATCCTGATGTACATGCGAGACATCAACCAGGATGCGCTCGGCGCCGTGTACTTCGAGGCCTGCTACCTGCCGAACCACACTTGGGCCACGGACGCCCAGGGCGTGCTCATTCAAGAGTCGGTGGCGGTGCAGTTCGAGCGCGCCGTACCGGTGGCCATCTCGGCCCTTTCGCTCATTTCGAGCGCGACCAGCCCGAACGCTGGTGGCGCCAACATTGCCCAGACGTTCCTGGGCATCCCTGGCTCGTGATCTGAAGGAGCTCCATGGCCGCGACGAGCAACTCCCTAGTGGTTCAAGGCAGCCTGCAGTTCCCTCCTGATGAAGGGGCTCCTGCTGCCCAAGTGTCGTTCGGATTCTCCGGACCGTACACACAGTTCCTGGACACCCGCCTGGTCATGGTCGGGGCTGGGTCGCAAGCAGTGCCTTTCGGCTCCATCATCTCGCCGGGGGTCAAAGCCTTCCTGGTGGAGTACGAGCCTCAAGTTGGTGGGCTGCCGGTGTCCATTCGGTTGAACGGTTCCAGTGACGGCGTGGAAATTACGCCGAACGGAACGCTGCTTCACATCAATCCCACGCCCAACACGGGCATCACTTCGATGACGTTGGTGCGCACGGCGGACGCCGTAGTTCGAGTCCGCCTCTTCGGCTGATACTCTTCGGGGCTGTGGCTGCGAAGCTCCCGCCCCCTCGCCCGCCGAGCAAGAGCTCGGACGACCTCACGCAGATTCAAGCCCTCGATGCGGCTGAGTCACGTGCGCAGGCCGCCCTGCGGCTTATGAACGAGGAGAAGGCACGTGCCGACGGGCTAGCGGCCGAGCTCGAACGTGCGCGCCAAGCGGACATGCAGCGCCAACTAGACGCTGTCGCGCGCGCGGCGCAGCACCCGCCAACGGAAGTGTCGCCGAAGCCGTCGCAACGACCTGGCGTGCTCTTGCTGCAGGCCAAGGGCTTGAAAGTGGGCATCCCGCTAGCTTTGCTGGTACCCATTGTCTCGGGGCTGGCTGCAGGCATCAACTATGGCCTTGAATTTCAGCGTCAGTTCAAGGCGATGCAATCGACCATTTCGGGCTACGAGGCTCGGATTGAGAAGCTCGAGAATGTGAACACGGATCAGTCGGCGGAGCTCGCCAAGACCAAGGTCACGCTTGCGGAGCTCGCAGGCTATCTCACGGGGGTGCTGCCCAAGGCGGGCGTCAATGTACCGGGCACGGGCACGTACATCCAAGCAGACCCACTACCCCCAGGCGCGCGACGTCCTACCCCTGTGAATGTGCGCACGCCGGTGCCACGCCCCGCCGACTAGGGTATCCTCGCAGCATGAGCGGCAAAGAGTGGTCTCCGATGAAGGGCGGCCTCCCACTAGCGGCGCTGGTGGGCGGCTTCATGCTGGCGCGTGGGATGAGCCGGAGCGCCGATGCGGGCATCGACGACGCCAAGCAGCATCACAATTTGACGCGGATGCATGAAGCCAACCGTAACGCACCCGTGAATACAACGCTGCGCGGCGGGGCAGCGCTCGACCCGAGAGGTGCATTGCTCTACCAGAATGAGCGGGCAGACTCTGGCATCCCCAGCGACACCTCCATGTTCGACAAGGCAGCGGCGGCCGACGGCATGGAGGCGGGACGCCTCCTTGCCAAGAGCGCAGGCATCGGTGGCGGTATTGGTGCGGCCGCGGCCGGCGCGCTCGGCGCCATTAATAGGTCCCCGGACCTGCTTGTACGCGGGGCTCAAAAGTTGATGAAGCCTGTGGTGAGTAAGCTTCCCGGGCCAGGGTTGGCGGGCAAAGCGCTCATCGGCGCGGGGCTAGTCGGGGGCGGCATGCTGGCGATGAAGGGTGCGCGCAAAGCCGGTGAGCTCGGCATGGCTCCTCCACAAGAGAAGAAGTGGGGCGGCCACGCTGCCGCGCTACCATCGTACGTGAACCAGTATGGCGTGCCCGTCATGGGCTGAGTCTTCTCTTGCCTGTACTGGCTGGTCTACGATCGTTGCTGCAAGGGCTTCCGGAAGCCCGAAACCAAGTAGTTCCGGGCAATTCAATGGAGGACGTCACATGACTGCAGGTGCAGGTATTTTCCGCAGGATGAAGGACAAGATCGACCACCTGGTGAACCCGGGCGGTGGTCTTTCTGGTGAGATTTTCGACCTTCGTCAGGACCTCGTGAAGGAGCTCGGCGTCCTGGCCGGCTTCGTCTCCGAAGAGTGGACGAACCTGCCCGGTACGGCGGCCCCCGGCGCCGCGGTTCTTCGCGCAGCGACGGCTACGGTGGCCGCGCCTTCGACGGTGCTTGCCGCGGGCCTCCTGGCTGCCGGCTTGGCCATGTTGGCGAACCAGCCGCGCCAGCTCACCTTCACCACGGCCGGCACCACGCCGGCGGACGCTCCGGCGAACGTGGTCATCACGGGCACCGACCAGAACGGCACCTCGCAAACCGAGACGCTGGTATTGGCGCAAACCGCGGCAGCGGTCACCAGCGTGAAGTTCTACAAGACCATCACCAGCCTGGTGTTCCCGGCCGGCGACGGCACCGGCGGTACCGTGTCGGTCGGCATCGCAGCGGCCGCCGTGTACCCGGCGTTCGCCTCGACGTTGGCTCCGGTGACGATCATGGGCTCGCAGCTCGTGCAGAACAGCCTCGCGGACGCCCCGCGTCAGCTGGTATTCACGACTGCCGGCGGCACCCCCGCCCACGTGCCTGCCAACGTGAAGATCACGGGCAAGGACGTGAACGGCAACGACATGGTGGAGACCTTGGCGCTCGCGCAAACGGCGACTACGGCAACCTCCGTGCGGTACTGGGCCAAGGTCGTGAAGCTCGAGTTCCCGGCCGGCGACGGTACGGCGGGCTCCATCGCCATCTCTTACGCGGCCTCGGTGGGCCTCAAGCGCAAGCTGCGCCTCCGCGCGGGCCTCGTCGCCACGCTCAAAGAGGTCGTGAACGGCGCTGTCGTTACTACCGGCACCTTCGCCGCTCCGACCACGACGGACCTGCCGAACGGCAGCTACACGCCGGCGTCTGCAGCGAATGACGTGAGCGACTACGCGATCGTCTACGAGGCAGACTTCAACTCGCCGTAAGGCTCAGCGCAGCCACCAGTAGGCTGGGAGCTCGGTCACCGGGACATCAACCCCCGGAACCGGGCCTGACCCTCCGGCGTCACCCTCGGCGCCGCTGTCGTCCTCGACTTCGGTCTCTTCGGCAGTCTCTTCCGGATCGGTAGGAGCCGCTTCTTTCACGAGAGGCGGCTCTTTCTTTTGGGGCACAGCCTGGAAGAAGTCGTAGGTCGCGAGGTTGAGCAGCCGGCGCTCACTCGGAGTCAACTGCTCGAGCGATTTGCTCCCATGGGTCAGTTGCTCGAGCAGGTCGTGCGTCTCGCGCCCGTACTTCTCGGGGTGCGCCAGGTAGTCGGCCAGGAGCGGCTCGAGGGTCCCGAGCATGCCACTGAACAGGTCGTTCAACGGGCGTGCTGCCGGCGTCTTCGATTGCGCGGCGCGGTCTTCTTCCACCAGTTGTTGGAATGTCGGGAATCGCAGCGGCTGCAGCGGCTCGATCTCTGGAAGGGAGAATGCCTCCGTACTTTCGGAGGGTCTGTCCTGCGAGTTCTTCTTCATACTCACTGATGATCCTCGAACGGATGGCTAAAAGAAAGTGGGAGCAGATGGCGCCCATCACCGCGAGCTGACTCCTGGGAGCCAGCCCGCGGCGCTTGAGCTTCTGGTTGATCACGAAGGTGTACATCTGCAGCAGTTTCCACACTTGGGGAAACATGCTTGGCCCGCTTGGATGGTACTTCGTGTCCAGCTTCATGAGGCTTTAGCTTACTTGTTGTACTTCACGCTGCCATCCCCCAATCGTCTTCCTCCATCAAGCCGCGTTCTTCTTTCGACGTTTCTGCCAGCTGGCAGATGTTGCCCATGCTGCGCATGCGGTGCTCCTTCGGCCCCCACACGTACCAAGCGTACTCGATGGAGTCGCCGGACATGCGGTGGCCGCCGATGTTCCTGCCCTGCGGGTCCTTCTTGCCCTCCGGGTAGCGTGGGTACTTGCCGTTGAGCAGGAACTTTACGCGGTCGGGCAGCAGGTACACGTCCGGGTGGAAGTTGCGCAAGAAGGCGTGCTTGCCATTGTTAGTGCCCGAGCCCAGCCAGTTCAAGCGCTGCAAGATAGCGACGTGCTCGCAGCACACCAGCA
>JACCDR012423903.1_pt1 | contig 13782 bp, 14 predicted proteins | sample 7446431 | NCBI WGS metagenome assembly JACCDR01 (sample SAMN15323443, study PRJNA562643) | freshwater metagenome | isolation source: river surface water | place: USA:Blue River Watershed | collected 2017-08-17
ACCGACTTGGGTGATATCCAAAATGCGTAAACTGTATTCTATATCATTGATAAATGATTTAAACGCTTGATACGTACCTGAAGCAGAAAATGTTACAACAGTTGTCCGATATGGAGCAGACTGATCTACCCCTACCATTTCTTCTCGAACATTACTTTTTGGTGAATTGAAAGCGATTTGTTCTATTTTCATACCATAACGTGCTGCCATCGCGCTGATATCGTTGGCAAAAGCGACCGAATCAAACTTGTTTGGAATAATTTTTTGTAAACGTTCGATATCTTGGGCTGAAATTTGGTTGTATGTTTGTTTTATTTCCTCCCTTTGTTTGGTTAGTTCTTGGGCACTACTCATCACATCTCGAAACTGATTTCGTTGATGTGTCAGCTGATTTATATCTTTGATAGTTGGGCTGATATAGTAAAAGTACATCAGACCACACACAAATATGATAGCAAATGGGATAAGTGATTTCATATTATTCGGTAGGCTCATTAAATGGATCGTCAGTTACCGTTGTCGGATTTTGTGATTCGATCACTCGCTTGTAATTGACTAATTGACTAATCACATTAGTAAAAAATCTCACATTGACATGACCGTTTTGCAACAAACTAAAACCAGAAAACTCTTGATTGTTGAAATTACCCTCCTCCATAAACACTTCTGACTGTTTGGTCAGTGCGTTGTACGTTTGAGATTCAAGATCAAGAACAAGAGTGATACCTTCTTGTTTGGTAGAATAGGTAAAGGTATTGATCTTTATTTTCTGCATAATGTTCTTCTCCAATAATTCGAGTGTTTGAGAAAAAGAAACATGCTTGTCGAGTAACATTTTAGCAGACACGATACGCTCGTGATCGTTGGCCAAGTCGGTCGTTTCCTCCTCATTCAAAGCACTTTTCATTTCCAAAATACCGTCATTCAATTTTTTAACTTCTCCCGTCAAAAGCATTTTATATCCGAACAATAAACCAGAAATAACAACGAAAACCACAAACAATGTCGTGGCAATCGTCACAAAAATACTTTGAGAACTAGGAATAATAGTGATGGATCCTTCAGCTAATCCTCCCCCAACACCACCCGGTTTTTTAGGAATGAACGATGTTTGAAATTTAGGTTCCATGTATACACTTAAGTATAGTACAGTCAATATAAAAAAACTATGTGAACCTGTGTAAAAACTAGATCGATTCTTGTAAACGACGTAAAGCAACTCCTACCGAGACAGCAAATTCTGGACCTGTTTCTTTTAAAATCTTTTCTAGAAACGCAGGGGCTACCACTTTGGCAAACGGATCACCTTGTATCACCTCTGTTTGAAAACTTTTTTGAGCCACACCAACAATCCCCTTGAGGGCGCTTCCCCCACCCACCAACACTACCTTGCTAATGTTTTTATTATACCGTTTTTGATAATTCAAAATAAACGAATTGGCTTCATTAAAAATATAATTGAGAGTAATAGTCATGACATCTTTTAGTCCGATGCCGTTTGCCACCCCATCTAGACCTTTTTCACGCTTGAGTATTTCAGCGTCAACCACGGAAATACCGAGCGAACGAGACATTTCGTTGGTGATACTTTGTGATCCCCTATTTATCATATGAGACAAACGCAAAACTGCTCTCTCTATGATATACAGTTTGGTGCTAGCAGCCCCCATATCTACCAAAAGAATAGGCTGGGTTTCTTGATCTAGAAGCGACCGCATGGTACTGAATATTTCAATTTCAAAGAAACTAGCGTCTAGCCCTGTACGCATAACCAATTCTTTGTATTTATTGATCACGTTATTGTGAATAGCCACCAAAAGCACCTCTGAACGTTGGATGAGAGGTTTACCATCCGGTCCAATACTTTCTTGTTTTGAAGCATCATTGTCTTTTGGTATGACAGACCAATCCAGAGAAACTTCAGAGATAGGTACTGGCACATACTTTCGCGCTTCGATAGGTACCATGTCTGCTAATTGTTTTTGAGAGATAATAGGCAGATCAATGACTGACATAAAAGAAGAAGAAAAAGGAATAGCAATACCACATGCTCGAGTGGTAATGTTTACTTCTTTTTCTTGCAACAAATCATTGAGAGCACCGATCAGTTTTTCATTATCCAGCATAGTGGCTTCACCAATACTTTTACCAGCATATGGACCGAGAGCCAATTCACCATAGGTATCGAGGACAGCGTGACCATCTTTGAGACTTATTTGTACTGCTTTTATAGAGGAAGAGCCTATATCTATCCCCAAGACAGTAGTTTCTTTTTTTCTGATATTTAAAAAACGGGATAGTATATCCATAGTAATGTTTTATTATAGCATATGTACAGATAAGATATAATATAGATGTGTTGAAAAAAATATATACCTACATAGTATCTATTATCGATGTATTATTTCCAAAACGACAACATCTTCAGGTGGTAGAAACATTACCTGAAACAGAAGTATATCTGCTGCCCAAACCAGAAAGACAATCCGACTCTCATACGTATTCGCTATATACATACAAAGACCCTCAAGTTCGAGCGATCATCTGGGAGCTAAAGTATCACGGCAACACCAGACTCTTGAGCACTATCGGACGTATGTTGTATGAAGAAATGATACAGACCGCCTCAGATATCATATTGTTTGATCGAAACGCACGTTTTGCACTCATACCAATACCAATACATACACAAACAAGACGAGAACGGGGGTATAATCAGTGTGAATATATAGCTCGGGCTATCATAGAGCACGATACTACGCACACCTTGTTGTACGCTCCTCAATGGCTAGAAAAAACACACAACACCCCAAAACAAAGCAGACTAGAACACAAACAAGATCGATTACAAAATCTTATCAATGCGTATACTGCAAAAAAAGATGTAGCTGGGTATTATGTCTTTTTGGTAGACGATGTCACTACCACAGGAGCAACTCTATCTGTCGCTTCAGATATGTTATACACGGCTGGCGCCAAAAAAGTATATTGTTTTACTATTGCTCACTAACAGCTTTACAGTTTTGTAATATCTCTTGGATAAAAGATGTTGATGGTCCAATCAAAGGCAATGCGAAATCGTTTGGACCATGAATGAAACTTGAACAGGTACACTGTACGCCAAACCCACCACATAAACGCTCCGGCCAAAGGATGCCCAGCCACATCGCCTACCGCAGACCACTGACCAAGAGATACCAGCGTACCTTTTGATACATACACGCTTGTCTTCAAGTGTTGTGTAAAACCATGCACAGCTAACACATTATGAGCAACCGTCTCAGCTTGAGCCACAGCAGCCTGAGCTACCATAGGCACACCTTTTGGATTTTTTTCATCTACTTTTGCGGCAACATCACCCAGCACAAATACATCGTCTCGATTTTTCAATCTAAAATATTCATCAACCACAATACGACCTCCCACCAATTCTGGAGTGTGCCCCACTAATTCTGGAAAAGTAGCTTTGACTCCAGCAGCCCAAATAACAGTGTGTGTATCAATTTTTTCACCCGTACTCAACAGCACCGCATCTGATTCCACCCCTTGTACCTGTACTCCCAAATGCATAGTGATACCTAACTTTTCCAATCTTTCTTTTGCAAATGCGCGTAAGATAGGACTGACTTGTACCAATAATTCTGGTCCGGCAGATACTAGATGTATGTCTATATCCGTACGTTTAAAATGACACGGTGATTTGTAGTATCGTTCTTCGATAGCATAGGCAAACTCTGCCAATTCAGTCACTATTTCCACCCCTGTTGGCCCACCACCTACCACCACAAATCGTAGATCTTTTTTTCTCTCTTGCTCATCCTCGGTAAAAGAAGCTTTTTCAAATGAATCAATGATTTGATTACGTATAGCCAGAGCGTCGGCCAGATTTTTTAAGCCAAATGTATGTTCTGCGGCGCCGGCTGTATTGTAATAATTATTTTCTGCTCCTGTTGAAAGAATAAGGGTGTCGTACAAAAGAGTATGAGTACCTGTGTGTACTTTTTTTTCTGCAACATCGATTTTCTCTACTTTTCCTTGATGAATAACCACTCCAGTTCCTGCAAAAATCTCTCTCAAAGGCTCGACGGCTGACAACGGAGACAAACCTCCTGTAGCTACTTCATGCAACATAGGAGTAAAAAGAAAATAATTGGTACTACTAACCAGAGTGAGGCGTATCTTTTCCTGCCGAACCAACGGTACTAATTTTTTAGCAGTGTATACGCCAGCAAAACCAGCTCCCACAATCACGATATGAGGTGTATGCATATCTCAGAGTGTATCATAGTTTACTCCAAAAAAAAGTTGATAACCTATTGATCTACAGTATAAAAAGGAATATGATATATAGCATGAAACAAGGTATGATCTATATGTTTGCAAAAACATCCCTAGTGATATATCTCTCTATATTACTAGTCAGTTTTGGCCATAGCATATATACACAACACACGGCACATACCCATAGTGGAGCATGTAAACAAACACACACTACCCAACAGATCTGCAAAAACATCACCTCCCCTCTCAAAACAGACGGTTTTCAAACTGAACTATTTTTTGTAGCTATCGCTTTGTTGTGGTACGGCATTCTTGTGTATGTATCAGGGACAAAACCTCGTACCTCTCATCCTTTCATCATATCTATCTTTACGTACCTTTTTCGTACTGGCATTTTACATCCTAAAGCTCCGTAGAATACACGCTTTTGTTTATTCACTTTAATTTTTATTGTATTCTATGAATATAAACTACAAATTGACTACAGGTATTTTTGCTGTCCTCTCTGTTATTCTTATTGTATTCATCTCAGGTTGGTATCCGAGCGGAGAACATTCATGTCAAAACATGAAAAATGGTGAGAAATGTCCAATGATGCAAAAAATGGATACCATGTCTGGTATGATGCACGGCATGACTCAAAATCTCGAAGGTAAAACAGGGGCTGCTTTTGATCAAGCTTTTCTCTCTGATATGATCATCCACCATCAAGGAGCTATTGATATGGCTCGTATGGTCCTCCAAAAATCAGACAGACCAGAACTACGTAAATTAGCTGAAGATATTATCTCGGCCCAAAGTAAAGAGATAACCCAGATGCAAAACTGGCAAAAAGCCTGGACACAGTAGGTACACATCATGTATTGACCAATCCCACACAATCCCCGCCCTAGGGCGGGGATTGTTTTTTTCTATATGTATGGTAGTGTGTGAAGCGGAGAAAAACCTTGAAAATACTGGCTATTGTGTTGCATGCTATACTGAGCATGCCGATAATTTCCTATTTTTTGAAAAAAATCTTACCTTGGTGGCAACGAAGTGATGTACTTCCCCCACGAACCAAGGTTGATGCAGTAGTAATCATATCATACGGTACGCATCAAACAGATTTAACCGAAGGATCACAAGCAGTTTTGGAAAGAGCGCTTGAAACCGGCAGATATCGAACTGTATATTTTTTTGGTGTTTTTCGGCACAACATGTCTTGCTTTGAAAAAATCCGAAAAATACTTTTTCTTCAAAAAGTACCTTGGATTTGTGTGGGTGAAGTGACCAGTACAACAGACGAATGCGAATCTATTTTGAAAAAAATCAAAGAAAAAAAACCAGAAACAAAAGTAATTGTTGTATCAGCTGAAGGCGCACATACCCCCAGAGCTCGGCTGGTCTGGCAGTATTTTTTGCCACACTACCTACCACAAGCACAGGTATACATGGTCACATCGAACGCCAGGTTGTGTGCCGACCAGAAAAACCCCATGTATCTGCAAAGATACTGGCAAGTCTGGTTAGTCTTTAATATGTTTTTTTATCCTTTGTACAAATATTTTCCTGGAGTAAGATTTTTCGCCAGGTTGAACCCCCACCAAAGCTCGTAGTCGAGTGTCCACCGCCAGCAGATCTGTTGTGCGGTTTTCTTTTGCCTACTAAATCTTTAGCAAAGGTGGGTTTTGGTCAAAATACAGCTCATGCTACACTGACAACGTGAAAAAAGACCTATTTATAAAACTAGTGTGGGAATACTACAAAAAACACGGTCGCGACCTGCCATGGCGAAACACTCGTGATCCATACCATATTCTTGTATCTGAAATCATGCTCCAGCAAACCCAAGTAGACCGAGTCATGCCAAAATATACCGCTTTTCTCAAAAAGTTTCCGACGATGAAGTCCCTAGCTACAGCAACACCGAAAGAGGTACTCATACTCTGGCAAGGCCTTGGCTACAACAGTCGTGCTTTGCGACTACAAAAAGCAGTGCAAACCATCATGAAAAAGTATGATGGTATATTTCCACAAAGATACGAGGATGTGTTGGCTCTGCCTGGAGTCGGCCCCGCTACTGCCGGAGATATCTGCGCCTTTGCTTGGAATATTCCCTACCCGGTTATAGAAACCAATATTCGTACGGTCTATATTCACCATTTTTTTACAGAGTCCACAAAAGTTTCTGATGCGGAACTCTTACCTATTATCACTGAAACGCTCGATACAAAAAATCCGCGAGAATGGTACTGGGCTCTCTTTGACTACGGAGCACACCTCAAAAAGCAGGTAAAAAACAATAAGCAAAGCAAGCATTACAGTACTCAATCTCGCTTTGAGGGTTCTGTCCGCCAAAAACGCGGAGCGATAGTGCGAGCACTTATTTCAAAACCACAATCCCTGATCTCGTTATCAAAATATCTAGGGTACGACAGCCTTACCCTCCTTCCGATCATTCAGAAAATGAAAAAAGAAGGGGTTGTCAGAGAAACAAAAGGAACATTGTATATATAATCTCATCTTTCTACGTCGAGCGCTTTGAGTAGTTTTTCTTTTGTTCCCCCAGTCTTTTTGTGTGGGTTCATGATATTGTGTGGATCACAGATCTCTTTGACCTGACGAAAAGCGTCGTACAACTCATCTCCATAAAAGTCTCGTAAAAAGGGTGAACGGATAATACCGTCGCTATGGTCAGCACTCAGGTTTCCATGTAGTTCTTTGACCAAGACAAATACTTTCTCTGAAAAAGAAATAATTTTTTCACCTACCTTTGGATCAGTCCAATCAAAAAGCGGGATAATACGTAATGATCCATCGCCAATATGTCCATGGTATGCGTATTCCAAACCTTCGGCTTGCAATATAGCAACGAGACGTGGCACAAAGGTGTCAAAATGATTTAGAGGAATGATCAAGTCTTCTATACACGGCACCGCTCGCATGTGTTCTGGATGATGATCTTTGACCAGAGAAAAAGAGTGTCTACGGATATTCCAAGCAGAAGTACCGACTTCACTAGATACCACTTCGCCACTTACTCCTTTGGTGGCCAAAGCTTGCACATAGGCCTGCGCTTTAGCTTCCGTGTCTTGTTCTGTCTTTTCACTCATCTCAACTAATATCAACCCAGCAGTATGTGACTGTATGTATGTTTCTATTTTTTCTGCATCTTCTTTCATAAACTCTCGAGCTCGCTCAAAAGTATGTATATCAAAGGTCTCGATCGCTTCGGCATCCATCTCTTTTGCAAGAGAAAGTACTTGGGGCAAAAGAGAAATACTATCTACTGGCACCAAGACCAGACGTGTGTACTGAGGAATAGGTACCAATTTGAGTACAGCAGAGGTGATGATACCCAAAGTACCTTGGGAACCTACAAAAAGCGGTGTTGCATTAAATATGTCTCCTGACAGAAGTCGATCGAGACGGTAACCAGAAGCTACTTTACGCACCCCCCCTGCTTTTTCTTTAAAATGAGCACCATGCTTTTGAGTGATAGCATGTAAGGATTGTTCGTATGAAAGCATATCAGAGATATGTCTAGGAGATGTCGTGACCACTTCGCCTGTACCCAAAACCACCGTGACCGAGAGTACATTGTCGATGGTAGCTCCATAGCGGACACTCTTTTCGCCGGAGGCATTATTACCAATCATCCCACCAATACCACAAAAATCTTTTGAAGATGGATATGGAGCAAACATGAGGCCATGCTCTGCTGCTGCTTTTTCAATATCTCGAAAATACGCCCCCATTTCTACCGTAGCTGTACGAGCTACTGGATCGATTGTAACTGCATGCATGTGAGTAGTCAGATTAAGGATAAGGCCGTCATGTAGTGACCCACCAGACATACAACTCCCTCCTGCTCGCACAGACAGTGACACATCATTTCCTTTTTCTTTTTCTGCTTGTACAAAAGAAACTACCGCCACAATATCGCTCACTGTTTTTGGATACAAAACAGCTTGTGGTGAGACATAAAAAACACTAGCGTCTCGAGCGTGTTTTTCTCGTGTCTCTATACTTGTATCAATCTCTCCAGTGAAGTGTTCAATGTTCATGTAGGATATTATACATCATTGTCCTAAAGTAAAAAATTCTTCCAAGATTTTCTGCACATCAGAGATGTCTGTATATTCTCTTACTTCACAGTGTTTATTCCCAGCTATCATAGCCGACAAACCGACTTGTTTTTCCGGACGAAATAAACACAAGATAGGTTTTCCTTCAGCTTTACCAATTTCGTATCCCACCCCCAAACTGGGAGTGGTCACCTCGGCTACTACCACATCCGCTTGATTGAGCCAGGCCATATCTCGAGTATAGATATCTGATGACGACATATTTTCCCCCGATGTAGATAACGATTGATCACCCACATGTTCTGTTAAAACCGTGCCGTATGTATGTAACAGAGTAATGATATGTAGATACAGTTCTTTGTCTTCCCTACCCCCTCGTATTGATCCTGCAAAATATATGTTCATAATGAGAGTATTGTACTACAGGTCATCTCGGACAGAAACAATTTTTGATGGACTCGTGTGGCCACTGACTAGGCGAAGTTTTTTGAGAGGGATATCAATATGTGCAGACAACAGCTCAAGCATTTTTTTATTTGCCATACCAGCTCGAGCCTCTGCTCGCACAGCCACACGAAACTCATCTGATTTGACCATTTCAACCTTGTCTTGTTTAGCTTGTGGTGTCACTTTAACCTTGATGTACATGTGTGTATGATACCAAATTTGCCGTAGCGAAGTTTTTATAATCTGTGACGCTGGATAGTCTGATTTCCAATTTTGGCGGAGGATGTGAGATTCGAACTCACGGTTCGGTTTCCCGAACGACGGTTTAGTAAACCGTTGATTTAAGCCACTCATCCAATCCTCCGTATGACTTATAGATTACTGTATCTGGTGGTTATATGCAAAGAAGCTCAAACTTGATACACAGTTTTGTATTATCTATGTTTTTTATAGTGTCCCACCATTTTAGTCACCATAATCACAACCAAAATCAACCCTATTCCTTGTAACCCCGGGCTGTCATCAAATTCACCAAATATTATAAAAAATATACCTAGTAAAGTGAGTAGTATTCTATAGATCCAATAAAAAATATGAGAGTTCATATGTGTTGAGTCTAGCTACGAGCGGAGACGGAGGAAGATTCGGCCAAGAACATTTTTTTGCACCGTCGTGCTAAAAAATTTCTCGGCCCTACTTGCGCGACCAGCCCTACTGAGCTGGTACCCGCGCAAGCTTTCGAACCCCTCCGCAATCTACTCACAGCAGATTGCTCCGCTCCGAACAAAACTGCATAGCAGTTTTTTGCGGAGACGGAGGGATTCGAACCCTCGAGACCGTTTAAAGGGCCTGCCTCGTTAGCAGTGAGGTGCTTTCGACCAGCTCAGCCACGTCTCCGTATAAAATAAACAAATAGTGTGTCCCACCTCGTTAGCAGCTCGCCCCGCTTAGCGGAGTAGAGTGCTTTCGAAAAGCGATACAGTGTCTCCGTTTATTATTTTTTTGAAACTATTTCCACCCTTATACGATTTTATTTTCTTCTCAAGAATCCTCGCTTCTTTTATATTAGAAACTTTTTGAGAATACTTAAGAACCCAACTTCCTTTACGAGTAGTTTTTCCACCCGTATGGTGTTCGTGACGTTTTATTCGTTTAGAGAGGTCAAGACACGATCCAGTATAATACTTACCTGATATCGTATCTTGAATAATATAAACGAATGGCATACCCATATTATACCTCGTTAGCAGCTCGCCCCGCTTAGCGGGGTAGAGTGCTTTCGATCAGCTCAGCCACGTCTCCAACACTTTGTAGCCTAGCATATTTGTATAGAGAAACAAAGTTATATTTTTTCTTTTTCTATCTTTTCCAAGCGTTTGGTTAGATAGATTTCTGCCTCTTCTATATCTTTATCAAACGATGCCACAAGCTCTGCTTCTGCTTCAGTCAAATGTTTTTTATGAGATGTTTTACCCAAGATACGTACGGTCTTTTTCAAATCATCTTTGATCAAAGTAAAGATACGGTGAATATCTTCTTCTGTTCTTGATAATTCTTTACGTACCGTTTTACGAGTATTCTGTATGTGATAATACGTAGCAAAAAGTATGATGACTAATACCGATACTAGTGTGGCTAGTATGATCATACTGAGCAGATTATCTATCATACCAGCACTAGTTTCAGCCAGTTTTCCTTTGGTCACCGTCACGTACATAATGGCTGAAGACGGACTGGTCGCACCTCCCCGACGTACTTCGACCCGTACACTGTATTGACCGTCATGTTTGACTGGCGGAGATGTGAAAACAAAAGAACCTTGAGCATCAGCTGTGGTGATGTACTCTTGTTCTGTATCACGAGGATCAGATATGATGATAGCTACTGTACCCTGAGTATACGTGGAGCCAGAGAGTGTTATCTCTTGTCCTTTTTCAAGAGTGCGACTACCAAGGGTGACTACTGGTGCTTTCAGTTTTGGCATATCGACAGAGACAGTCCGACTGGCCATATTACCCGCCACATCAAACACCCTCACTTCTAATTCTTGTGTACCAGCAGGTAGTTGTGGTACGGCAACCGGTGCAGACTGTACTTCTTTTGCAGACAACGACAGTAGTTGAGTACCCGCATGATATATCTCATATCTACCGACACCAGATAGGCTATCTGATGCATTGAGATTTACAAACAAACTATCTGATGCATCTGTCGTCACATCTGCTTGTATATTTGTCGGTGGAACAGTATCTATTTTGATTTTTCTATGCGTCACTGCTGATTGACCATTTGTGTACACAAAACCAACATGCAAATACGATACACCGTCTTGTATACCAGTTAACTCCTTATTACCGATCGGTGGTGCATAGCTAACGGTAGGCTGAGAATTTGGAAAACTACCAAGTAGCAATTTTACTGTGGACACATCATTTGGCACATTCCAAGAAAACACAGCATTCTTTTTTGCATACCATGTTTCCGGATCCGGCATTTCAGCAGAAGACACTGCTGGTGATAATACTGAGCTTGGTTTTGAAATAGTCACTGGTGTGATTGTTTGTTCTTCTGTTTTTACAGATGATGCTGGAGTTACAGAAACACTTGCACTGACTGCTGTAGGTGTCACTGCGGTACCCAAACCATCATTGGCATATATAGTAGCAGTGGGTACAATATTTGCATTACCACTCTGCTTTGCTCTAAATACTACCCGGGCCACAAGACCTCGAGATCCTGTATAACCAGGATTGGGTACTCCTCCATTAAAAAATATTTTACCAGAGGTGTTTGAAAAAGAAGGTTGTTCTACCCAGATAGAAAAAACGGATCCTCCGATATTAATAGATTCGACAGAGAGTACAGAGGGTGAAAAATCAACACTGCCTTCTATGGAGTTGATGGCTGTGCCGGCCGTATCCACGTATACAGAAGCACTAAAAATATCATCTTTTTGAAATGCAGTTTTTTCTGTCAAAATATATAATTGCGCAGCTGAAACTGTAGAAAAAGAGCAAAGGAAGAAAAAAATGATAAGAATATATTTTTTCATACTCTAAATTGATTTTTTTTTCTGAAAAGAAATCGTCCCAGCATCACACACACAACCAACAGAGCAAAACCAATAAGCATGTAATATCGAGGGGATGTTGGGTACAATCTCACATACGTTGTCACGCTGTTACCCGCTTTATCAAAAGCCTCTATTTTGATACGTCCTTTGTATTCTGTATTTTGCAATCGATACAGAGTATCTGTTGTGGTTGTCGATATGTCACCTTCTTGTATACGAAAATAGGCAACGCCTGTTTTTTCATCTGTCGCATTTAAAATCAATACGACACCATCACCATACAAATCAGTGTCTTGTATCGGTGTTACCGATACAAGAGGTGGCTGTGTATCAGAATCAAAAAATTCTTTCTTCTCATCCACACGTATATCATCTGCAGGACTGACTGAAAGACTGATTTTTTGTTGAGGTATAGAAATAGTGGTACCCTTACCATCGGCTACAAACAACACCATATTTTGTAACACAAAATCTACAGAAGCACTGGCGTCGAGAGTAACTTCAAAAGAAAGTGCTTTAATTTTGTTACCAAACACTGCGGAAGGAGTGCCGCCCACAAACTCAACAGATGTTGGTGATTTTTTTTGTATTGTTGGCCACAGAGTAAAGACTGAACCTCCGGTCAATATTTCCCCTATCGCATCAGAAGAAACGAGAGAACCTTCTATAGCATTAATCTCCTTTCCCCCTGTGTCTACCATAATGGAAAAGAGTCTGGTATCACCCGCGTGTATCACTTCTGATTGAGTAGATACTGACACACCAACCGCTTGTACAGTTGATACAACACCGCACGCCAAGAGAGTGATGCAAATCATGTATATGTACAGTCTGTGATTCATAAATATAGTATATATTAGTTTATGGCACTCCCCCATCGTGAAAGTAGGATAGAAAAGTCGATGGAGTTTACTTTTTTGTCACCGTTAATATCAACACATTTATTTTTAAACGGTGGGTTGGTCTTCCAGAAAGAAAGTAGGATAGAAAAGTCGATGGAGTTTACTTTTTTGTCACCGTTCAGATCTGCTCCAGAGCACGCTGAAGAAGTGGTCACGACAGGCACAGAGACGCCCCCACCTCCTCCACCGCCCCCACCCCCTCCACCGGATGATCCACCGCTGGCAGATTGACTAGTGGCGGTAAATGATCGTGAAGAACCTGAAGACTCGCTACCAAAATACACGACTAGTTTAAAGAAATATGTACCAGCATTAGGTACAGTAGCCGACAACGTCGTATTCCAATCTTCTCCTACATTGATGTATTTTGCTGCCGAAGCATAGTAGACATCATTTCCACCTCCACAGCTATCAGACTGACTTGAGACAACACACCATTCATATTGGTATTCGTATCCCGTTGATCCTTCGTTGGTAATGGTGACATCAGCAGCAATAGAAGGAGTGGAAACATCTGTTACATCTCGAATGATCACCTGTGCCGGAGAACCACGAACTTCCCAATAATCACTTGTTGTTAGTGTCTGACTACCGTTAGTATTTGTTGCTATGACCGTCTCCCAAATACCTTGAGCAGCATTAGAAGAGACCGTGTATACATATTCATATATACCTGTACCTATGTTAGTCATAGCAACAGCGGAAACAACAGTATTTCGATCAACATCATATATGGTCACAGTCGGTGCACTGAAACTATTGGTAGGTGCACTATTGTATGTTGTATACATTTTTACTCGATACTGCGCACCTCCTAACACTTGATTTGCATCTGACATTCTCACTTGCCATGCGGTACCACTACCAGAGACAGTACTGTTGGTAATGGCGGCACCGAGAGATGAGGTGGCTGTTTCGATGTTGGAGAGTGTAGCCAAAGAGCCAGAGTCGAGACCAGCACCGGTGAGAGTTCGGGTAGCGGCACTCCAGACGTCGGTAGCGAGACTAC
>JACCDR010287170.1_pt1 | contig 13781 bp, 27 predicted proteins | sample 7446431 | NCBI WGS metagenome assembly JACCDR01 (sample SAMN15323443, study PRJNA562643) | freshwater metagenome | isolation source: river surface water | place: USA:Blue River Watershed | collected 2017-08-17
ACCCCAGAAGCAACTGGTTTATCACAAGAATTGTCTTGCATTCGACCGTGCATCCAGAGTATCGTAGAAGGAACTTGGAACGGTTGAAGAAACTCAACCAGTGGCTTGTCGGCGACTACATAGGGCTGGATGACTTGCTTGGCGAAGAGAAGCGGCATTTCACGGCCCCAGAACTGGAAAAGATGAAGAATCAGGTCGCCAACCGCAACGGTTTGGATCTTTACTTCGGGTGATGCATGAGCGTTTTGGAAGGCTTGGAAGACGAAGTGGCACGTCTGGCTACGGCTCGCAACGCCGAAGTCATCGCCGCCATCCTTGAAGAAGGAGCGTTCGTCTCTGGCTCCGTCTGCGCTTACGGCAGGGCGCTTGCACGCATGAACAAGATCAGGAAGATGCACGACAAGATGGAGAGTCGGAAGGAGTCGTTGAAGAAGGATTTGGAGGTATGGACCGCTCAGGGGATGCATACTTGGAAGTATTTCCAGGGCCGTTACGAAGACCAGACGCACCGGACATGCGATGGCTTTCTCACCCTCCACCAGATCAAGCAGCGTATCGCCGAATACAACGGCAAACTAATTGAATATGCTGCCGAGATGGATCATCTGCGGCTGGAGATGTTGAGACGGGACCAGTGTGGCGACTGCCCCATGTGCGGCAGTTGGAAGCATAACTACAACAACGGCTGGCGTCCTGGCAAGCGATTCTTCGCTACCAGAGGTATCCGCACCAGAGGCATCCGCACTCCTACTACGGAGAGTGAGGGATTTCCCGAAAAAGACTTGCAATCTGACGAGAAAAATGTTAAAGTAAGACCTGTCGTGTTAGACCCTGACACGTTCGCCCCAAAATGCGAAATGCCCTACGTCTTCATCGCAACTGATGGAGAAGAACCCCCAACCTGAGAAGGAGCGCATCACATGGCCGAAGACGCTACCGTGACATCCAGCGAGGAACCGGATGCCCCGCCGCCCGAACCGACGCCTGACCCCGGCAGCAAGTTGGGGGCCATCTACACCGCCGTCAACGAGGCGCTCGCCAAACACCAGGGCGACGGCACCACCCGTCAGGCGGTGGTTGATCACCTCGTCCAAGAGCAACTGGACAAGCGGAAGACGCTGCTCCTGTCCGGCATCGCCAAGGTGCGGGAAGTGAAGCAGGAGATCGGCAAGATCGAGAAGGGCGGCAACAAGACCTATGGCCTGGACGGCAAGGTCGCTGGCACCACCTACAGCAAGCAGGACGCCGAGGCGTACAAGAAGGCCAAGGAACGCCTCGCCAAGCTGGAGAAGGGCGTGGAGGACGCCATCGACAAGGGCGACTACAAGAAGCTGGAGGAGTGCTGCAAGTAGCCTCTCCTGATCCACCCGCTGCCGCCTCTCCGGTGTGGCCCGCACCGGAGAGGTTTTTTCTTTGGAACTACCCCCGCCAGCGTTGTCGGGGGTTGATTTATTTAATAATTAGAATACACTAGAGACTCAAGATGCTCTGCTTCCTGGGAGGAGAATAGTGTTTAACTTCTGGCGCATGAACTACAAGGAAGATTTATTAAAGCCATTCGCTCAAGGTGTTGCTCTAACTGTGTGTGGAGTCATGGCAATCCCTCTCGCACTGGCATTTTTATTTTTCATCTCAATAGTTCTTCTGGGCTACGGCGTAAGTTATATTTTAATGTGGATCGGGGACTTCCTCAAATGGGCAAAGAAGCACATCTGGTTCCCGCTGGTGGGGACAGCCTGCGGATCAGCAATGGGTATGTGTGCTGGTATGCCCGGTGTTGGCATTGGTGCCTTGTTCGGCCTCATGATGGGGTCCATATTTGAACTGATTCGTGTCAGCGCTGACGATAAGAACTGGAGCAACAACGGTTCGTGGCTTGGCCTGCCTTACGAGGAAGGCAACAACACGGCAACTGTGTATACGGGAGGGAACGGTGGCTTCTACGGGCCATATCAGAGGAAGTATGAAAAGCCTTGGGTTTGGAAGGGATTTCAGACAGAGGGTGGACCAAAAGAAGACGACATTCGGCTGGATAAAAATTAACTCCAAGGGAACAACACCATGAAATGTCCAGAATGCAAGCACGTCGTTGTCTGGCGGTTCGTATCGCCGCACAAGAATGATTACTGCTGCCGTCGCTGTGGGCATCACTGGCGGGCGCAGTTAGAAGAAGCGAAGAGCCGTTACGGGGTGTACCTGGGACGGTGGACTGGTGAGTTGGTCGGCCTGTTTGAAGGCAATCTGGTCAGCGTGGAGATGAAGGAGGATTGGAACTTCTTCAGAGGCAATGCCATCTTCACCGCCTGGAGAGACGCCGAGCCTGACAAGCTCATCACTGTGGAGACACTGGATGAATTGATGTATTGGGTAGCAACTGCTACAAATCGTGAAAACTGGTATGAGCATTTCGAAAAAACTTATAATGTTAGTCCGAGACTGGCTGCTGGATAATTCAACTGATTTCTGGCTAACACTCTGGCTAATGGCAATCTGGAATTTTTCGTTTGCTATTTACATCCATATAGACTCAGCACTGTGTCAAGTGTTGTTTGGCTATTTGTTTTTAATTGTTATTTCGGGGATGATTTCATTCGTATATTTGAGACGACGATGAAAGGTAACAGCAAACAATTGCAAATCTGCACCAAGGATGGTTTCCTGCCTCTGCAAATGTGGAAGTGGAATGGCGGGCCGGACAAGGGTACATTCACTATGTCCATTCAATTACAATCACAAAAGGGATTGCTTATTCTTGATACAAGTCATTACGACTGCGGAGATGATTTTCAGATATTCTATATTGACATTTCTCCGGTCTATTCACTGGCCGTTTTCAATCCCTACGGCGACAAGAAGAACTACGAGCATATCTTCTCTTGCTTCAGCAAGAACCTAATCACAGTCAGGAAAGACTGTTTGATGGATGTTGTTCAAGAGGAGTTAAATTTTTTGACCGATATACATAAAGCATGAGACAACCTGACTGGATAGGAGTAGGGGTTGCTGGCTGCGCAACAACTTGGACTTTCCACCGATTAGCCAAACACCCGGAGATCGGTGGAGAGATCAAGGAACTGAATTTGTTCAATGATTACTCTCCTGCCAAAGCAAAAGAATATGGTAATTACTTTGCCAAGTTCCGTCCTGAGCGGTGGGTGGGAGAGTGGTCGCCTAAGTATTGGAACAACCCAGAAGCGCCCAACCTAATCAAAAAGCATTGTCCTGAGTGGGTAAAGATTCTAGTAATCTTACGCAACCCAATGGACAGGTTCTATGCTTCAGGCAAAAAGAACCTTGGACTGTATTTTCGTCATCTTCGTCGCTGGAAGGATACGTTTGGCGAACAGGTTGGCGTGTTCTTCTACGATGATCTACAGAAGAACCCTCGCCGCTTCCTGAAGACCATCTATGAGTTTTTAGGTGTGAGTCATTTATTTATTGATAGAAGCGCCGATCTGACTCCACAGAAGCCGACTGTTTACGAATGGGATAAGGAGATTTTAAATTTTTACATTCCGTCAATCAAGCGTTTGGAAGATTACTTAGAAAAAGATTTGACGCATTGGTATAGACAGTAGTTTTACCTCTGATATACTCATTTATGTTAGGAGGTACTTATGAGTCTCCGAAATGAAATTCGCCATTTGGAACTAGGTTTGGATAGGAAAAGTCGCTTTGTTGAATGTTACGACAAAGGGCATGTCGGTCCGATCCAACAGTTCACCGAAATCTGTCTAGGATGTGGCGAGAACAGCTACATGACTCTTGAGGAGTATCGTGATAGGCTGTTGCAAAAGACAGAAGAAGGTCGTCAAAAACTTCGGCAAAGACGCCAGGAAATCCAATGGACGGCAGCGATTGAAGCGTTGTCCGTGATGCCAAAGGATGAGTTGCGTCGGCGACTAGAAGAAAAAGGTATGATATGAACCGTTGGGTTTGGCTTTTGATCATGCTTTTCGCTTTTCTCATGGGATCATTCCACGCATACAACTTGGGATACAGCCACGCAGAAGCCCGCTACGAGCGTGAGATGTGGCATCTCAGAGAGAAGCACTCAGACCAACTACAAGAAATGTTGAAGAAAAGGCTTCAAGATTAAATTTTACTCACTCCAGTGTAGCTCAGAGGTAGAGCGCTAAAACCTTCTTAACAATCCTCGTTGCGAATAGCAAATGCTCGTTAGGAATACATCTCCTTTTAAGAGAGAGGATGCAGGGTTCGAGTCCTTGCCGCTGGAATTTCTAAGTTTTATGATGTTACAATTAGATCCTCCGATTCCATTGATAACACCCAAGGGAAAAGGATTCGCCCACTTTGTAATTGACTATGGACAGGAGCATCACCTGATGTGGGTGGTGTTCATTGATGAGACTGGCGAGTGCTGGTCTTTTCAAAACCCGGAAATTAAAATTCAAAACAACGCCTCATTAGGAAGAATTAAAAATGAGTCAGAGACAAGTGTTAAAGCCGTGGATTAATGACGTGAATCTTGAAGTTCTTCGGGAAGTTGTAGGACAAACCACACTGGCGAAACACAAGGACGAAGCAGAAGATAATCTTCGCAAGAGAGTTTATCGGGAGCAAAAGAACCACGCCGATTACCGAATGGTACTTTCTAAACTGGTTGAAAAACACAGAGGATGATCATGGGCGTCGAGTTTACCGATCATGAGCTAGAATTGCTCAAGCGATCCTTGAAGCATTCGGTCAAGTCGGGACAGTTCTTTTTTAACATCGATGATACCGAAGCACTGAAGGCGCTTTGGAAGAAAGTTAACTTGGAGCAGAAGAAGGCCAAGGGTAATGACTGAAATCGTACACTTTGCAGTTTCAACTTCAGCGGCGTGTGGACAACACATTCATGGTTCCACCGTCAGAATCTCTAATCCAGAAATTAAAAATAACCCCTATACCTATTCAGACTATGATGGTGGTGCTAACATTCAGCACACCTGTGATCCTGAAAAAGTTACATGCATAAATTGCCAGAGAACCAAGGTATATAAAGAGTATGTTGCGGGAGTAGTGTAACAGATAGCACAACGTTAAACGTCTCAGTACTCCTCGTCGGGCAACCGAATGCTAATTGGGACTACATGCATTCCAAGCCGTAGGTGCTGGTGCAATTCCAGCCTCCCGCTCTTTTTCTTTAGGGGGTTATTATGTGGGATCTAACGAAATACAAAGACATTCTTGGCAAGCCTGGAGAGGGCGTTCACTTCCATGTCGGCGGTTGGGCCATCATGGATTTCGTGGGCACAATCCTTCTGGGATGGCTGTTGGGATGGCTGTTGGGCAAGTGGTTAAAAGTTAACTCTACTTGGCTGACAATTGGTGCCATTTTGGCCGTCTTTGTCTTGGGGCAGTTTCTACACTGGATCTTCGGTGTGGATACTACCTTCATGAAGCTACTAAAGTAAATGGACGCAATTTGCATCAGTGACTTGCATTTGGGAAGCGATGTATGTCAAGCGAAGCAATTGGAAGCATTTCTCAAAGACATACATCATGCAAAAGTTAAAACCAAGCGACTCATACTGAACGGGGACGTGTTTGATAGTTGGGACTTCAGAAGACTCCAAAAACATCACTGGCACGTCCTTTCATGGTTGCGAAAACTAAGCGACCATGTTCACGTTATATGGGTGGCTGGTAATCATGATGGACCTGCCGAACTGATTTCGCATCTGCTCGGCGTTGATGTCACAAACGAATACATTCTTCCAAGCGGACAACGGCATATACTGTTTCTGCATGGACACAAATACGACACAATTATAGATAAACACCCTTGGCTCACCTACTTCGCTGACTGCGGCTATCGCCTCTTGCAGCGAATTGACTCTAGTTTTGCATTAGCTAGGGCTGCTAAAAGAGCCAGCAAAGTCTATCTTCGCAACTCTGAAATTATTGAAGAGAAAGCGAAAGAGAGAGCGAAAAAGTTAAAATGTGATTCAGTCTGTTGTGGGCATACGCATCTAGCCGCAATCAATCCAGGCGATGTTAGCTACTACAACAGTGGGTGCTGGACAGAAAAGCCTTGCACCTTCCTGACGGTAGTGAACGGCGTGGTTGACTTACATTGCTTTGAGTAACCATGAGAATTATCATCGTAACAGATGCTTGGGCACCGCAAGTCAACGGTGTAGTCAGAACCCTCACTAACACAGTCAGTGAATTGAAGGCTATGTATCATGACGTAGAAGTCATTGAGCCTTCAATGTACAAGACTTTCCCTTGTCCTTTTTATCCAGAGATTCCTTACACCTACGGCATCAATGATATGCATGAACGCATCCCATATCGTTGCGCCGTCCACATTGCTACGGAAGGGCCGCTAGGGTTGGCCTACAGCGATTTCTGTAGGAAGAATAAGATTTGGTTTACTACGTCCTACACGACCAACTATCCAGAATATCTCAATCACTATCTCTGGGTGCCTAAATCTTGGTCTTATGCGTATCTGAAATGGTTTCATAACCGTAGCTCAGGCACGATGGTTTCTACGCCCCATCTTCAACAGAGACTAGAGTGGAAGGGATTCAAAAACTTAAAACGATGGTCAAGGGGTGTCAACACTCATCTATTCAAGCCCCGTGAAACGCCTCAACAAAACGGCTATATGACCCTGCTCTATGTTGGCAGAGTCGCCGCAGAGAAGAACCTAGAAGCGTTCTTGGATATTCCAGACCATGTCAAATTGGTGGTTGGCGATGGCCCGGCACTGAAATCGCTGGAGAAGAAGTATCCCAAAGCAATCTTCGCTGGTGCGCTGCATGGCACTCGTCTTGCTGATAAATACCGATTGGCCGACTGCTTCGTCTTCCCAAGCAAGACGGACACCTTTGGGGTTGTTCTCTTGGAAGCGTTAGCCAGTGGCGTTCCAATCGCCGCCTATCCTGTTGAGGGGCCGATTGACATTTGGGATGGGGATATCAAGACTGGCTTCCTCCATGAAGACCTGTCAGTAGCAGTTGAGAATGCGCTGATGCATGGACGCAGTGCTTACTGTAGGGAACTGGCATTGAAGTATACATGGAGAGAGTGTACAAAACAGTTTGTAAGTAACTTAATAGAGAACAAATAATGATACAGGGTAAAAATTATATTGACGGTCAGTGGCAGGAATCCTCCAACGCCCTCAACCCCCAGAAGACGTTTGCTAAGATCAACCCAGCTACAGGGTTGGTGCAGTCTCATTTCCCTGAGACTGATCATGCCACAGTACGAACAGCCATCTCCGCAGCCCGTGAGGCGTTTAAATCTTGGAAGCGGATTAGTCGGGTAAAGCGAGCCGAATACTTCGACAATCTGTGTTCCGTGATGAAGAAGAACGCAGACGAAATCATAACAATGATTTGTTGCGAGACAGGCAAGACAGAGAATGAAGCGAAAGCCGAATTCAACGAATCGCTTCACATGGCACAATACACGTTCTCGCAAGGCCGAGAACCTTACGGCAAGTGGATCGGTAGCGAGATCGCAGAGAAGGACGCATACGTCTTCCGCAAGCCTAAAGGCGTTGTAGGCGTCATCGCCCCCTGGAACTTCCCCTTTGCCATTGGCGGCTTCTGGACGAGCGCCCCAGCGATCCTAGAAGGCAATACGGTGGTCTTCAAGCCTTCTGAAGAAACGCCCTACTGCGGCCAGTTGATTGCCGAGATTTACCACAAAGCAGGCTTCCCCAAGGGTGTCATGAACGTCATTCATGGCGGCGGTGGGACTGGCGCTGCTCTGGTTCAGGGCGACGTGGATCACATTTGCTTCACAGGCTCCGCAGAGGTAGGTCAATCTATCCGCAGGCTGTGTGCTGATACGTTCCACAAGTCTTGCTCTTGTGAGATGGGTAGTAAGAGTGCGGTGATTGTCTTTGGTGACACGCCGGCTGAACTTGCTATTCCATCGTGCGTCGCCAGTGCTTTTAAGCTGTCTGGTCAACGTTGTGTGAGTGCTGGTAGGCTTCTTATCCAGCGGAAGATTTTTGCAGATTTCAGTGAGCGATTTGTAGAAGCAGTTAAAAAGTTAAAAGTTGGAAACCCTCGCAACATCAACGATTGCTACATGGGTCCGCTCATTAGCGAAGCGCAGATGAAGCGAGTATTAGAGTTCAATAAAATGACAGTCGGTACGGCTAATATTTTGCTTGAGGGTGAAAGACTGCCCCAAGATGGTTGGTATCTGACTCCGCATGTTTATACTTGTGAATGGAATGATCAATACACCAATGAAGGTCGGTTTGACTACTTGAAGAAGGAAGTGTTTGGGCCGCACGTCGCCCTCATCCCATTTGATGACGCTGATGATGCAGTCAGAATCTACAACGATACTGATTATGGCTTGAGCATGTCGGTTTTGACAAACAACATGTCGATTGCTCGTTATATGCGAGACAACTGTGACTTCGGCCTTGGCTATCATAACCTTCCTTGCATTGGAGCAGAGAGTCATCTGCCCTTTGGTGGCGTGAAGAAGAGTGGTTCGGGAGGAAGTAGTGCTGCTGGATCTTTCCATGCAGTGACCCACGAAGTAACGTGGACGGCGAATTTTCAACCTGATGGATTCTCGTTCTGCCAAGGTATGAAGTAATGAATGATGATTATGACGACGATGACGATGACTTTGATGATGACTTTGATGACGATGTAGATGAGGACTTTGACGACGACGATGATGACGATAATTACGTCGATCCGCCTGATCCTTATGACTATGATTATATCCCCGTAGTAGGTAACGCACACATGAAGTTTCACGAAGATGATGAAGTTGAAGTAGTAGGCAACCAAACCGGCTTGAACCAGATTGGTAACAGGTTTACCGTTCGTGGTCCTATGCCCGGCAATCCTGCCTACATCAATGTGAAGGAAAACAACTGGCACTTCCTGATCCAAGACTTGAAGCTGCTTCCTCTTGGCAAGGACAAGATGGAGAAGCGAGCCAACGAGGCTAAGGTCAAGTTTGAGAAGCTACAGGATAAGCTGTCATACATGGATGAGAGCGGCGTTGAGAAGTTCGATGAGGAAGAATTCAAGAAGTTCCAAGTCAAGAAGATCATTGGAAACTTGAATCTCACGACTGACGCCAGGGCCGAGCGGATTCACAATCTGTTCAGTGGCAACGATTAAAAATTAAACACCTACCCTCTAATGGAGGGTAGGTGTTGACTTAGTGAAGTTATAGTTTAGAATACCTTGTCCCTAACTCATAGGAGAAAGATAATGGACGAAGCACAGAGAATGTATATTGCGATTATTTTGGATCGCAGTGGCTCGATGAAGTATAGTCGTGCAGCGACTATCCGTGGCTTCAACGAGCAAGCCGACAAGATTCGCAAGGAAGCAGAGAAGACGAACGTTGAGACGTATGTGTCGTTCTACACGTTCAATCAAAACGTGGAGCCTCACTACCACAACACGTCAATTAACTTTTTACAGGACATGACAGACGAGGAATACGTCTGTGTGGGCGACACGGCAATGTATGACGCCGTGGGGCAGGCCATCTCCGAACTGAAGCGTAACACCGACACCAACAATAAGAACAACTCTTATGTTGTGATCGTTGTGAGCGACGGCAGAGAGAACAAGAGCAAGAAGTGGACGAGAGCGGCCTTGGCCGATGAGATCAAGGCGTGCCAGGACAGCGGTTTGTGGACGTTCACCTACCTGGGAGCCAATCAGGACTTGAGTAAGGTCGCCGACCAACTCAACATCCCGAAGGGTAACGTGGCGGCATACGCTGCGGATATGGAAGGCACGAAGTCTGCTTGGGCATCCAACCGAAGCAGCATCGGCAAGCTCTTCCGAGCGAAGGCCGGTGGACAGAGTCAGGTGAGCAACTTCTATGGTGATGATGACAAGATCACTGATCTGACACAGTCAGACAGCACCGTGAAGAGTAACACCGACGATTCCAATCGAGCGAAAGCGATTTGGCGTAAAGCGAAGTAATGAAGCGTTTGATTTGTTGGATCTTTGGACACGCCCCGGTGATTGATCGCCGGGGCTATGACAGCGTCATGGTATGTGAACGCTGTCATCACTTTTTTAAGGTCTTTAACAAAGACCTTTATAGAACGGATAAAGATATCGTAATAGTTGAGGATTAAAAGTGGACATTTTTGTGGCATTAATGTTGTTATGGTTGGGGAGTAATTACACATGTGATAACGCAGAAGTCGTGAAGTATGTGAAGATGTTAGGAAGCGATGAGTACCTGGACAGGGAAAAGGCTTCAAGAGAATTGAAAAATTTAATTGAGAAGGACGACGAGCCGATAGTTGGACACATCTATTGGCATTACATCAACAACAAGGATTTGGAAGTTCGTAGGCGATGTAAGAGACTTTATGAGCCGGCTGTATGGGCGGTAAGCGATAGCAAGAGGCATCCGGTTCCTAGCATTTGGTCTTTAGATAATAAAAGACGGTTTCCATTGGGGTTTGAAGGCGAACATAAATGGAATCAAGAAAACAATCAAAACGGGTATCATTGGGAAACGCCTTTTGACATTAGCAAGCATTACTTCATAAAAGCCCGTGAAGTAGAGATGAAATACAACAAAGAGATCACGACAGACACTTGGCAAAACCAAGACATTGAGCGTTTAGCAACTAAAATGTTAATTGCCGACCTTCGGCAATGCGGCTGGAACAGACGTAGGGTTGAAAAGTTGCTAAACAATATGGTAGAATTCCAACTGTCATATACGAGATACGATGCCCAAAATGGTTGGCAGGATCAAAACAAGGTTCCTAAACCTTATTATGAAAACAGTGACGACAGCGATGACGACGATTAGGGAGACTTCCATGTGGGGACGTGACAGGGACTCAGTAGTCAGGGACGTGTTCATGCCTGAAGGCTGGGACGGCATGAACTGGCAGGAGCGGGTCAACGCCTTTCTGGCGACGGAAGACACCGCCCAGCGGTTCACTTGGCCTTTCCCGATGGGCGTGTTCGGCACGCTCCGCAAGGCGCAGGGCAACAACCCCCTGATGCATCGTGGCAAGGTGGAGAGGGTCCGCAGCGCCTTCCTGCCGCACTTCATCGCTCACGGCTTGAGCGTCAGCGCCAAGCAAAACGGCTGCGCTCCATTCGACGTGTTCTACTACAAGCCCGAAGAGTGGGCGAGAATGCTTCATCGGGTGGACTGCCTGGAGAGCTTCGATCCCGACTCGGCGCACGGCAGGGACAACCGGGGCTACTACTATCGGACGCTGGCGTGGCTGCGCCTGATGCCGGAAGGCCACGTCTGCAAGTGGTTCCCCGAAGACCGCCCGGCGAACATCTGGGAGGAGCGGGACATGAAGATCGCCCCGGAGAATTGGGGCAAGTACGAAGCCGTCCCGTGCTGGGTCTACAGCAACATGAAAAGTAACAACAAGGTCGCCGCCTTCGCCCAGCCTTCGGTGATCTGGCCGTCCAATGGCACGGTCGAGATGGATGACGATATCTGGAAGTGACTGGAGGACGAATGGCCTACTTCCTTCGTTTAACACTTAAAACGCTGGGCTGGGCCGTGATAAGCGCCACCCTCTTCGTGCTGGGTGCCGTTTACAAGGACTGCCCGTTGGAAGCAGCACTGGCAGGAGCCTTCGTGGCTACCCTCTTCAAGACACCCGCCTACCCGTTCTGGGAGTGGATGTTTGAGAGGATGTGGCACAAGGAACCGCCCAAGCCTCAACCCTGTTGCCTCTGCTGCTGCAAGAAGGAAGACTGAAACAAGCCGCCGACGCCCCGGCGGTTTCTTTTTTTGGAGGCATCATGGACCGTCCCATGTATCGTGTCTGGTTCAGGGTTCCCGGCATTTTCTGGCATGAATGGTATTTCGTCTGCGCAACCAATCTGGTAAACTGTCAAAGAGTGTTGGAAGAGATTAAGAAGTCTGATATCCCTCTTCGTGCCGACTGTGCTGCCATCTGGGAGTGTCACGATTTCTTTGCGAAGCTGATTCTGAGCGAGCGGCAACTGAAGAAGATCGGTAAGATTCATACACTGGTGTCCTTCAATGCTAAGAGTTAAAGTTTATATCAATTGGGCATACCTCATTCAGCACGTCGCAGGCGTGATGAGTTACAAATATGGTTTTATCGTAGAGTCAATTGAAGAGAGCAAAGACCGTGCTGGAAACTTTGCCGGCACGATTACTGGCAGTATTCTACGAGAGGATATAGCAAAGCTATGGAACGTAAGCGGAGTAGAGATGATGATGGATTTAAAGACCTGATGAGACACATTCAGAAAAATATAAGAGAGACATTGAAGCAGCATATCAAGGATGGTACACTCTTTCAAAGGCGGTCGAAAAACAAAGGGATTCGCATTCCATGCGAACCCCATTACAAGCCAAAACGATTTGAAGTTGAGATTATATGTCCCAGCTAATGTCTTCGTTTCCATCTGGCTCTACGCCTTCTGGAATCTTATAGCCAAGTTTGTTTAGCAGGAATGCTCTGTGGTCAGCCCAAGAACTGCCGCTCTTCTGTTCTTGATACGCCTTGTCCTGCTCTGCGAATGAGTCAAAGTCCTTCTGGGACTCAAAGTAAGAATTATAAGCATGTCTCAACAGCCACTTGCTGAATTCTGTCAATAGGGGCTGTAGGTCGCCTGCCTTGTCTGCTGCCATCAGAACGGCGACAGCATAGGATACGAACTCAACAGAGCCATCAATAACACGCCCTGACTCAACGTAATTCTCTTTGCGTTTGAGATCAATAGCGGCCCAAGTTCCGTTGATATAAGCTACGAATTCGTCATAAAGATAAAGCGGCTGGTCATCCCAATCGCTTTGTCCTGTTACATAGAGGCTATAGCGGTAGCCTTGCAGGGACGATGGAATAAAGGGCACGGCATCTCGCTTGCGGATCTTTGGCTCTGGAACTACGATTGCACGATCAGCGCCCAGATAAAATCCATTGACTCGTCCACCGGCTTTATTACGGATGTCGTTGTTACACCCGTGGGTACATTCATGACAGGAAGTAACCTTGCTGTCAGCCACCATGAAGTTTTGGTAATCTTCGCAATGATTCACCACGTCGGCGAATATTGTTGTACCTTTTTGTACATCGTGGACTTTCGGGTAGTTCATGAATTCCATAAAATATTTACTCCAGCAAACCAAGGTTTTCTAATTCTTCAGCCATCTTCATGAGATGCTTGCAAATGCCTGGACTTTCAGTTGGATTGGCTGATCCTGGGTTATAGAGAGCAATATACGGTCGTCTTACTCTGCCGTAGAGGGATCGGTCCAAATGATCATAATAATTAAATCGCCAAAAGAAGTCTCCGCACTCGCATCGTAAGGCAACGTCAGTGTTGGCCCTAGAGAGACGACGTATCTGATAGTGTTGCCCATTATCAGTGGCATCAAATTCAAATATGTTATCAGCCGGGTTGTAGTTGACGTTTCTGAAGAGGATCATTGGCTTGTATAAATTGCCTTGATTGTCTGCCTCACATCTAACCAGTAGTGTCCGCAAGCCAAGAAACGGAGTATATCTAATGTTATCTATATCAATTGGTCCAGTAGCATGTTGCCGCATTGTGGTGTGTGGAAATGCGGCAATTGCTGACTGGCGAAGGGTCTGAACAGACGTTTCAAAAAGTTTAAACTGCACGAAATATTTAGCAACAAACCGTGAGATTTGCGCCACCATTGTTCGGGCGATAGCGAACTAGGCTACCTACCTTCACTTTGAGAGCGCAGCACTGAGGTTTAGGTGGAACGGGTGGTATTGGCGGCGGTGGTTCGCATTCGCATCGACACACAGAGCCAGG
>JACCDR011388939.1_pt1 | contig 13776 bp, 16 predicted proteins | sample 7446431 | NCBI WGS metagenome assembly JACCDR01 (sample SAMN15323443, study PRJNA562643) | freshwater metagenome | isolation source: river surface water | place: USA:Blue River Watershed | collected 2017-08-17
ATAGGTCCCTATAAACCCAAGGGCACCTATATATACAGACTTACTCAAAAGGCCCAGTGACACTCGCCCTATTTTGCGCATTCACACACAACACACTATATTTTCTATTTTTAATTTTTGATTATTTAGTCCACTGACATTGCTGGTGCATTTTTTTTTATAGTTACGTTATCTGCGCGTATATTGTCAACTTTCTCAATATTTGCAGACTGAATATTGTAAATTATCGTCTGAGATTTTGCTTCAGACTTATTTTTATTATTTGATTCTTTTTGTTTAACTTCTTCAAGTGGTACATAATTGTTAGAATCAATATTTAATGTTATTCCAACACTACTTAGAATATTGCCATCTTTCCTTGAGTATTTTTTATCTAAGTAGATATTTAACGACTTGTTATCTACACATATATACTTATCTCCACCTGATCCTGATGCTTGTTTATCGAGAATAAATTGGAGACAAATTTCTGTCTCTAATTTATTTTCGTAAGTTGATTTATCTTCTTTTACAACCAATTCTTTTATTCCATTTACTAATTCTGCTTCCACGGGATCTGAGAAACTTTCTTTTTTCTCATCAATTTCAACTACAGTTGCTATATACAATTTCTCACCATTTTTATCAATAATATAATCAGGTTGTTTTACATTATTCTTTTTTAAACCCAGTATCTTTCTACCTACTGTACTTTTTTTCAAAACCATCCTACCTGTTTCATGATTCATTACATAGTTTTCTGTATCAGCTCTTTTTTGTTCTTCAGTAATTTTTGTTGTCATTTTATTTTACTATCAAAACTGTTTAAAGATTTTTTATTTTTTTTTTTTGATTTATCAAACTATGTCAGAACAAACATCAAAAGTACTAAGTGTATCTCTACGTCCAACTAATTTAGATTCCATGATTGGACAGGAATCAATTATAACCAGTATTAAGAATCAATTTGATTCTAATAGAATCCCACATTTCTATTTAATTACAGGTCCAACTGGTTCCGGTAAAACAACATTAGCACGTGCCATTGCAAATGAACTACATAACAAATTCAAACCTTCTAACACAGATTATCCATTAGACACTAATGAAATAAATGCATCAGATAAAAATGGCATAGATGACATTCGCGAAATCATTGAAAATATACAGTATAAACCCATTTGGAGCCCTGGTGCTATTAGAGTACTTATATTCGACGAAGCTCATCAATTAACTACACAGGCCCATAATGCATTATTAAAAGTTACTGAAGATACACCTTCTCATATATATTTCATCTTCTGTACGAATAATGATTCAAAGATCCTCTCTACATTGAAAAGACGTGCTTATATTATATGTATCAAAGGACTTAATGAAGAATCAATTCTAAAATTATTAAATTCCGCTCACGAACATATTAGCACAAAAGGGAAGGGCGAAGGTATAGATCATACGCCATTAAGAGATGCACTTGTAGAATATGGAATAAATTCTCCGGGACTTATTTTACAAGTGGCTGAAAAATACTTCAATGGTTCTGATATTAAAAGTTCTATCTATAACAATACAATAGATTTGACAATCGACACAAAAAAACTATGTTCAAGTATACTTAAAGGAAACTGGGCATGTGCATCAAACATACTGAAAATTATAACAAAGGAAGACATTGTTATGCTAAGAAATTGTATATTGGGATATTTCAAAACAGTTTTATTAAATAGTGGTTCCACTAAAGTAGCTAATGCAATAAAGATCATAGCAGAGGAATGCTATGATCTTCCGACTTTTTTAGCAAATCTATATATAGCATGTGACAAATGTAGTAATTAACCTATTACTTACAAAAATATCTCAAAGTGTTCATCATCTTCTGCTTCATCATCATCAATCCAATCATTCTTTGTAACACGTATATAAAATCTACCATCTAATTCAGTTATAATGCATTTCCTTGTCCTTTCTAGTGCGAGACGTTTTTCTTTGTAATTATCTATATGAGAATCTATAATTCCAACAATTGATTCTTTATTATAAAATGTATTTTCGTCTGGATCTGACGATTTATCAACCTTTAATGAAAAATGAGTAGTGTCTTTCTTATCACTTACTGTAAAATCAAATGAGGTATGTTTTTGCATGCATTTTCTAACATCATCAACTTCGTAATTTTTACGATCGAATTCTATAATCAGTTTTTCTTCTTTTGGCACCTTTTTAACAGTTGCTTTTTTGATTGTTTTCTTATCCATTTGTCTACAATTTTATTAATTTTTGATTAATTAAACCGAATCATTCATATAATGGTACTTTTAAATCACCATCTTTGATAAAATATTCACCGTTAATTTTTACTACCTGACATACTACTGTATTCATCATTTCAAGTCTCTTTTGTTTACAGTGTTCTTTGCATTCTTCAATTCGAGTTCTAAATTCATTCATATCATTTATTTCAACATCTACTGAGAAGTAATGAAGATTGTCCTTTTTACCATTGTAAAAAACACTACAATTTGGATAAATTTCTTCGCATATTTTTGAAATATCATTTAATAATTCATCTCCCTCTATTGTAAATTGAGTTTTCATTTACTATAAAAGACAGAAAATTTATGCAATTTTAACAATTGTAAAATTTCTATTGCCAGACATCGTAAGATTTCCTCCAGAGTCCTGCCTTCCTAAAATAGCTACTGTCTGGCCTGCTGAAAGAGTAAATGTAGCAGAAATAGGAAAATTAGCATTGACCGAACCTGTTGTTGGAAGTAAAAACGTATTTGTGTATGGTACTACATTATCGACATAAATTATACCTTGTCTATAAGTTCCCGCGCCTCCCGAAATTATTTGAAAAAATGCTGAGATATAGTAAACACCTGCATAATTCACAGTAATTAATCCAGTACTTGTATTAGCCGAGAATATAGATGAATTTGTTGTTAAATTTGATGAAGCAAACGGACTTGTAAACGATCCAGTTGGTAATGTTGTATTAAAACTTGCATCTCCTGAAGTGATACCTAAACTAACATAAGGAAGCTCATTTGGTATTACATAATTCCAAGATGCTGCAGTAGTTCCAGTAATCAATACACAAATAAAATAAGCTGATTTACTTGCTGAAAGCGGAAGTATATTATTAGATCCTGATGACCTTACTGTAACAATTCCTGTCGATTGATTTATTATGTAGAATTTTCTTCCCAAAGTTAATGTAGTTACATCTGGCAAATTTACGTTTTGTGTAGTTGTACCTGTGAAAACCTGTACAGCATTTGAACTTGCTGTTAATGAAGTTGTCCCAGCTGCTGTTGCTGTTGAAGTAACATTCTCAACAAAATTTGGTGCTGTTATATTTGATGTACTATTTACTGTACTAGTCCATGTACCAGATGATACTGTCCCCGTAGATGTTATATTTGATTGCACAGCTGACGGAAGTGTTGACGAAATTGACGGCACTCCTCCAGCAGATGTTATTAATACTCCGTTATTTGCTGTTGCCAAACCACTTAAATTATTTGCAGAAGACGTATAAAAAAGTTGATTAGCTGTTCCTGTAGAACCAACAGTTATAGAATCAGTTGTTGTTAGTGTTCTTGAGCCATTATTTACACCAGTTCCTCCATACGTACCAGTTATAATATCTCCAGTCCACGCACCGGTTATATTTGCATCTTGAATAGTTAGTTGCTGACCATATGCTGCCTTTAGAGTTATAGATTCATTTCCCCCACTGCGTGTTCCAAATATGTGATTTTCGCCATTGTTAAATGTGAAGCTCATTTATACAATAGCCATATTTTATTATTTAATTGATTTCGTGTGTCAATAAATAAAAATTGATTACAAATTGGTAGATTAGCCAAACACGTCATATTTGCGGGATATATGGGAAAGGGGAGAGAGCGTGGTACAGTTGGCACCATAGAAACAATAATGGGGGATTGGCCATGTCCTTACTATATAACTTATTCATCTATATGTACATTGTTTATATAGTAAGGACATGGCCAACCCCCATTATTGTTTTCGTGGTACAAATGGCACCAGGCTTTTCCCTCCCTCCCATCTATCCCGCAAATTTACACAGCTTTTAAATATGTATTAATAATTCATGGTAACAATCGCACAATAATCAATTATAAACCTTTTAATACATCTCCGCTACACTAAGCACACCAGATGACGAAATTGCGATCAACTGGAAAGATTCGTAGATGACATGAAGTTCGTAGTTAGTTGCTGTAGTTACAGTTGGATAAACCAATGTCAAGATTGGGTTGTTAATTCCACTGAATGCCAGAGCCCCGGAGCAATAAGTTCTGTCATTTGGATCCATGCAAAATGGAATTCTACGCCATCCACTGTAACCCGCTGATCCCGTAGTTTGAGTAGCTCGTGAAATTGCACTAATTGTAGTTAAGACATTAGCACTGATACCTCCCATTTCATTCATGTAATCAAGAGTTGAAGTTGGGACTGCAGAACCAAAGTAAGAATCACCTCCGATAGTAAAGTCTACAGTATCAATTGATGCCAACGCAGTACCGACAACGTTCGTTGCAAATGCGGTTTTGTTAACAATGGCGTAGTACATATTAAACACTGGGTAATTACATCTTAATCTCGCAGCAGTAGTTGTAACTGCATCAAGGGCAAAAGTTTCCTTTGATGTGTTGTAAGTTAACATAGTCATTACTGATCCTACTGGGTTATTCATTGCTTTAAGTCCAGCCATGTATGTTTCATTTGGAGTCCAGTTAAAAACTTGTAAAACTGGTGTTCCAGCCGTGTAAGCTTCGTTAATTCCAGATGCTTGTGTAGTATTAAATCTTGCAACAACTTGAAATTGTTCGATAAAGTTTAAGTTCAAGTTAGCAGTAACATGCTCAAAAAAACTTGAGAAAATTGGAGTGTAAGTTACAAATGTAGTTGCAGTTTGACTGGTTACTGGAATCTCAGTCGTTGGGACTAAAGCCAATGCGTATCTAAGGCAATGTTGTTTTGGTCCATCTGGAAGATGATCGACTCTTGCTCTGATATATGAATCAGACAATGTACAAAGGGTTATGTTGTTAGTTCGAAGTGTAATAGTTTCGTACATAGTTAATCCATAGTATTTATCTACTGGACTATTTACTCCACCTGCCTTAGTAACAGTAGTTTGAATTCGAAGTCCGTTATTTAACCATGCTTTATTCAGATCCCAGATAGCATCTTTTGAAGCTGGTGCTCCAGAAACCGTTTGTTTAGGTTGCAATGAATAAATTTTTCTTGATAAAAATGGATAAGTTGGTTTGATCTTGTAGCTAAGATCTTGGGTTTTTATTTGAGTTAGAATTTGAAGTAAATTACTAGCTTCGTTGGCTGCCAAGGTATTTTGAACTGACATTTATAATCAGCTTAGAATATTTTTTGGATTTTAAATCTAACGCATTACAATATTTCTATTTCTACGTTTTCTAAATAATTAATCAATAATTGATTACTTCCTACATTATTGTACGTTGCCATTACACTCGATCTACCTGTTTCAGAATGTAATCCTTGTTTTAAACCCTCGAAAAAATAGTTTTTTGTCTCCCTATAATCAATTGGGTCTAAAGTTGATGCCTCTGGAATTAAAAGTGGAAAGATTGAATCATCACTTTGTTTTACATCTGGTTCATCTATTTGTTGATTGTTATAAACTATGTGGCCTTTGTTTCCGGCATACGCTCTTGCTGCTAACCCTATCGTTGAAAAATACTTTACAGTTGTTATTGCTACTTCTCTCTCTGATCCCGACATCCTATCCAAGTTTTGAAATGTTCTTGATATTAATTCATAATCACCTTTTTGATTAAAATTACCATATACATGATAAGAATAATCATGAAAGAATGCAAACAAATCTAACAACGAAGAAGGTGGCTTGTTATTAGGACTTGATATCCCTACCCATGTACCATATATAGGAGGTACAACAGAATGCGTATTCCACTCAGTTGTCCACGTAATTACTTCTCCTACCTCGTTTTTAGCAGAAAAGGTCATATATTGTCCTACTTGTTGCGTAAGGACATTTCTATAATCGAGATTTTTACCATTGTATACTGCGGCTATCTGCTTATACTCTTCGTTAGTTGGTAAAACCATTTGTGCCTGAAACTTTGCTACAGATGGCATTAGGTATGATAACAATGGGTTCGAACCTAAAACTAATTCGTATGCTTTGGACAAAGGTGTAGATGAATCTTTTGCTTCTGGAGAATCCAAAGCTGTTGTTGTTAACGAAATAAATCTACCAAGGTCAATTCCTCGCTGTTTAGCATCAATTACACCCTGTGGAGATGGGACATATGTACTTGGGGGATTGGTTGGAGGTACAAGTATATCAGTTGGATGTTCCTCTTTCTTTTGTTTATTACGAAATAACTCTGATGTTTGTTTTCGCAATTCTGCTATCTTTTGTTCAAGATACTGTTCTTCGGGGCTTGGTGCTTTTGGTAAAGGTGGTAAGCCCGATGAAGATTCACCAGATGTGGGCCCTATTCCATAACTAAATGCGCCTGTATTTTTAAGTTGATTAAGTTTTTCTGAGTACTGTTCATAACGATCTTTTCCTAACGTCCATGTTGCTACTTTATCAAATAACCCTTTTGATGCTTCTTCGGTTGCTTTATTTACCTGTCCTGCAACTTGGCCAGCAGCCAACCCGCCTAGTGCCGAGCTGCCGGTCCCTTCTGCAATAAATGTACTATATGCGGCTAAACTTTCTCCAATTAGTGGCAAGAAAGACATTTAATTAGTACAACTATTTTTTTGATACAATTTTAATTAATGTTCTTAACATTTTATAACAAGTACAATTAAAATGCACCAATACTTAATTGATATAATAATTAGCTACGTACAATATAAATCAATTTATGCAAATTCAGAAAAAGAATTACGTAATGATTCGTTTATAAAATTTCTTTATGAACAACGTATATTAACTTTGCCTTGTATCTTAAAAAAATATTATGAAAAAAATGAATTTCTTTTTATAGAAATGTGCAAGCGAAATGATAAAGAAAACATAAAAGAATATATTAAGAAATCATTTAATAAAAGTATTAAAATTACAGATATAGATCCCACACATACAATTATATGTGATGGTATGTACAATGTGCATAGAGTTGTGTATGATGATATGTACAATATATTTCTTCATGCTACTCCTGATTTAGTAGATTATTTTCGCTCAGTGTACAGAGAGTGTATGGAAAATATAAACTAACTACAACTATTTTTTTAATGCGTTTTTAATTAATGTTCTTAACATTTTATAACAAGTACAATTAAAATGCACCAATACTTAATTGATATAATAATTAGCTACGTACTACAAAAATCAATTCACGCGGAAAGGGGATTATACAATGATTCATTACTAAAATTTCTTTATGAAGAACGTATAATAACTTTACCTTGTATCTTAAAAAAATACTATGAAAAAAATTCATATCTTTTTATAGAAATGTGTAAGAGAAACGACAAAGAAAACATAAAAGAATATATTAACAAAACATTTAATCAAACAATTAAAATTACAGATATAGATGTCATGAATAGAGTTATTTATCATGATATGATTATTACGTTTGTTCACGCAAGTCCTGATTTAGTAGAATATTTTCGTTCAGTATACAAAGAGTGCATGGAAAATATAAACTAATTACAACTATTTTTTTGATGCTTTTTTAAATTAGCTTTGCTCCACATAGTTATTCCACATTTTTCACAATGTCCATCTGGCTGTAATATAATATTCTCAATTCCGTCCATTTGTTTCATGTTATGAATATGTTTAGTTAGAACGTAATCATTTTTCTTGTCGTAATCAAGAAAGAATGCAAAAGCTTCGTGCAATGTTCTAAATTTTCTGTATATTTTTTTCTCCCAGTGTGAAAAGATAAAATAGTTCTCATATTTATTATAGTAGATGTTGTAATATACCTGATCTTCTTTTAAATTCCTATTTTTAGAATTTTGTGAAATAGTGACTACTCTTAAATTTGCAATTTTATTATTTGTTTTACACATATCCATATGATCAATAACTTCATATTGTTCCAATTTTCTATTGCGGTGTAATTCGAACAAAATCCTATGTAAAATTACTTTCTGACGCAATTTATATCCGTAATTACTAAATATTACCATGTTTTTCTTGTTTATGGCCGTACATATATACCCAGTATTATCCTTATGAAAACTACATAAATCCAATAAAAATTCGTATTCTTTGTCTAACAAAAAATCAAATTTTTTACCCCCGCTTTTTTCTACAATCACTTTCATTTTATTAATTATTACTCCCAAGACTTAAAGTGATTAATTTTGAATTTTAGTCAAGTTTAGTTTATCTGGAACTCTTACCGACATTTTTCCATTTACGTCTATTTCAATTACATTTCGGTATTCGCAAATATTGTACAAATACTTTGTTGCGTCTGCGGCATGTGTTACCTTAATCGTACAAGGCCACATAGATCCAGTAAAAGTTACGAAATCTGTATTCTTTTCACTTCGTGCTACATTACCTCTATATCTTGAGAAGTAGTAACTATTCGTACTGTTGGTCTCAATGTTTACATCAACTGGTAGAGTAGTACCATTCGACGCAAGACTGAATCCAATTCGCGGATCTAAATCTACAAGTTTTTCATTTGGTAAATCGTATTCGATCTGCGTCACTGTACTAAATTGTTGGGACAAATCTTTTACAATTGAGTGTGTTGCAAATACTGGATAATTGCAACTTAACGTACCTCTTGTAAATCCGTCTACTCCATTATTCAGTATGGGTGGTTCTTCGTAGATATCGTAGCTAACAATTGACATTGGAAGAGGCGACTGTTTTCTCTCTACGTCGTCTTGATACACGCAGATTATCTCATAACTTGCGTCGGTGAGATCGGAGGGCATTCCCATTCCCTCTTTGTTATCTGCTACTTCACACACTAACTCAAGTTGTTCAGTGTAAAATGTAGGAATCGTTTTTTCTACATCGTCCGAAAACCAAGCGAAAAACGGAACGTAGAAAGTCGAAGTGGTGTTATTGAAAGTTGGAGAAGGTTCCATTGCATTTGACAGCAACGAGTTAATTGGACTCTGAGCCAACTCATCAGTACGTACTGACAAATAATTAGCTGAGTTCGTCATAAAGCGTATTCCCATTTTGTTTTGAAGATACATTCTTTTGAAATGCCAGCAGCCAGCATAAAGAGAATGATTTGTGTTATCTCCTGTAGTAGTTGCTGTTACTTTAACGAATATCTGTGTAAGGTTGTTGTATTCTGTTGGAATCTCAAAGTTGATTATTTTACTATAAGGAGCCGTACCAGGAGTCTTATAGAAATTCTTTGGATATCTAACTACAGTTTTACGCAAAGTATTTGTATCTTTGTTAACTAATGGATTTGATATCAATCTAACGTGATTCATTTATAAAAGAAAAGTATTATAATTCTAAAATTGTGCCGTCTTCTCTGTATATTCTATAGGTAACTACTGGAGGTTTAGGCAAAATCGGAGCTGACGGAGTTAACTTAACAACTGGTAATTTTTCTCCTATTTCAAATTTTGGCACTTTGACACTTGCTACGTATTTTTTAACGTATTCTTCATAGTGTCTTGTATTCTTATAATTTTCTATAACTATACATTGGAATTGACCCTCATCACCAGAAACGATATCTTTGTAAAGTTTCATTCCGACTTTTTTCGTATCAGTTGACAAATACTGTTCTACCAATAAATCTCTGTTGTATTCTTCTTTAAGCATAAAAGAAACAACTAAGTCCTCATTGTTTCTACAAACCCCATTAACCCCCCAGCGGCCAGAAATGACCTGGCTGCAAATTATCGAAGAAATACACACGTGTCTCCCGCTAACGTGCATTCTATTTAGAATTTCAGAATTACGGAAACGTTCGTCATTAATGCAATCATCAAAAATAATCATTATGTGATCCATATCGTTTTTATCTGCATTTGGATCTTGTTCTAACTGAGCCATTATCTTAGATGCTTGTTTGTCCCATATCTCATTTAATTTAGCTTGATCAAAAGAGTTATATCTGTTTTCTTTTGGAATAAAATTATATATATTTGGTTGCAAATGGAGTGTTTCAGAAAATATATAAATAGTTTTATACCATTTTCTGATTTTATACATCATATCTTTTAAAAATACTGTTTTGCCTGTTCTTCTTTTTCCGATAATTACTCCAGAGAATGCTTTCGGCAAAGTAGTAGCATCAAATGTTTCGATCTTTTTCGGATCAATGAATTCTAACTCATTTTTCATTTATTAAACGCATCATTTTTATTGGTCTGTAATAACTCGTCTTAGTGAAGTAATATTGACTCTATTTCTAAATATAGTCTGTTCGTTCATTGGTCCAAATATTATATCTGATCCTGTGTTTCTCTGCGCATCTTTAATCAATTGTTTATTAAGATTAAATGGCTTATTTTCATTTGTGAGATTTTCTAATGCCTTTTTACCTATTTCCCAAATCGTGATTTCTTTGTCTTTTGGAAATATTACTTCTCCACTTGGACTCGATTCAACAATATTTGGTTCAGTTGGTGTTGATTGCATTGTTTCATCTACTGGTTCTACTCCATCGACTGCATATGGTGAATCTTGTTGAGTAGGTTGATTTCCTGTTGCTATTGATGTAATGTTTATCAAGTCTTTCAATTTCATTCCAATCAACTTTTCTCTTTTTCCCGTCTGCATATTTCTTTGCTTGCAAAATTGAATCTGACTTATTTCATGGTACTCAGTTAATATATCGTCCATTGACGAATTCATATCAGTTACAACTGATTCTATCTTAAAGTATGGATCAGTAATCAACTTTTTCATAGTTGCAAGCAAATATTCCTTTGTATATAGTTCTTCGCTGTTTTTTATAGAATCAGATAATTGCTGATCCCAATTCGGTGCAGACCAATCAAAGAAATACTCAGCAATTTGCGCCTTGTGGAATCTTACTTCAAATTTATACGCAGCTCTGGCTTGTACATTTGGTTTTACAATTGGCTCTTGTGGCATAGGAGCTTCTACTTGTTGTTCTGGCTGTGGCTGGACATCACTTTCTGCTGGTTGGGGCTGCATGTCGCTTTCCGATACCTGTGGCTGCATAGAAGATAACGATTCTGCGGATGCGACTGACAAGTTCGTTGCAATTGCAGTTGCATCAGTTTTTGATTCTATACCTATTTCTTGAGCTGTTACAACAAGTAAATCATCATAAACTTTCTTTAGTTCTTCATTTCTAATTGCCAATTCTGGTGGAGTATCAACTGGAGGATCAGAATGTATTTGATTTACTTCATCTGGACCTATTTCAACAATTGGTTTACCAGATTCCATGTTTTCTACATTTTTTCCTTGTATTTTTCTTAGATCTTCTAACTGCTGTTCTTTATATGCGTCAGTTATCTCTTGGAGTGGATTTGGAATTGACGGTAAACTTCCACCTTGTTCTATTATATCTCTTCTAATTTCTCCGTTATCTTCAACAAGGCCTTCTTCATCTAATGTCTGTTTTATATCTTGTCTTAAAACTTTCCATTCATCGGTATATTGAAACGGATAATCTGAAGAAGGATCCTCTACAAAAGGTTCTGTCTCATCATATAAATCTAACAATTTTTTATGATATTCATTTATACTTATATCATTTGATTCTACCTGAAGACGTAATTTTTCTACAGTCTTTTTAGTTTTTTCTAAAAATTGTCTGTCTTTTTCTAATTCTATTTCTTTCATTCTCATTTGTTCTTCTATAGACATTGATTCATCTGATTCCTCTTTACTTTTTGGTTTTGTATCTATTTGCTCTTCGTATTTTTTAACCAATTTTTGGTAACCCTCCCCTTTTCCAGGAACTGGAGGTGCACTACCGATCTTCTCAAGGAACATTGGTGTATTTGTTGGAGCATCATCGTAGACTTTAAATAGTTTTTGAAATTGTTTCTTAGTCTTAGTAGTTTTTTCTCCTTTCTTTGTTATATAAACGAACTCATTTTTCTTGTTTGAGTTTGCTTTTACGTTTGTATCATACCACTTTTTATTACTTGGACTTTGATCGTAATAACTCATTTACTACTATGTTTGAAAATGTTTACAAATATAACACACAATATCGTCATTTTCTCCTTCTATTTCTTTTGTACTAATATTAATGAAAACTGTTTTGTTTCTGTCCCCCATTGATAATTCTTTCCACCTAAATCCACGTGGAAGTTTTATAATGCTTAGTGGAATATCTTTTTTATTTTTGTCATAGTATTGTTGTCTCGATATCTGTGCTTCTGAAAACACATACATAGGTTCTTTACCTTGTTCGTATAAATAAACGTCGAGTTCAACAAGTTTATTTATTTGTTCTTCGGTTAAATATTCTGTGTAAAGATAATAATCTGTTTGATTGGCTGGTGCACGTCTTACCGATTGTTCCATATTTTAAATTATAATAAATATAATAAATAAATGTCAGCCGAACCTATTTCTGTCAATGATAAAAAAGTTATGAAAACTTTAGACAAACTCCAAACATTTGATGCTCTATATCCTGATGAGCAAGCTAAGTCAGAAGCTGTTACTGCAAAAAAAGATATGACTTCTAATGAACGTAAACAAGACCCCATGCCAAAGGGCGTGAACATCGACGAAAAAGATATTCGTATTGGGATTGCTATGGCTAATACAGATGGATACAAGAAAAAAGTTTTACCCGTGCAAAAATTAGAAGTATGGGGCCCAAAGAACGTACTTAATATGGACTCCAAAGTTGAAAAGGGAGTTAATATAGACTACGAAACAATCAACAAACAAAAAAGACGATATATGTCTGGCTATAAAGAATATGTTACAGAGGAAGAATTTCTCAAGTTACCTTCTGTTAATAAATTATCACTTCAAGGAAAATACATGCCTTTCCTAATCAAACCAGAACCAGAGGTGATTTGGGGAAATATTCCTTTTCAAGATTCAAACGCATACGCAGGCTACAACAGAAAGCTATCTTCATTTAATGGCATGCCCTATACATCTAATTCTAATGTGTACATTCCTATGGAATAATTTTATAATCCAGAATAAATGATACATGTTTCAATTGTTGTTGGACAACTTATTACAAATATTTTCAATCTCAAGGAAATGGTAACGTATGCTAACGAACGTGGTATTACACATGAAATAGTAAAAAATGTTAGTGAGGCAAAAGGTAAATATATTTTCATGTATAATACGGAATATTGGTATAGTGATTACTATATTCATTGGTCCTATCTTCGTCTTTCTATGCCTATGGGTTTTCAACCTGGTGATATCGATTTGCCAGAAAAGCTTATATGGAATCATTTCATGGTTTTCGATGGCAAAGACATAGGACAATGTATTGAAGATTACTCAGACTTCTATCTACGTATTAAAAATGGATTCAAGAACGTCGTGAGAGAAGGTGGTATTTTTGGCATGTGTAAACCTGGTACAGTTGATAAATCTATGTTTATGGATGATTCACTGAAGGGTCAAATTGTATCTTTCTTTTCGTCAAAAAAGTGATTCTTCGCTTGGTAATGTAGTATTGACTACAAAATATTTTTTCCCAGATACTTGCTTTTTTCGTGCGAGCCCTGAATAATGGGTTCTTATGATAAAATCTGTTTTACTAATGTTTGTGCCTTCTTCTTTGATAAATTCTTCGTATGCTTCGTTGACTGGTATAGTTA
>JACCDR010993101.1_pt1 | contig 13770 bp, 15 predicted proteins | sample 7446431 | NCBI WGS metagenome assembly JACCDR01 (sample SAMN15323443, study PRJNA562643) | freshwater metagenome | isolation source: river surface water | place: USA:Blue River Watershed | collected 2017-08-17
CAACGCCGACGACATGGGTCGCTGGCAGGAGTTCCTCGCCCGCCAGTCGGACAACGTGGCCGACTACTACGTCCGGGTCGCCGGCGGCACGCGCGAGGAGTGGCGCGAGAAGATGCTGGCCGAGACGTGGTACTTCGCCGACGAGGCGGTGGCGGACGGCCTCGCGGACGGCGTGATCCCGCACCCGCGTCAGGCGGTGTCGGACCCGTCCGAGCAGCGGATGCGCCGCGAGTTCGACCTGTCGCGGTTCGGCTACCGCTTCACCTCGCGGGGACAGGCCGCCGACCCCGGACGGCGCACGGCGACCTTCCGGCGGTGGCAGGCCGCGCCGCAGTTCGCCCGTGGCGGCCGGATCCCCGTTCTCGCCGAGCCGGAGACGCGATCCGAGGCAGGCGTGATCGTCCGCAACATCATCGTGCCGGGCGAGGTGCACGTGGATCAGGAGACTCGCGAGCGGTTCGGCGACACCCTGGACCGCATCAACGAGGCGGCGCCGATGCCGGCCGCCGATCTTCCCGCTACCGCCGACCAGCGACGAGGCCGTAGCATCGCGTCTGTAGAAGCGTGGCTCCGAGCGGAGCAGCGCGACTGATCCACCAGCTAGGCGAGGGTCCGGCAGTCACACCGGCCCACCGGCAGTCACACCGGGCCTTCCGTCACTAGCACAGCCCAGCGGGCCACCTTCCGGCAGTCACACCGGCGGCGGTTGAACGAACGCAGCCCGGCAGTCACACCCGGTGTGCCCGTTCCTGCGGGGCAGGCTAACCACCTGCGACCGTGAGGACACCTCGATGGCGACCATCGACGACATCATCATCAGCCTGGAGGCCGAGTACGACACCGAACGCCGCGACCGCGAGCGTTCGCTGAACGAGGTCACCAACATACTGGCCGCCGCCCGTGGCGAAGGCCGTTCCGACCTGACCGACGAAGAGACCTTGGCGGTCGAGCGCGCCGAGAAGCGCGCCGACGACTGCAAGAAGCGCGCCGCCGGCGTCAAGAAGCGCCTCGCCGTCGCCCAGCGGACCAAGCAGCGCGAGCTGGACACCGACGACGACCTGTCCGAGCGCGTACCCGGCGCCCGCCCGGTCGCGGTCGGCGCCTCCACCTCCAAGCCCGCCTACGACCAGGTGGCCCGGGTCGGCCAGGAAGAGCGGACCTACCACCAGGGCAACACCGGCCGCGGCGGCAAGTTCCTGAACGACGTGGTGAAGCAGTTCCTCTACAACGACAGCGAGGCCAACGCCCGGCTGTCGCGCCACATGAACGAGGAACGAGTGGAGCGCGGCCAGTACCTCGAGCGTGCGGCCGGCACCGGCGCCTTCGCCGGCCTGGTCGTCCCGCAGTACCTGACCGAGATGTACGCCCCGGCGCTGAGCAACCTGAGCCCGTTCGCGGACATCTGCAACACCCACGACCTGCCCGAGCAGGGCATGACGGTCAACATCTCCCGGATCACCACCGCGACCTCGGTCGCGCTCCAGGCCTCGGAGAACACGTCCGTCTCGAACACCGACATCGACGACACGCTGCTGACCGAGACGATCCAGACCGCGGCGGGCCAGCAGACGCTGAGCCGTCAGGCGATCGAGCGCGGCACGGGCGTCGAGTCGGTCGTGATGGACGACCTGTTCCGGCGCTACGCCGCGACGAAGGACTCCACGCTGCTCAACCAGGCGACCACCGGCCTCGACGCCCTCGCGGGCACCACGGCCGGCGCGTACGTGGACGCCAGCCCGACCGCGGCCGAGATGTGGCCGAAGCTGCTGGGTGCGGCCAGCGCGGTCGAGACCGCCCTGCTGGGCCTCGGGTCGCCGCGCGTCGCGGTCATGCACCCGCGGCGCTGGTACTGGATGCAGAGCCAGCTGACCACGGCGTGGCCCGCGTTCGGCCAGCCGGGCATCGGCGGCCAGCGCCTCGGCGAGAGCAACGGCAACGAGTACGGCTCGGGCTTCCGCGGCGTGCTGCCGTCCGGCCTCGCGGTCGTGACCGACGCCAACGTCACCACCACGGCGGGCGGCGGCACCGAGGACCGGATCTACATCGTGGAGCCGGCCGAGTGCCACCTCTGGGAGGACCCGAACGCCCCGGTGTTCATCCGGGCCGAGCAGGCGGCGGCGGCGAGCCTCGGCGTGCTGATGGTGCTGTACGGGTATTTCGCGTACTCGTTCCGGCGCTTCACCAACGCGGTCCAGGCGATCTCCGGCACCGGCATGGCCGCCCCGACGTTCTAGGAGGTCGGACATGCCAGCAGGTCTTTCTATGGTCCGGGCGGACATCGCGCTGACGCTGACGGCTCAGGGCGCGGGTTCGGTGTCATCGGGTCCGGTCGATCAGTCCGGTGGTGCGGGCATCGTGATGGCACTGGTGGCGTGTACGGCGGCTACCGGCACCACGCCGACGCTGAACGTGGCCATCGAGCAGTCGGCGAACGGGTCCACGGGGTGGGCTGCCGTCACCGGCGGCGCGGCTGCTCAGCTGACCGGTGCCGGCTCGGCCGTCGCCGTGGCGATCCCGACGCAGCCGTACGTGCGCGTGACCGCCACGGTCGGCGGCACCACCCCGGCGGTGACCGCGAACGTCGCGGTGCTGGTGGCGAACGACTGATGCACCCGGAGATGTGCCGTGGCATCGCTTTCGAGGCGGCTCGGCGTTCGGCGCGGGTCAACCCGCACGAGCTCTGGGCCGTCCTGGAAGAGGTCGCGGCCATCGGCCCGCAGGTCGTTGTCGACCTGTGGTCGGAGCCTGCCGTCTGGTGGGCGTGGTGGTCGCTCGGCGCGCACGTCGTCGGGGTGTCGGCCAGTCCGATCCGGCCGGGTCTGGGCTTCAGCGGCGACCACATGCCGTCGTCGGTGGTCGAGATCGTGGCCGACCCCCGCGAGCCGGTGACCCGGCAGCGGGTGGCTGACCAGGTGGCGGGGCGTCCGGTTGACGTGCTGGTGCTCGGCGGCCCGGACTCCGAGGACGGGGCCCGGGCCAACTTCCAGGCGTACGCACCGCTGATGCGCCCGGGCGGGCTGGTGCTGGTGCACGGCATCGCGAACGAGCAGTACCCGGGCATCGCCCGGTTCTGGTCGGGGCTGGTCTGCCCGGACCGTAAGGAATTGGTCGGGGCTGAGGCCCCGGACGGATACGGGATCGCCACGATCCCGCGAAGGGAGACGGCCGATCATGGCTGAGAACGACGACCAGATCACGGGCGCGGGCGGGCCGGAGGCGGCCGAGGTCCAGGCGCAGCCGGACAACGTGGTGACCGACAACACCGGCACGGTGCCGGTGCAGCCGATCGCGACGACCGACCCGACGATCACCGACAACACCAACCCGAAGGTGGCCTTTGACGGCGCCGACCCGGCCAACATCCCGCCGCACGACTCGAACGAGCAGCTGCACATCGCGGCGGGCAAGCGGTACGAGGCCGAGTTCGGCACCAGCCTGACCACCGACGCCGACACCCGCCGGGCCGCGGTCGACGCGGCGTACGACAACTCCAAGGACGTGCGCGACGTGCTGACCGACGACAGCGACAACGACTCGTCCGGGCGGTCGGGCACCCGGGCATCGGCCGAGCAGCGGGCGAAGGCGCAGAGCGGCAACCGGGTGATCAGCCCGACCGGCCGGGCCCCGGCCGGCGGCCGGCAGACCACTTCGAGCAGCAAGCCGAAGAACTGACCTGTGGCCGACGTACGCGTGCTCCGCACGGCGAAGGCGACGCTCTCGCGGACGTTCTACCTCGATGAGGAGGGAGCGTCCGCGAGCGGCGCCGTCAACGTGTCCGTGACCCGGATGGACGGCACTGTCGTCGAGTCGGGATCGGCCGCGCCGGACGGAGCCGCGTACTCGTACACCTTCAGCGGCAGGGACGTGGTGGACCTGCTGACCGTCTCGTGGTCGGGCACGTTCGGCGGCGACGCCATCGTCATCGACTCCGACCGGATCGAGGTCGTCGGCGGGTTCTACTTCAGCCTGTCGGAGGGACGCGGTGCCGACCGGGTGCTGTCCGACCCGGCGAAGTTCCCGACCGCGAAGCTGATCGAGAAGCGCGCCGAGGTCGAGGCCGAGTGCGAGCGGCTGACCGGGCAGGCGTGGGTGCCGCGGTTCGCCCGCGAGACCCTCTCGGGCACGGGTGGCCGCCAGCTGGTGCTGCGTCACCCGCTGGTGCGCGCGGTCCGGTCGGTGACGGTCGGCGGCGTGGTCGGCCCGGCGCCGTACTGGACGCCGCAGGGCGTGCTGATCCGCGACGCCGGCTGGCCGGTCGGCTTCAACAACGTCGTGGTCGAGTACGAACACGGCCACGACTCGCCGAACCCGGAGATCGTGCGAGCGGCCAAGCTGCGGTTCAAGTCGCTGATGCTGGAGGACCGGTCCGCGTTGCCGGACCGGGCCGAGCGCGTGGTTACCGTCGATCAGGCGGGCGGCAGCACGGTGTACGCCAGCCCCACCGCCGACAAGACGGGCATCCCCGCGGTGGATGCGATCTATGGCGGCTTCCCGTCGCCGCGACCCGGGTTCGGGTGATCGCGTGACGACCCAGATCCTCGCGGGGCTGCTGAAGCGGGCCATCATGGCGCGCATCAAGACCCTGGATCTCGCCGACCCGACCGACCTGGGCGACAGCGTGCAGGTCGACATGGTGCTGCGGGCCGAGCCGGAGCGCAAGGCGGTGTTCGGCGGCCGGGCGACGTGGACGCAGACCGACGTGCTCGCCGAGCGCAACGCGGCATACCAGCAGGTGATCAGCTTCGAGGTGCGCGTCCGGGTGGCCGAGCCGGGCGACGACGCCGACCACGCCGACCGGGAGGCCGAGCGGATCGTCTCGGCCATCGTGCGCGGCGTGGCCGCCGATCCGGACCTCACCGGGGGGCAGGGCCGGATCGTGGCAACATCCGGCGACAGCGACCCGGTGGTGCTGGCACCCAGCCCGGAACCGCAGGTGATCGTCAACCTCGGCGTGGTCTTCACGGCCACGCTGGCGCTGGCGGGTGGGTGACATGCCTCGGAAGGTGCGGCTGAAGACCATCACGTACTTCGACAAGACGGAGCGGCTGATCGCGGTCGGCCCGGAGCTGCGGCAGGCGATGCAGGACCTCGTGGACGACATCGCCGACGACGCGCGGCCGGACGCTCCGCGATCGAGCGGCCCGGGCCACGCCCGCGGCAGGCACGCCGCGGAGACGATGCGCGGCGAGGTGGTGGCGGTCGCCGAGGGCTGGCGCGGCTACGTCGGCTGGCCGCGTCCCGCGTACTACCTGCTCATGCACGAGAAGGGCTGGATCCACGGTCCAGCCCGCCCGTTCCTGCGTCCGGCGGTCGAGCGCCGGCGCACGTTGTAAAGGAGGCCCGGCGGTGGCCGAGCAGCAGACAATGCACGACGACGAGAAGGCGCTGCTCCGGGCCCTGGTGTCCGGGCCGGCGGTGGGCGTGCCGCAGCACGCCGACGAGGGCGTCCGCGAGACGTTCACCGAGCGCCGGATGGCCCAGCGCGAAGCGTACGGCCAGTACATCGCAGCCGGCCCGATCTACGTGCCGGGCACCGGGACGCTGGCGTTCAACAAGGACCAGCAGGTGCCGATCGAGCACGTCGAGAAGTGGATGCTGGTCGAGGCCGACATGGTGCACCGGGTGGCCTCGGCGGAGCTGGCCCGGGCCGGCGCCCGGTTCCCCGCGAAGGACGGCGGGCAGCTGCCGGGCGCCGAGGACACCACGGAGCCGGTGCCGCCGCAGCCGACCGCGACCCCGCCCGCCCCGGCCGGCGAGGAAGCGGCGAAGGCCGACGAGGGCGGCACGACCGAGAAGACCACCACGCGGCGCAGCAGCAGCAGCAAGGCGTCCGCGGCCGACAAGACCGACGACAAGTAAGGGGCCGGGGACGTGCCTACCGTTACCACACCATTCCTGATGATGGACCCGGGCTTTCTGTGGCACGCCCCGGCCGGGACCGCGTTCCCGACCAACGGCGGCACCGCGGCCGGGTCGAAGTTCACCGACAGCCCCTCGGTCACCTTCGTCGAGGTCGGTGCCACCGAGGACGGCCACCGCTTCCGGTACGCCCCGAGCATCGAGGCCATCACGGTGGCCGAGTTCCTCGACCCGGTGAAGTGGCGCACCGTCAGCCGTGAGGGATCGTTCGCGTTCAACCTCGCGGACTACACGCTGAAGAACGTGCAGCGGGCCCTGAACGGCGGCACGCTGACCTCCACCGGTTCGGGCGCCACGCAGGTCAACAAGCTGACCCCGCCCGGGCTCGGCAACGAGACCCGTTCGGCGCTGATGTGGGAGAGCGCCGACAGCACCATGCGGATCTTCATGTACTCGACGGTCAACGTCGCCGAGATGGAGACCGCGTTCAACAAGGCACCGGCCATCGCGGTGCTGCCGTGCGAGTTCCGCTTCGAGCTGGACGGCAGCGGCAACATCTTCGACGTGTACGGCACCAACACCCGGCTGGGGGTCTGAGCATGAGCAACCGCAGCAGGCGGCGCGGTCGCGGCCGGGGGCCGCAGACCCAGCACATCAGCCCGGAACGGGCGCGGCAGCAGTTGGAGGACGGCGGCCAGCTGCTGCCGTTCATCCGGGGCCGCGACATCGACGCGGGCGACCTGTCGGGCGAGGTCGTCGAGCCGGTCCGGGCGACGTTCACGTACTTCGGCAGGACGTTCCGGGTCAACCCCGACCTGACCGAGACCATGGTGGTCGACCTGCTGGAGGCGGGCGAGAGCGTCGGTGCCGAGGACCCCTCGCAGCTGCTGGCCGCGAAGGACTACGTGCGCGACCACCTGCACCCGGACGACTTCGAGGAGTTCTGGGAGACGGCGATCGAGCACCGGCAGGGCATCCAGGCGGTCATCAAGGTCTGCTGGAAGCTGCTCGAGCGGGTCACCGAACGCCCTACTACGCCGCCGTCCGACTCCTCGGATGGGCGGCGCGACACCCCGACGAACTCGGCGGCTGGTGCCTCCGGGCCGGTTATCGAGAGCGTGGTCGTCCCACCCGCCACGGGCAACGTCCAGGACATCGCGAACCACTTCATCGGCAAGTTCGAGGCCCAGGGACGTCCGGACCTGGCGAATCAGATCGCGCTCGCGGCCGAGTCTCGCGCGGCGCGGGGGCTCGTTACGGTCTGACCCTCGGCGAGGTGTGCGACGCCGCGTACCTGTGTCAGGTCGAGCAGCTGGAACGCTCGCACCTGGCACAGGTGGCATTGCTGCCGCACGTGGAGGAGAAGGACCGCAAGAGCTTTCCGAGCCTCGATGAGGTGCGGGCCGAGTTCGACTCGTGGCTGGTGACCGAACCGGATCAGGATGCGGGGATCGATCCGGAGACCGAGTTGATGTACCGGTTCCTGGGCGTGGGGAAGAGGTGAGCACGTGCCGGCTCGGACGCTGACCGAGGTCGCGGTGGAGGTCTTCGCCGACCTCAAGCGGTTGCGGGCCGAGGCCATCGCAGGCGGGCGCAAGGCGGGCGAGGATGCCGGCGAGCAGCTGGGCGAAGGCATCGCCCGCGGTGCGGACGGCAAGCTGCGCGACAGCCGCGGCCGGTTCGTGGCCTCGGGCCGCTCGGCGGGCGACAGCTTCTCCAAGGGGCTGATCGGCTCGCTGTCCGGCGGCACGTTCGCCAAGGTGATAGCCACCATGGCCGCGAAGTTCAGCCTGGTGGGCGGTGCCGCAGCGGCTGCCGCGCCGGGGGTGGGCCAGATCGTGGCCGCGCTGACCCCTGCGGCCGGCGCGGTCAACGTGCTGCCCGCCGCGCTGCTCGCGGTCGCTGCCGCGTCGGGCACGGTGAAGCTGGCCACCGCTGGCGTCGGTGACGCGATCAAGGCCGGGTTCGGCGACAACGCGGAGAAGGCCAAGGAGTCGCTGAAGGGCCTGAGCGTCAACGCCCGCTCGTTCGCCACCCAGATCATCGCGCTGCAACCGCAGTTGAAGACCCTGCAGAAGACCGTCGCGAACCGGCTGTTCCTGCCCCTGCTGAACGACATCCGACCGGTGGCTCAGCTCTATCTGCCGATGCTGCGGCAGGAGATGGGCAACCTGGCTGGGCCGCTGGGCGGCATCGGCGAGCAGATCCTGAAGACCGCGAAGACCTCGGAGGTCTTCAACGGCGTCCGAGCGCTGTTCGTGAACACGGGATACGCCGTCGTGCGACTGCGTGACTCGATCGACCCGCTGGCGACCGCGCTGGGCGCGCTGATCCAGGCGACCGCCCCGGAGCTGCCGAAGCTGGCGACGGGGTTCTCCGACATCGCGAAGCGGGTGGGCGACTACATCACCGCCGCGTCCGAGTCCGGGCGGGTGACGGCGGCGTTCGAGGCTGGCAAGCAGGTCCTGAAGGACCTCGGGGCGATCCTCGGCAACGTCGGCAGCATCATCGGCAGCGTGTACCGCTCGGCGACCGAGAACGGCAACTCGCTGCTGGCAAACCTGCGCGAGCTCACCGGGCAGGCGGCCGCATTCTTCCGCTCGGCCGAGGGCGGCTCGGCCATGACCGCGGTGTTCTCCACGCTGGGCACGCTGGGGCAGGCGCTACGCACGTCGCTGGCCGCGGTGCTGCCGGCCATCGGCCAGTCGATCCAGATCCTCGGCCCGGCCATCGCGGGGCTCGCGGGTCCGGCGGCCACGCTGGTGACCGCCATCGCTCCCCTGCTGCCGATCGCCGCCGGTCTGGCCGCGACCGTCATCAAGGAGCTGACGCCGGCGATCTCGTCGCTGGCGGGCTGGCTGGCCCAGAACGAGGGCGTGGTGAAGGGCGTCGCTGCGGCGCTGGTCGCGTACGGCGTGGCCATGCGGGTGGCGGCGGCCATCACCGCCGTGCAGGGGGCCGGGTCGATCGCGGCGTGGATCGCGCAGACCACGATCGCCACCAACCTGACGAAGATATGGACGGCACTCCAGTACGCGTTCGGCGTCGCGATGCGCTTCGCGCTGGGCCCGATCGGTCTGGTCATCACCGCCGTGGGCCTGCTCGTCGCCGCGGTGGTCTACGCCTACAACCACCATGAGGGCTTCCGGAACCTGGTGCAGAAGGTCTGGGCGGCAATCCAGGCTGCGGTGAAGGCAACGGTCGACTGGATCGTGAACACCGCCTGGCCGTGGTTGCAGAAGGCGTGGGACGCCATCGCGGCCGGGGCGAAGTGGATGTGGGAGAAGGGCATCAAGCCCGCGGTCGGCGCGCTGGTCGATTTCTGGAAGAACGTCATCGCGCCGACGGCGATGTGGTTGTGGCACAACGTGATCGAGCCGGTGTTCGAGGGTGTCTCGTGGGCGGTCAAGGCGGCCATGGCGGTGATCGAACTGGTGATCGCGGCGGTCGTCGCGTACTGGAAGACCGTGCTCGCCCCGACCGCGATGTGGTTGTGGAAGAACGTCATCAAGCCCGCCTTCGACGCGATCAGCGCGGTGATCAAGGGCAACATCAAGGTGGCCACCGACATCCTCGATGCCCTGGTCGCCTTCTTCAAGGACAAGGTGGCACCGGTCTTCACCTGGTTCTGGAAGAAGGTCGTGGTCCCGGTCTTCAACGGCGTGAAGGACGCCATCTCCGACACCTGGAACGACAAGATCAAGCCTGTGTTGCAGGCGCTGGGCGACTTCGTGCGCGACAAGGTGGTGCCCGTCTTCAAGGCGGGCGTCGAAGGCATCGGCAAGGCGTGGGAGACGATCAAGGATCTCGCCAAGAAGCCGGTCAACTTCGTCATCAACAGCGTTATCAACCCGCTGATCGGTGGCTTCAACAAGGTGGCCGGGGTGTTCGGCACCACGAAGATCGACCCGCTGCCGGGGCTGGCCGAGGGTGGCCGCATCCCCGGCAACTCGGGCGGGCGTGACGACCGGATCGCGCAGATGGTGGGTCGCGGCGGGAAGCTGATGGGTTCGATCAAGGTGGCCTCGGGTGAGTTCGTGGTCAACGCCCGCGACACCGCCCGTGCGTTGCCGCTGCTGCGCTGGATCAACGCGGGGATGCGTGGCGGGCCGAATGGGGCCGAGCAGCGGATCGGGCGACCGATGGCGGACCGTCCGGGCGACGGCAGCGAGGGGTGGGCGTTCGCCCGCGGTGGCCTGGTCGGGTTCCTCAGCAACGTCACCGAGGCGATCACCAACCCGAAGGCTTCGATCGTGCGGCCGATCGAGAACGCGCTGAAGGACATCCCCGGCGGCGGGATCATCCGGTCGCTGCTGATCGGCATGGGCAAGAAGCTGGCGGACGGGTTCGTGTCCTGGCTCGGCGGGGCGACCGGCGGCGGGGACGGCGGCAACGGTGGGCGCGGGGTGCCGGGCAACCTCGGCAAGGCCATGCGGTTCGTGTCGGCGCAGAACGGCAAGCCGTACCTCTGGGCCAGCGCCGGGCCGCGCGGCTACGACTGCTCTGGCATCGTCTCGGCGGCGTGGAACATCCTGCACGGCCGCAGCCCGTACTCGCACACCTTCAGCACCGCGTCGCTGCCCGGGCCGTACTTCCCGAAGCGGGGGCCGGGTGGCCTGCTCACCGCCGGTTGGGCGCACCCGGGCCAGCGCGGGGCGTCGGCGAACGTCGGGCACATGGCGGGCCAGTTCCTCGGCGGCATGAGCTTCGAGTCCACCGGGTCTCGAGGCGTGCACGTCAACTCCGGCCGCCGCCCGGCCGATTTTGCGCACATGGGCCACTTCGCCCGCGGTGGCCTGCTCGGTGGCATCGCGAAGGTGGCCCGGGCCGACTTCGGATCGGTGACGCTGGCCCGCGGCTGGAACATGGTGCAGAACGCGACGGGGGCGCCCGAGCCGCTGTCAACCGGCGCCGACGCCGACACTCTCGAGGTGCTGCGGGCCATCCTCGCGGCGATCGTCGAGCTGGCGCCGGGACTGGCGGCGGCGATGGGCGCGACGACGCCGGGTCTGCTGCGGCACGCGAGGAGGATCTGACGGTGGCAACGCTCTACCTCGACAAGACGTGGGTCACCAACCACGTCACCGGCGCCACGGTGGCAGCGGTGCGCGACACCGACGACGGCGACGAGTATTCGGTGGCCGCCCGGGTGCAGACGTACGCCGGCGGCCGGCAGCGCGGCATCACCACGCAGGGCGTGGCGGGCACGTGGTCGGTGCGGCTGCGGGGCGTCGCGGTGGCCGACACGGAGAAGCTGCGCACGTGGCTGGGCCAGACGGTGCTGATCCGCGACAACCGCGGCCGCAAGATGTACGGCCTGCTGTCGTCGGTGCCGCGGTCGACGTGGAAGGAGCAGCTCGACCTCTACGACGTCGTGGTGGCGATCCAGCTGGTGACCGTGGACGAGGCGGTCTGATGCAGCCGGTCGTCGAGCCGGTGCGCTCGAACCTCACCGCCACCCAGGTCCGGTATCTGATCGAGCAGGCGCCCAGCATCATCGTCGGGTGCGGGCTGGACATCACCGACCTGGCCCAGGACGACGTGACCAACATCAGCGGGTCGACGGATGGGGTGTTCGGCGGCGGCGAGATCGAGCGGTCGGCGTACGCCACCCTGCACGGCGGGTGTCGCCTGTCGCTGTCGGAGCGGCTGGAGTGGGGCTGGGCGGTGGTCAAGCCGTACATGACGCTCTCGGACGGGCTGATCTCGGCCAGGTTCAACCTCGGCGCGTACTTCACCAACACGCCGGTGCGCAACCCGAAGGAGGATCCGCCGACGTACGACGTGCAGGGCTACGACATCCTGTACGCCCTCGACACGCTGGTGGGCGAGAGCTTCAGCGTGGCGAAGTCGACCCCGATCCTCGATCAGGTCGAGGAGATCCTGACCACCAAGGGGTTCACGAAGTACATCATCGACCGGTCGCGGGCCGACGCGGTGACCCCGGACGGCCAGGTGTGGCAGCTGTCGGACAACAAGACCTGGCTGAACGTGGTCAACGACCTGCTGGGCATGGTCGGGTACCAGGGCATCTGGTCGGACTGGAACGGCGCGCTGAGGTGCCAGCCGTATCAGCGGCCGATCGACCGCGCGGCCGAGTGGTATCTGGCCGCCGACCAGTGGTCGATCCTCGGCGAGGACGTGGAGATCGAGTTCGACTACCACCAGGCGTACAACCGGTGGATAGGGGTCCGCAGCAACAACATCGAGGACGCCGCACCGGTCGAGGGCGACGGCATCTACACGCTGACCAACGACACGGACGGCGTCACCTCGATCGAGGCCCGCCGGGGGCTGGTGCTCACCCGCAAAGAGGACTTCGAGGTGACCAGTCAGGCGGACCTGGTGAGCCGGGTGCAATCGATGGCCGACGCCGACATGAGCGTGCCGACCGGCATCCGCACGACGACCGGGCCGCTGCCGCTGGGGTGGCACTTCGACCGGTACCTGATCGACGACCCGAGGGTGGGCATCCCGTCCGAGGTGCTCGACACGTCGTGGACGCTGCCGCTCAACGGCGACCCGATGTCGCACACCTGGTCGGTGCTGTCGGGGGTGCAGTCGTGACCGCCATGGACGAGCGGATGATCCAGGTCATTGACTCCCGGATCGAGCGGGCGCGGCGGTCGTGGTCGGACCGCGGCACGGTCATCTCCCGCGACGCGACCGGGGTCGGGGCGACGGTCACGTTCGACGCGGACGGGGTGGCGTCGCCGGTGAAGTGCGCCGGCAACGTGCTGTGCCGGCCCGGGGACCGGGTGGTGCTCACCCGGCACGGCAGCGTGTGGGTGATCGTCGGGATGCTCGGGCAGACCGGCCTAGGTGAGGCGTACTCCAAGGTGACGTTCGGCGGCGCCAACACCGCGCACAACTCGACCAGCTTCGCCGACCTGTCCGGATTCACCGCGTTCTCGTTCACCAAGCTGTACGACACGACCAGCGTGTGGGTGTCGCAGAAGTGGATGGGCTACCCCAGTGCCACGGTGACCGGGGCTGAGTACGGGGTCCGCTTCGTGCAGCAGGCGGGCGACACCCCGTACTCGGCCGTCGACATCCCGATCGGGCGGTGCTTCGTCAACGCCTCGGGGATCCACACCACCAGCACCGACATCGACCAGGTGACCACGCTGCCCGCCGGGGTCTACCTGGTGTCGTACCGCATCCGGCGCTACGTCGGGACGGGCACGCTGACCTGCGACCAGAACGATCAGGTCTGGATACGCTGCGACGAGCGCGACCGCGCGGGCGCGCTGGGGAGCTGAGACATGGGCACGATCGACACCAGCACCGTTGCGACCGTCATGGACTGGCCGTCGCACTCGACCATCGGCCGCGACATCACCAACGGCGGCACGCAGTGGGCGTTCTGCAGGACCGCGACCGACACGTACGAGATCCTGGTGAGCAACTCGGCCGGCACGTCGTGGTCGACGGCGGGCGGGTTCGTCCGCTCGAACCTGATCGAGTGGTCGAGCCTGGTGATCGACCGGACCGGGACGTACGCGCACATCGCCTACCGCGTCTCGAACACCACCGACGACCGTCTGTTCTACCGCTACTTCCGGCTCAACGGGCTCACGTGGTCGTCCGAGCTTCAGGTGTCGGGCACCAACGGATCGGGCGACGCCAACGGCGGCACGCCGGGCGCGTTCTGGCAGGGCGTGGACCTGGCGGTGACGTACACCAGGAACCTCACGTTCACGGCCATGGTGGTGGGCACCAACAACTACCCGGGCGTGAAGTACGGCATCATCGCGCACGGGGTGTCGATCAGCCGCACCGGCACGGCGACGCTGAACAACGGGCTGATCGGCGGCCAGCGGTCGTGGCAGATCACCGGCACCAGTCCGGGCCGGTCGACGCCGGTGTGCGAGATCGAGCACAACGGGCAGGGGTACGAGGGCAACACGC
>JACCDR011242483.1_pt1 | contig 13764 bp, 14 predicted proteins | sample 7446431 | NCBI WGS metagenome assembly JACCDR01 (sample SAMN15323443, study PRJNA562643) | freshwater metagenome | isolation source: river surface water | place: USA:Blue River Watershed | collected 2017-08-17
GGGGAAGATCTTTAACTTCTCATCGGTGTTCGGGTTCATGGGATTTCCGCTGACCGGACTCTACTGCGCCAGTAAGTATGCAGTTGAGGGCCTCACTGAATCTCTCCGGGGCGAGCTCGCTCCCCATGGAGTTCAGGTCTGCTTAATCGAACCGGGCGGATTCCGGACAAACTTCGGCACTAACCTGCGCTGGAGCTCCCAGGGGACTCAGTCGGCTTACCATTCACAGTTCGTTAATTATCAAGATCTCCATGGCAAGATATCCAAACGCAAGCCTCAGCAGCCCAGCGAGGTCTCTGAAGGGATCCTCCGTCTTTCGCTTCAAAAGAGGCTCCCGATGCGGAAGGTCTTCGGGCAGGACGGACGCCTCTCCCATTTTCTTAAACGCTGCCTTCCGTCCCGGGTTTATTTTGCGCTGATGGATCGTGTGTTTCGGAAAGTTTTCCTAAGGGTTCACGCATGAAGAAGCTGAATGTCTTTCCAGAAAAGCATAGGGCCGACCAGCGCGAATTTCTGACCCTCCTGGAGCAAACAGCGAAAGTTCACGGGGAAACATTCTTACCGTCTCGGCGCTCAGACCGGCCTCTCTGGGGCGAAGAATTTTTTAACCTATCCGAATCCGAGCATTGGAAAGACCTCGACGAGGCCTCACAGCAGGCAGTACTCACAGTCCTCGGGCAAAAAGTCCTGCAGGAAGCCTACTTCATTGAGTGCGCTGGCATGGCCTATGCTGGGAAAATGAATCTTTCGGCCACCACCAGGGAGGAGCGGCAATTCTTCTCTTTTGTAGGAGAAGAAGAGGCGCGCCATCTCCGGATGATCGAAAACATCGGTGGATTTCAGACCGTCACGGAGCAAATTCCTTCCTTCGCCCTTTTGATTGGCGAGATCATTGCTGAGACGACGAAGCCGGGGCACCTGCTTCTCATTCAGATTCTCTTAGAAGGCTGGGGATTAAACTATTATAAAAACCTCGCTAAATCAGCTACCGACGAGACAGTGGCAAATGTCTTTAAAAGTATAGTTAAAGACGAAATTCGGCATCATTCGGCCGGCGTGGTGCTCTTCCGGGAGGTCACTCTTTCGTCTGCCGACGAAAAAAGCATCCTGAGTTACCTCGAGCGTCTGATCGCTATGGTCAAAATAGGTCCTTATACTGTCTGCGAGGAAGTTTCCAAGCGTATGCCGTTCCAGGATGTAGGTGAGTTTCGAAGATTCCTGCAGGAGACCAATGCAGTAGCGGTTACAGCTGGGAAGCTCGAGATTCTCGCCCAACTTCTGTATAAGAGCCTTCCGCGTACCGTTTCCGATGAACTCACACGCAAAGGAACGCTCGCGCCGCTTACGCTTCCAGAGATGACGGATACGCTCGCTCAAGCCATTCCAGGAATTGCAGCGCCTGCGTGAGGTCGTTTATGAGGACGCGCTCCTTGATGTCCCCGAGAACCATGCCGCTCTCCTGGCAAAAGCGCAGGTAAGCTTGCGTGGGCCTAGAAACCCTGATCAGGCGTGCCGGCCTTAGTTGTCCAAGCTCGCGTGCAAAACGGTAATGGTATATCGATTTAAGTTTTTCTTCCCAATCAACCTGAGAATCAAAACCGCAGAGAATGGCGTATCCGGCGCGGCCTGCTATAACCTCGGGAATCACTATAGCTTCATCAGGTTGGCCACGGAAAGCTTTTCTCAAGAGGAGATCGCTGAACTTTTCTCCTGCTAAATCCACCGAGCAGCCGGCACGTCCAACGAATTTCAGCAACGGGACTTTCTTGAATTTGCCTGTCACTGTAATGAGGTCACCAGTATCATAGCGGAGGTACCCGTTACCACTGGAGGTCACGACACGATAGGTACGACCCTGTTCCAGGTCTCCCATAGGAACGAACTGCTCTTCCTCGTCTAGAAATTCGATGAGCGTTTCCGTGACCAAAGGGATGCATCCATTGGCCTCGCTCCATGGCATTGTCACCGGCCCCTCGGTCATAAGAAGTCCCTTGGGCTGAATCAAGACCTTTGGAAATTTCTCACGAAGGTGTTCGGCCGGGCGCTCCGCCTGGGCATGGGTCCAGCAAGAGATGAGCTTGAGCTCTGGCCATAGAACCGATGGATTAACCTCCGAAAGACCAAGCTCAGTCTTCCGGTTCTCCATAAAGTCTAAAAGTGAGATGAGGTAGCTAGGACTCCAGACAGATATGACCTCGAGGTCCCGCGCTCGAATGAGGTCCTGCGCGATTCGCAGCAAAAACTCCTCTCCGGTCCGCGCCTTGTGCTTAGTTATATCAGAGGCCAGAAACGGCGAAAGAAGTAAGTTTATTCCCTTGGAGAGATATCGCCGATCATCAGTGCTGGCGTCCCCGATCTCTGGCGATATGCTTATGAAAATACGGCCTGTCTTAAAGGGTATACCTGAATTTGAGAGGAGATCGTGGGTCCACAAGAGAAACATGGATTCAAAGGATTTCAAGAGACGGCGAGTATACGGAATCCTCTTCTTGGCGCCAGTGGACCCAGAGGTCGTCTCATAAAAAACGGGTGGTGTTCGAGTGAGTTTCGGGAGGTTCTGGTAGTAGGTGTAGTCGGTGGCCTTCAAAGGAAGTGGGATTAAGGATTCGCTCAAAATTTCTCTTTTGAGCTGCGCCTGTGCCAGTGTCGGATTCTCGCAGGCGAGGAGGAAGGCCCGTCGTCGACGGGAGACGAGGAGGTTCACAATGAGCTTTACCACCAGTAGACGGAACTTCAAGGCCACTCCCCACGCCAGTAGAGACGGGATTTAGGCTTAAGTTTCGTTCTCGGGGCAACGGTCGCCCCGGGTCCAAGCTGTGAATCCGCACCGATAAACGAGCGTTCCCCGATGTAAATCTTCTTCACGACCAGAGCTGGTGCTCCTTCAACGTCCGCCACCATGTGAGAGCAAAAGGCGCTGATGTGACCTACGACAACGTTATCTCCGATTTCAACGAGGCCTCGGTCCACCACCTCAACCCTCGGCGTCCAGTAAACATTTTTCCCGATCTTACTTCCCCAGGCGCGCAGCCAAAGGGAATAAAGGCCAGGTACAAAGTGGATCAGGGATTCAAGCCATGGAAGGGCGATGAAGGGAAACTGAAACATATGGGACGCCCACCACGGGTTGTACTTTTTCTCAGCGAGAGGCCAGAAGCCATCCCCAAAAGGAAAAAGGAAGAAGTGGATTCGATACACCACAAGAGGGAGAAGATAGATCAGGGCCATGAGACCGACTCCATCCAGCGGATGGAATTGATCCAGACAATTCCCTATCTGCCACAAGATGAGGCCCAGATAGACAGCAGGAAATAGCGAAACCAGTCGACCCCCTAAGCTCATGGATGCCGCCGCCATGGCCAGAAAATCTCCCGCCAAAGATTTGCACTTCCGATTCGTTCGAGGTTTTGATTGAGAACCACTTGCGGGGAATAAGTCCCATGGAGTTTGTCCCACCAACAGAGGTTGGCCCCGAAGTTTCGATTTCGCCCGGAGAGAGAGTGGTGTAGGACGTGCTCAGTTGGGAGAATCAGCACCGGAGCAAGAATCGCTTTCAAGGCAGGATTCACGGAGAGTCCGCTATGACGCCACAGATCCAGTGCAAAGGTCAGGGCCAGCCCAAGTGAGAATCCCGTACTGTCTTTTAAGAGAAAGAGTGCGAAACACTGAACCCAGATGTAAACGAAGAAAAAAGATGTGATGAAGCTATTCCTTGAGGTGACGAGTACGTCAAGATGCCGTGCCGAGTGGTGGATCCGGTGAAGATCCCATAACTTTCTGGTGTGGAAGTAGCGGTGATTCCAGTAATACATGTAATCAACGAGGACGAAACTTATGATGAACTGCTGGAGGGCGTTCATCTCGATATTCTGGTGGAATGAAGGAAAGGCGCTAGCGAGTAGAGGTGCTACGAGAAACGGCACCGCCGGAACAATCACGCCCTGAATGAAGAGTCCGAAAAGATCGAGAAACCAGTCATCACCGCCACGACCCAGGAAGGCCCGACGACCATCCTCTTTCAAAAGACCAGTGAGGGTGAGACCCGAGAATGTAAGAAAGAGGATGATGGTAGTCATACCCAGAACCTTATCTCAGTTTCTCTCCGAGGCAGGTCACGTGGGTCCCTTCCCTCGGCGATCTCGGCTTGAATTGATTCGATCCAGGTGTGAATAATGTCTGCGGGGGAATTCTGAAAATTTGCACCATACTTTTGAATGGTCTTCATCTGATTGTCCAGGATCTCGACGTCCTGATCTATGATGACCTGGGCCTGCCATCGCACGAGCGGGCGGCTTGGGAGAGTCCAGATGCCGTAGTTGTATGTAAGATCCGTATAGACCAGCGTCTCGTTCTCCGAAACGGGAACAGACTGTGAAGTAATGATGAAGTGGTTTTTTCCGCCGAAGCGATAGTGAACACTCGTGATGTTCGGTGCGAAGAACTCATCCGTATGGCCAATCTCGATGCCTTTAGGGTTAAGAAACCAGGAGAACCAGCCAAAGTTCTTCCGCTCGTTTTGATAGGTAACTTTAACTCGACCATCCTCGCGCACGATCACTGCACCAAAGGCTTCGTGTTTTGCGTCCCGGAAAATCTTGGGATGGACAAACGTCGTATGGGGGATGTCGACGAAGTTTTCAGCGCAATTAGTGACATTGTTCTTGAACCGGTTTTGAAGACGGATCGTCGTGTAGCCTCGTTCTCCGTAGCACGGCATAGGAAACGGAGAGGTGCCGCTACCAGTTCGCAAACGAACGTAAACGTATCCTTCTTTCTCCATGACTTCATAGGTCTTAGCGCACTTACTTCCGGGCCTAAACTCAGATCCCATAGAGGGAATACGCGAGACATTTCCGTCTCGTGCATAGGTCCAGCCATGGTAGGGGCACTGCAGGTGACCCCCGACAACTTGCCCCCGTGAGAGTTGGGCAGTTCGATGGAGACAGCGGTCCTGGAGAGCGGCGAGTTCTCCCGAATCATTGCGGAAGACTGCAAGCCATTCACCGAGAATGCTACGCGAGACCACCCCGTTTATCGGAATCTCATGAGATTCGGCCGCAATGTACCAGTAGTCCTCGCGATTCATTAGACCTGTGTTTTCCTAAGTTTCATGTTGGTATTGATCCGGATCTGGCACGCTAGTCGGACCGCATCCTGCCCCGGCGCCATGGCCTCAAGAAACTGGGACTCGTCGAAGCTTCTTTCCGGTAGGGGATCGTCAGCTGCGACGACCTCGACCGCACAGGTTCCGCAGATTCCGATACGGCAACCGAACAGAATGGGCGAGTTGTGAATCGTGAGCTTCTCGGACAGGTTTGCGCCCGCATCCAGATCAACCGGTGACTTATCAGTGCCTGGAAACTCAATGCGACAAGTCTTCACGCAGCACTCCTGCGGAAGGCCGCGAAGGCGCTACGGTTTGTCGCGAGATGCTTGGGGAGGCTATTACTGGCCATGAGGGTAAGGTCTTTGTTCTGGCGGCTAATGTAATTAAAGTCCTGAAGGTAGGCGCGGTAGCTGTCGACCGACTCGCGATGGGTCCGGTGACTTGCCAGCATTCCCTCGCTTTCTTCGCAGAAGGACTTCTCCATAGCGTGAAGTGCTGCATCTCTGGACATACCGAACACCGGCGATCTAAGAACCTGATAGATGCTCTCGAAGAGAGCAGGATCGTACCAGAAGATTCCGTTGATGGCGGTGGAGAAGTTGTAGTGGTCCATCTGACAACCTCTCAGTGCCATGTTCCCGATATGCCTCTCAAGCTTCGAAGGCCTTGGGAGTGAATTGATGACATCGTGAGATACCACGGTTGAAGTATTGAAGTGGAACGACTCATCAATAAAATGGAAGTAGCTGATTTGCGAAGGAATGGGAGAGTTCTCTTTATCCGGGTGCTCGCTGTAAAAGCGCGAGAGCTGGTGCTGGACGATCTTTCCATTGAGCGTCCGTAGCCCTCGCACTGTGAAGTATTGGCAGCCAATGAACGGCGAATTGCTCGACACCATAGTGAAGAATCTGAGCTGCCACTTGCGCCACCACTGTTGGAAGTCCGAGAGGTCGCTGTAGAGCATGGTCTTCTCAAACGGCGTACGCATAGGATAAGTAAAGATCCGCTTCCCGAAATTCTCCTGCTCAAAGCGTTCGGCCACGGTCTTGAAAGCATGGATGTGGGCACGCTCCTGAGCGGACTCGAGGTCGAGAGTATCGCAGACGATCCGGAAATCCTCAATGCCGTAGAGGGCAGCGGCACTTGTTTGATTAAAGAAGATTGTCGCAATCTCCGCAGAAATGATTTGAGAATAGTACGCGACCCAGAAGAGCTGGTTAAGTTTCACCCTTTGGGCGGGTGTTGCCTGATCCCAGATCCAAGTTTTATAGAGAAGAGAGAATTTTTCAGGATTCCAATACTCATCTTTGCAGGAGTCGTAGTTAAAAGATTTCGATGCCGCGTCCATGTTCTGAGTTTGATCCAGTTCCTTACTTCGCTTGAGTGCTAACTCAAGTCGCTTCTGAGTCTTCGGATCATCAGCAAGGCAGATGTCGTGGCGCTGACTTAGGTTTCGGTTCATGCGGTCTCCACTTTATACGTCTCGGAAGATTTTTGTTTCTCGTAATGCTCAACGAAGTCGATGATGGCCTTGTCGGCACGGATCGGGGTCTGAAACTTGAAATTGATCCGGGAGAAAATGATGGTGTCCCCTTTGGCGAAGTAGTTCCCAACGAGCTTCGTTGCGAAGAGAAGAACCGGATTAATGAGACTTCCCAGGAGACCAGTCCTTTGCTTTGTCACCAGGAGTGTTTGACCCTCCGTTTTACCATCGAGTGTAGGCCGGAGTGCAAAGATGATGTAGAAGTGAAGGAAGTCCGGGCCCACCATAACGGATCCAGTGTGGCCCCACCAGTAGGTCATTTCATAGGTGAGTGCTTTCTTATAGAAGCGCTTGGCAAAACGCAGAAGGGCGTACTTCTCCGGCATGGGAGTCACATTCGAGAACTGTATGCAACGCTCAGAGAGGGGTGTCACCTTCATCTCAAGGTCAACGATGAGTTGGTGAACGGATCGGAAGTGTTGGACGTCGATGGCATTGATCATGACCACGTTGGGGTGACAGTTTTTTGTGAACTGTGATCCAAGTGTGGTGTCGAGGGGAAGCCCTCGAAGCTCTGGTATGACTGGGACTTCCTCCGGGTCGCTGGGGTTCCCCGTCCAGAGCCATATGAGGCCGTAAGCTTCGGCCACCTTATGGGAGCGAAGATTGGGAATCGTAGCAGTATCCCTCTGGGCGGGGATTTCGATACATTTGCCAGCTTGATCATATTTCCAGAAGTGGAAGGGGCAACGGATGGCGTTGCCCTCGACGAAGCCGTCGCAGAGGTGCGCGCCCATGTGTGGGCAATGAGCATCGAAGGCGCGGACTATTTTGTCCTCGCCCCTATAAAGGACAAGATCCGTGCTGAGGAACTTTGCCGCAACGGCCTTCCCTGTTGTGACCTCGGCAGAACGCAGGAGCCAGTACCATCCATCCGGGACGAATCCTGGCTCGCCAAACTGCTTTATCTTTTCTGCGTACGACATCGTTTTCCTGTTTAATGAACAAAGAGATCCGGCAGACCAAAGACGAGAGACGTTCCGAAGCTAAACTTCAGAACCCGCCGGGCCTCGGCCATGTACCCTGGTGATTTACCTTCAGCACTTGGGACGTAGTTTTTCCAGGCGCTGTTATCCCAGGCCACAGAGCGGCCATGGAGGTAGTTTCTGACCTTAAGTTCTTCACCCTTCTTATTTTTGATGATCTTCTGTGATTCTCCAGCTTCGAAATCGGTAGGTAGCAGCACCGCCAGTGATTGAGGAGGATTGAGATAAAAGGCCGGAACGTTGAGAGATACGGTATCGCCGGTCACTGGATCGCGGACCTCAGCTGGACCTGAGACGACCGCCTTCATGTTGCGAATCCCGCTCTCTAGGTTAGGTGCGAGCTGCTGCTGGAAGAGAATCGGATTAATCGCCTGTGATTTGGAGGAATCCCCCATCTGGAGGAAGTCGTAAGAGCGCTCTGCGTAGACCACTGAGTTCTTAAGCGCATCGTAGGCTTCTTTCATAAGGTTCGACCCGTAGGTCGTACCCCCGTAGTTCCTGAGTTCGAGGAAACGCTTGGACTGGGTCGCCTTCCGGACGATAGCAACACGCTCCCGATCGGTAATGCCCAGGTCTTCCTGGCGAGAAGCGAACACGCTTGAATCGATTCCCAAGTGGCTACCAATTTCACCAGCGAGGGAGATGGAGTAATCCTGGTTGTATGCGCAGTAGACCAGAATATCGTGGTGTGCACGGTGGAGTGTGGCGAGGGTAAAGTAGATCTCTGCAGCTCCGTTACCTTTGAATCGCTGGAGATCGTCACCGAAGGTACCCCGTCCGAAAGTCATCTTGTTATCCCACACAAACATCTTTTGAGCACTGTTCCGGGACATGGCCGTGATCCGATTGATTGAAACTTCAAGCGCGGGCGCTACGGAACTCATGAGAAACTGTTGGAATTGAGGGATAGATCGGAACTGATCGTTCTTACCCATTTCTCCTGAAGGTTCAGTGAAGAACTGAATGGCCGCATCTGTTTGCCGGGTAGGGAGAAAAAGCTTAAGGGCGGTAATTGTTGTCCTCACCGCCTGAACTGCACCTACGTGAGTTGATTTGTTACCCAAAAAGCCTTTGCTACTTTCAAAAAGGGGTCGGAGGCGCCAGATAATCCCGCGAAGCGGAAGTGCTAACTGGAGCTGTGAGACAAAGTATCGTGCGTCTTCGGAGTAGCTCTCGTAGCCCTGCGCACTCTTCCGAAGAAGGGCCTCCATTTCATCACCGTTTTTTACCGACAGCCATTCATCCCTTAGCTTCTGATAATCAGAAGAGAGGTCTCCTTCACTGAAGGTAAGATCACTCGCGAGCTTGCGCTTCTGACGGCCCCATTCCTTTTTCTCTTTCATGAATTCACTGTCATCAGCGGCGACAGGGGATATGTCGGGAACCCTTAGTGCCCGATAGTCGATATTGTCCGCTGTCTTTGCCGCGTGGAGCGATGTCGAGAGCAGTGCCATAGCGGCAACGCCTGCGATTAACTTGTTCATGAAAATTCTCCTGTCAAACAAGGTTTAAACCTCTTCAATTGTCTCCTATTTCTGACTTCAGGATCAGACAGGTAAAAATGTCTGAATCGACCTAGACCGACCGGAATGATGGGGAAAAAAATTCCGCTAAATAATCTGTTGACCGCGAGACCTCATTCGGCACTTTCCGTTTCCCGATTAGCCTCTCGTCCAGACTAAAAAAGGAAAACCCATGAAAAATCTGCTGATTGGCCTGACTCTTGTTTCTTCTTTAACCAATACCCAAGCTACTAACCTCGCTCCGGTCCAGAACCTCCAGGTAACGGATTTCAACTTTAACTATAAGGATCCAGTCGGAACCGGTACGGCGAAGGCGTTCTCCCGGAGCTTCGTCATGGACCAGAAGCTTGATGTGACTGTGGATCGGATTGGTCAAGCTTTCAGGATTGTTGCCTCCGGTGCAGAATCCCAGGAGTTTTATCTTTCCGAAGCTCCATCCTTCATGGTGAATGCACAGACCATGACTGTCTCGGCCTTCAACCTGACCCTCGCTCAAAAGCTCACGGCGTCGCTAACACTGGGGCAGTTTAATTCTGTAGATGATAATCTCCGACTCGAGAACTTATCCCTTGATTGCTCAAGGGATCCTAGAAACGAAGAGGTCATGGACCAGCTCCTTACCGGTTGCATCCAGAAACTCTCTTTGAAGGCCGGGCGGTTTAACTCAGCCGCGGTCGATGCTTTTCTTCCGGCAGCACTGACTTCCATTACTGGCGAAGAGGCAGTTGTAGCTCAGGGGACGAAGGCTCCCTTCCAAATCAATGGCCTTGACCTTCGAATCAACGGAGGTAAGTATAACCTTGCGGCCGACGTGAGAGCGCAGATATCCGGAAAAGTAACGAGCACAGGAACAGCGAGTTACGATCAGACAAAGGGTGTCCTCGCTCTGAGGATTTCTGAGGTTAAATTTGGATTCCTTAATATCACAAGCCGGGTTTTTGACGAGCTGAGAAAGAATGAAAGCGAGAAACTTAAGATAAAGGAACCCTTCGTTTACTACTCGCTTCGGTAGCGCTCGACACTGATCCGGGGAGTACTTGCTTCAAGAGTTTCTCCCCCGATCAGATGGTAAAGCTTTTTATCCTCGGGGAAATATAGGAAGAGTTCATCACCGTCACAGCGGTGGTGCTCCCTACTATCCCAGGCCTTTACAATAACTTTCCCTGCCCCCCGTTTGATCATCACGTTAAAATCTGTCACAGGGCCATCCAGGAGCTGACAGAAAACTTCGTCGTCTCCGGAAAATTCCCAAACTTCGTCACCAGGCCTTAGATAGAGTATTTTCCCCTGCACCCGGAGTTCGAACCCTTCCCCTGTGAGGGGTAGGAGCCAGCGATTGACTCCTGGATAGAGGGAGAAAGGTCCGGCCCTCTCCACTGTGGCCAAGGACAGTCGGATGTCAAAATCACCTGTTTCCGGAAAGCGGTAGAGTTCGCAAGTTAAGCCCCCGCCATTTCTCCATGGAAGAATTTTAAAATTTTGGATGTCATAGCTTTTCATTCTTCATTCCTTCATTCGACTTTACCATATGGCCGGCACCGGTCTTGCTCTATTTATTTTGGTAATGACGATTTTGTTGAAGGCAACCGTGCCCCGGATCAGGATTTGTCAGGGGGCGAGAACCCCAGGCTGGACGGGAAAGTGGTAGAGGGCAACCAGCTCGTGGAAGCTGAAGAGCAGGGCCCTCCCCAGGAAAAGGCAGACTGAATATTGTGATCCGTTAGTCGATCTTGTAAGACTGCGTCGCCTGGTCGTACACCAGAACGCCAGAGATCTCGTCTCCGTCGACCAAGTCAGGGCTACCCGGAAGCTCTATGACTGCCGACTCGAACTCTCTTTCAAAAAGTGGACAGGTCTGGCTTGGACTGAACCAGCTACCGAGCTTTAGTTGGAAGCTAAAGCCTGAGTCTCCGACAGAAAGGTTTGTCACTGTGCCTATAAACTGCACTTCCCGATTGCAAGTAGCGGCAGCACTGAGGCTCACGAGAGTAAGTAAAGATACGAGGATTAGCTTCATAAACACTCCTGATTTTGTAACCAATTTATACACGAGATCCTTGGCTGATTTGGTTAAACCCCACGCAAGATGTAAAAACTTCACGTTCAGAGACCAAATTTGGCCAGGGTTAAGTGTTTTGACGTGATCCGCGCATGGTACCCGGGTTCCGGAGGTATCCGATGAAGTTCCTTGCAGGCCTCTTCTATCTCGTCTCCACCAGTATGACTCCCGTACCGAACTCCTTTATCGCGCGTCACCAATGTGTGCCGAAGGTTGAGGTTTCTTGTATCGTTGATCTTTCGTTTGTGTGCCCACCAGGGTACCTGGATGGATGTGTCTCTCAGGAAAGCCCCACCCACCAGTGCCTACCTGTTATGGATGGTCCTGACTGCGATCTGCAGCTCACTTTAAATTGTCCAGCTAACTTTATCGATGGTTGTGTGACTCGTGAAACGGACATTCACTTTTGTGTGCCCATACGTGGTGGACGCTGTACCGCGGGAAAAGTGTTTTCCTGCCCTTCAGGGTTTGAAGACTCCTGCGCCCAGTGATACGCTTTATTCATGATGAAAACGGGAGTAATTGAAGGTTTTTTTGGACCCCAGTGGCCTCGAGCTGCGCGCTTGAGTTATGCTGCATTCCTCGCTCAGCATGGAGGTGACTTCTACATCTACGCCCCGAAACAGGATCCCAATCTGCGGAAGAAGTGGCGTGAGCCCTGGGGTAAGGACTACCTCTTAGAGCTTGCTGAATTGCGCCGGACCTTTCACTCTGCTGGCGTTCGATTTGGGGTTGGATTTAGCCCCTTTGGTCTCGGATCAAAGATTGAGGATGCCGATCGCGCTGCTTTAATGGATAAGCTCTCGCAGCTTCAGGGACTTCAGGTAGACCTCTTGGGCCTCTTCTTCGATGACATGCCGGTCACCGCTAACCTGGCGCGAACTCAGCTCGAGGTCGTGGACCTCGTCCGCTCACAGTTCCAGGGCCAGCTTGTTTTTTGCCCATCGTTTTATACCCCTGATCCGCTCCTGGATAAGGTGTTTGGGCAAAGACCTCCGGGCTATCTCGAGGAGCTCGCTACCGGAATTCCTCAAGACGTTTCTATCGTCTGGACGGGACCGAAGGTTATTTCTCCCGAGATTACCGCTGACCACCTTCGAGAAACTGCGAAGCTTCTGAAACGTTCCCCCTTCCTTTGGGAAAATCTTTACGCTAATGATGGTCCCAAGAACTGCAAGTTTCTTAAGCTCACACCATTCACGGGACGCCTGCCCGAGTGCTTCTCCCTTGTCGACGGGATGGGATTAAACCTCATGAACCAGCCAGAGCTTTCGAAGATCTTGTACCTTTCGTCGCTGTTAGTGGTCTCAGGCGAAGCGGACGCCGAGGTAGCTTTTCGACGGGCGATCAAGGAGCTTTCTTCTCCAGAGTTCGGAGACTTTCTCCTCCGTCACCGAGAAGACTTTCGAACCCGTGGCCTGGATCTTCTGACGTCAGATGAAACGGCTCATTTCCTTAAGGAGCTTAGTGAGTTTTCCGATCCGGCCGCCCTTGAGGTCGCGCAATGGCTTTCCGGCAGCTACACTGTCGGCTCGGAGTGCCTTACTGACTAGCGTCCTCAAGAGGTGCCTAGTGGCTAGTTTTTCTTTGTTTAATATGACTCCTGGGATGGAGAATCTGTTGAATTGATAAACAGTTTTCAATCATTTTTATAGAAATCGACCTAAAGAAAATAAAATTCTTCATTTCTTCGGAGCTCCCGACGATAGTAATACTTCGATGAGACGGAAAAACCGAGCACCTAAAATAACCGTAGAGAAAGTTGTTTATACCGTGGTTCTTTCTTGGGCCACGTTCCAGTGCCTGTTCCTCATTGCCAGTGAGCTTTGATGGTGAGAGGGAGGATTGTTCCGATACCCCATCAGAGATTAAATCCGTCACGGTACGCCCGCTTTACCTCGTAGTCCAGCCAACCTGTCTTCACCCGCCCCGTCCGCTCGAGATTGTCGAGATCAAGCGGTTGCAGGTAGTACATGCTTTCTTTCTGAAGGTAGCAGTAAGCTGAAGCTTCATTTCTTTCGTACTCCGAGTAGCGCGCGATCTCTGGACAGACGACCTTGTTGCGCATGAAAATATCTGTCCATTCTTTTACTCCGTAAGGTCTGCGAGTGAAGCGGTAGTCGAGGACGCGTTCGCGATTGACCCCGTCAGAACCCTTCACGAAGGTGTAGGGGGCGACGTGGAACCACCATTCGAAGTTGTACTCCCGGATATAGCGCCTGGTAAAGAACATGAAGACTTTTTTCGAGTCGAGATTAAAGGAGTTTTTAGATTCGTAGGCCCAGATGTGAGCGCGGTTGTAGCATTGTGAATTCTGCCGGGCATTCGGCCGAAGTCGGGCAAAGATCTTTGCTGCCTCGGCGTCAGTGCTCAGAATCGTGGGGGAAAAGCTCAATGGCCCGGAAATATCCTGGCCTGTTTGGACTTCAACTTCCGAAAGGACTGTAACGGATTTGATCCAACGCTCTTCGTCTACTTTTAGCCGGACCGTTTCGCGATTATCTTGCGCTGCTTCGAGAACCTTGGTCTTGTTCCCCGCTTCCCAA
>JACCDR012166854.1_pt1 | contig 13756 bp, 12 predicted proteins | sample 7446431 | NCBI WGS metagenome assembly JACCDR01 (sample SAMN15323443, study PRJNA562643) | freshwater metagenome | isolation source: river surface water | place: USA:Blue River Watershed | collected 2017-08-17
CCCGGACCGATTTTTGGCCAGCTAGCTATTGCCAAATAACATACTGGAAAAATCGACCGCTGATTTTTTACGAGGCCAATTTCTTTATTCCACCATATCCCAAGTCAAAAAAAATGGTCCATACATCATCAACGTTCATCTTTTGACTGGCGGCCGCGACGACTGCAAAAGTGGTAATTAAATTTAATATTCAAAAATTTTCATCAACTACTAAAGACAGTAAATTACTGCAAAATTAATGAACTTCGATAATTTACCAGAATCGTCAAAAAGACGAATTGAGCAAATAATTGCAAGCGCCGGAGGCCAATTACCATCCTTACCTCAACCATTACAAGTTCCAAGAGGTTCTAGATTTACTAAAGCATCTAAACAACAGGTTCAGCCATTTAAAATATTACAACCAGCCACAGAAATCGAAGTCGAACCTGATGAAACAGAAGACATACTAGAGACACTTCGTTCAATCATTGCACTTAATAACGTCAACACTGACGCTAGGGAGATTGAAATATTTGACCAAGTTAACCGAATGCTCCGTGAATTAATAGGACGTGGAGAACGACTCATTATGCTTTCAACAGTTGATGGATACGAACGAGGTATTACAATTAGTCAACAAAACGTCGACGATTTAACTTCAGCACTCTTAAGAAAGTATGAAATCATTCCAGAACAAGAAGTACATTTTTCAGATGATTGGGTCAACTGGATTCCTCGCGAGCTTAGTGATATTAAAATTGTACGTGTGCCAAATAAATTTATCAGTCCATCCGGTGCATTTTTCCCGTACGTCAACAAATCTGGACTCGATCTTAAAAGATATCAAATTATTGATGGTGAACAAGACAAACAAATACTTAACGATAATTGTCTTATATATGCTCTCAAACAATCGGAATGGGCCACTCTTAATATGGACATACTAATGGAAGTTATTAAACGTAAAGGTTACTCCGCAGGTACTTTCGTAACTAGAAGAGACCTATCTATATGGGCAGAAATCCTAGGATGCAGAATTCGATTATATCAACGAAATCGTACTCGTATTTCATCTAATATTTACCCAGCATCAGCTCGAGATCGTGAAGATTTACCTACTATCGAATTAGCATTATCGTTTAATCACTATTACATTTATCACAAACATACCGGATATACTCGCAAGGACATAGGTCTAAATGGTAATAAGAAACTTAACTCACTTCAACTAATTGAATGTCTTATGGTCCAAGGCAAATTTGAGCGTGATCCTTTACTATTCGCTCAATACAATCATCGGGAATACAAAGGAGAAATTCCACTAACAGAAGAAATCGTCGAACAATGTCAGAGCATTAAGAAAGGCGGCACCAAAAAGATGAATATCGAAAAAAATAAGGCCTTCATATGCTTCGCAGACTCAGAAAGCTATATTGAGGAAAATACTCTTAGACACGTTCCTTTTGTTTACGCTGTATCCAATGAAGGAATAACTCAGTGCTTCAAAACATTTAATTCATTATTATCATATGCTAAGGAAAAAGCAACCGCTAAACTTAATAGTGAAGTTGCAATCAACATCGAGGAAACAAACGAAGTTACAGATATTGAGCCTTCTAAGAAAAAGCGACCAGTAGCATTAATTTACTTTCACAACCTTAAATACGACTTCAGTACCATTCAAGAAAAGGAGAAACTACAAATCGAGCAAATTATCTCAAAAGATAACGCATTGTACGCAGTCAAAATACAATACTATGGAGTCGATATCTACCTTAAAGATACCTATAAACTTGTCGCATTCGCGCTCGCCAAATTACCAGCTATGTTCAAAATTCCTGAAGCCAAATTTGACAATATTATATATGCTCTTCCAAATGCAGAGAACTTAAAGACTGGTAAAGTGATTATCGAGAAAACACTTAAGAAATCACCAATCCATTATAAGTGTTATGTCAAAGGTAAAGGCAAATTACAACTAGTTGACTACCAAATCAAAGGAACTCGATACCTTATTGACGGTAGATTCATTGTCGATAGAGATGTATATGAATCACTACATCCATATATTTGCGGAGAAGCCTATTACTTTCGTAAACACTTTCACGAATATTGCGCGGCCGACTGTGTCATCTTAGAGAAGTCCATACGAATCTTCAGAGAATCTATGAAAGTTGCAGTTAATGAGGATGTTTTTGCATACAATACCATTTCATCAGTTGTTCACGCTGCCGTATTTAAAACAGGTATTTATCAAAAAGTACTACCAGTTAACGGTCATTTACAAGACTTCATCGCACAAGCCGCAATGGGAGGCAGAGTTATTACCAGAGAAAATAAGAAGTGGTGCATAGACACGCCTCTAGACGATCTCGACGCTACATCGTTATATCCGTCCGCCATACAACGCATACTTATGGAATTTGGCGGGTATCCTGCTGGTCGTTGTCAATTATGGGACCGTAAAAGTCTAGACGAATTAATTAGAAAATGCTATTATGTCATCGAAATTGAGTTCACTGATGATAATCAAGTATATCAACCAATGCCATTTACTTGTTATATGGAAGACGGTAAACGTGTTTATACAAATGCGATGAAAGGGCGCACAGTCATTATTGATAAGATTACCCTTGAAGACTGGGTTCGTTTCCAGGGAATCAAATTCAAACCTATTCGCGCTGTGTACTGGGATAAGGGATACTCGGACGGTAAAGAATATCTACAGTTTCTCAACGGACTATTCGAAGCAAGAGTACAAGCAAAGAAAGATAAAAATGGAGGGCTTGATAGCACTCTTAAACTATGTCTAAACAGCCAATACGGTAAAACACTCATCAAGAAAAATGACTATAAAACAGTACTATTACATAAAACTTACAAGAAGATTATCGATGAAGACAGCAAAACAGCAAGTTACGAACCTTATGAGCCAGCAGTGCGCGATCAACATTTCATCGAAGATAACTACAATCAAATGATTTCATATACAAAAGTAGGCAATACCTCACTGTTCAAACTACGAGACAACAATTACTACCACAAGAATATGTGTCACGTGGCCTCAATGATTCTTTCTATGTCCAAGCGAATAATGAATGAAATGATGGCACTTGCTCATAGTATGGATATTAAAATCTACTACCAAGACACTGATTCAACCCATATCGAATACTCTAAAGTCGGAGCACTAGCACAGGCATATCACGCTAAATATAATAAGGATCTACTAGGCGGCGCCTTTGGTCAATTCAAAACGGACTTCAAGATAGACGATCACGATGATGCTAGAGACGTCCACGCAGTTCGAACAATCATACTCGGCAAAAAGTGTTACTATGATCATACTGTTGGTGTCGAGAATGGCGAATACATCGAAGGAGAACACTGCCGAATGAAAGGTATCAACGAAAATGCTTTGATTGACTATTCACGCAAACAATGTGATGGAAGTATTGAACAAGCCTTTATCAACCTACTCACTGCTACCAAACCTATTCCTTTCAATATGCTCGCTATGGACAAACCTTGTTTCGAGATGGACATTATCAAAGGTGTTAATACTAAGAAGAAGTTCATTCGCAAAGTAGCGTTTCCTGGACAAGCATACTACGTTAATGAGGACGGCGAAGAATCCTTATGGACATCTGACTAGTTTTCGAAAGTTTTTATTTTTTTCTAACAATCATTAAATGAATCTTAATCAAATAGTGCCATTGAAATTCGATTCAGAGACCAACAAGCGCAAATTCCTCGCACTCGGTAACAAAATCCCCCAGCTATCATCGCTCGGTACTAAGGTCGACGACAACTACTATTCAGAGTATGATTCCCAAGTCAATCTAGTTGAAGTTGTCAAACAACAAGGAATGTATCAGCAATCACTGTCTAATAAGTCATTCGGATCACAAAATCAGGTTCTACTAAACAACGTTGGATTCATTGGAGATATCTACCTGTACCTTAAATTACCAGCAAACATATTTGTAGGACAAGGAACAAAGTATTTACTACCAAGAGGTTGGGGTATTTCAGTCATTAGATCACTTTCCTGGACACTCGGGGATTCTAACATTCAACAACAAACTATTGACAAATGGGGGATTTTCTGTCATATGCTAGCAACCTCTCAAACAGCCGAGAAATCAACATACGCGTTCGATCAAGCAGGTGTCGGTACTCTTAATGAAGCAGTCGGTGGATCAGGCATTCAATATAGAAATACCGATTACGCTGTACTCCAATTCGAAGCAGTCGTCAAATTACCTACTCCTTGGTCAAATATGTCCGGAGGTCAAAAGAAGACCAAATGGTTCCCGGCAGATTGTTTGACCAGTCCTATTTCACTTGATATTGGATTCGAAGAACTGTACAAAATACTTGGATGGGCTGCAGGTACCTACGACCTCAATGTTAGTGGATTTGCTGATGCTCGACTACTAATTACTCAAGGTTTCTTAACCGATCGTGCAATGTCATTGAAATATGATCTTATGAGGGATCGAGGACTTATGTACGCATACCCATTCGTAGCTACTCAAACTACCTCATCCGTAGTGTTCAAAGGATCTCAACCTGGAAATCCAAAGATTACTCTTAATTTATCTCAATTCCTTAACGCAGATTTACTCGGTATCGCAGTCCTTGTACTTAATAGAGCATCCGAAGGAGCCAGTGGGAAAGCAGCAACAATTATGACTAATTGGTTCGATATGGACTTGATTTCCGATGTAGATCTCAGCCTTAACAATCAACCGTTATTCAGTGCACCCGGAACTTCCTGGATATCCCTAGGTCAAGAATCAACAATCGGAGCAGTGTATGTAAACAATCCATACTACATTGCACAAGGAGGAGCTTGGACTGCATTCGCTAATGAAACACGTCCACTGATTATCGAATTCCAACGAACAAGGGACTTTGCGTTCAATGGTACTCTTGGTAATTCCTTGAGAGTCGGCAACCAAATAATGACACTAAGCTTCAACACTTCACTTGCAGATCCTGTAGAATACGTTGCTCACTTTACATACTTCTATAACGCAGTCGCCCAACTACAAGATGGTTATAGCACTATTTTCTATTAATTTTTGTAAGTAAATTTAAATGACCCATCCATCATTACAACCGGCCGAACAAACTTGGGGAGAGTGGGTTCAAGAGGGGATACACGGACTTGCTAAAGGAGTTGCAGACACTCTCGAAGGAACCGCAATCCCGACTCCGCTTGGATTTTCAACAGGTGAAATTGGTAAACTCGCACGCGGACTATCAACAGCCACAGAATCTCAAGCAGATAAAGATGCCAAATTAATGCTTGAAATGGAACTCGAACGTAAAGAGGAAGAAAGAGAAGCTCGTATGGATGACCGTGCCGCCCAACGCGCCCAAAGGTATCAACGGCCAGCACAGCCAGCAATGCAATATTTACCACGTCCGCAAGTAAGTCCTATGGTGTCAGCAGGTGAACCTAGAGGTGCTGGATTCCTACAACGAACTCTAGATCCAACTCCAATTCGACTACCAACTACTAAGGAAGCTCCGAAGAAATCCAAGAAGGTTGCTAAGAAATCCAAAAAGGTTGCTAAGAAGAAACAACAAAAAAAGAAGGCATCGAAGAAGTAAGCTACTTATTTATTTTTTTTAACGAGAATACTATATCTAGATCGATACCGGAGAATTTATCAGTACGGTTAGGATTGGACGGTATATATAATGGACGCCCTTGATCATCCAATAATTGTATATTAAAGTTATCAACAGCTACATCAGATCTAAAACTAAAATAGCTAATATTTTGAGGTTCATCAACTATATAACAAGATGGATATACTGGTACTCGTTGGTAGTCTCTATAGAAATCGTCGCCAAGTGTATTAATGGTTTTAGTATTTTTTTCTTCAGCAGTAGTATAGCTAGGAAAATCAGCTTCTGGTAGTAAACTATAAACTTTCCAAGGGTTTTCCGTGCGAAATGCACTAATATCTATATAGCTTGGTTGTATATAAAACCTATACAATAAGGTCTTCGTTTTAACCGAGTTAGATCTACTTTTAACCTGGCTATACTGCTGTAAATCCGATGACACGATATCAATATATTTAGTATATAGTAGGTCTATAGGAGTAGAAACTTGCACAGATCTAAACTCCCCATCATTCCAAAATGAGAATAATTTGTTTTCATTGGTAAATCTAACTAAGTGATTAGGATTACCGTCAGTACTAAACGTAATACGATTATCAAAGTTTATTATCAAGAATACTAGGTCCTTTTCTCCAGGTAATAAAGGCGAAAATATTGGGGGTTCGTTAATAAAACCCAAGTTAACCCCAAACATATAACGATAAAGAACTTTATTCGCTAAGTTAATGATAGAAGGAATTCCAGTAATGACCCTTTCACCAGTTATATTACCCGTATTAAGATTAATTTCTCGACTTACCCAGGTAGCACCCCCGTCAGCAGTATAGTCATATTTAAGTACCTCATTATACTTATTAATGTTCGGAATAGCATTAAAGAATACGATCTTCTTAATACCAATCTTGTCCGCAGACGTAAATAGCATCTCATTACGGTCACCCTCAGTATATGTGTTCCTTACTATCATATCGTTAAGAGGATACTGAGGTGCTAACTCCCTACTATCAAAGTAGAAGTCAAAGTCGTTCGAATCCTTGCACTCATACATTTAATGGAAGTCACAAAAAATAAAAATTCGTATTTACGCCTTTATTACTCGTATCTCGTTTTTACCAATGTTAATAAGGATAAAGTGGTGATTCTCGGTAATCATTCGGTATTTCATTATCATATCGCTAATCCTGGACAGTCCCATCGACTTAAAGAATCCAGTTAGGAATATCTTGATCACCTCAGTAATACATTCATCAGTCAAGAAATACCCAAGCAACACATTGTTAACATTGGATCGATTCTGTTTGCTAAGCATATACGGATATTGCAAGCAAGTGATGCTCGATATATTGCTGTTCCGGTAAGTCAATATCATATCATTAAATATCCGGTTGTTCTTGGCACTCAATATATCATCGAATGCAAACATAAAGCTATACTTATTATCGCATTTCCGATTGATATAGTGAGAAGTCTTAATGATTTTCTCGGCATAATCATCGAATCCAGTATATCGTAGTAAACGCTCATCGCACTTCTTATAATGAGCTATTTGTGGATTAGTGCTGAATAGAACCGATATGGTCTTCCTAGGATTATAGTAGTATTTCTTGATTAACTCCATCATTAGGTACGATTTCCCGGATTTCGACGATGCCATAATAACAGTCGTATTTCCAGTGCCGCTATCGAGCTTCAATGTAGGTCTATGCACCTTTGGTTTGAATACCTTGACTTTCTCAACATCCGCTGGATCATATTCGATTATCTGTGCATTTCCGATGCGTTGCTTGCGACGCTTAATCTTGAGCAGTCGATTGAACTCTTTATATGAATCCTTGACCTTGTCCATCTGTGCCTTCATTTCCTCATCGTTAACATAGTCGTCCGGATAGAAGCATAGTGTGATATTATGACCTACTTCGGCATCATAAACGATCAACTTGGTACCCTTCTTAATGTCCATTTACAAGACTACGAAAAAGTATGAAACTTATATAAAATCTTCGGAATCCTCAGAAGACTCTAGGCGCTCTAAGATCTTGTTACAGAAGTATTTCCGTACCTCCTCGATCGATGGTGCCGCCTCGATTAGGGCCTTTAGGTCGTCATAGTCATCGTTATCGTCCTTCTTCGGGATGTCATCGAACATCTCGGGCATAAAGAGCCTTAAGCGTTCCTCATTCGATAGTTTGTCCATTTATGGGGAACAGAATAATATTTCGACATAAGTTAAATTCGTATCACGATTCTCAACATTAAAGGTTTGTTCAGAGGTGTCCACGTAAATCTGAGCAATCTCTCCGCCGCGTATGTATTGAGATGCGGTACATTCAATGAAACGTAGCTTGGGATCACCGACTCCTAGATCAAATACCATATTCTTTAGGGATACATAAGGAGTATCGAACGGTACTACGCCCTCGTTACTAATATAGATACTAGTAGTTATTCGTGAATTAGGGCCATTAGCAAGCTCGCCGCCTATGTATGTCCGTATATAATATTGACCGCTACGCTTAAAGATGATATCTCCGTCGACTTGGTGAACCCAGGGATTCGAAGTATCATTGATGAACAATAGCAAAGTACTTTCACTAGTAGTGACCACAAAAGTCTCAGGCCTTAGTATGAATTTAATGTCCGGAGTTTGACCATAATCGGTTTCGCTGTTGAACTTGAATGCCATTTAACGACCTTAGAAAAATTATTAATACTTAATGATTCCGATTCTCGAGTAATTAACAGTGTCTCCATTGGATGCAGGCGGAGAAGATACGACCGCATTGTCTGTACCTACAGCAAATACTCCTGAAGAGTTTGAAATCATATTAACAGCGACTACATCCCCAACATTCAAGAACACTGCACCACGGAATGATTTACCATCTTCTCTATTTGAGCCTGTGTATGCCTTAAAAAACCCGTATTCCTCAGCAAATATCGATCCGTTCTTATTGATTTCGAACCCCATAGACATTGTGGTTAAGGCACTAACTGCTCTAATTTGGAAGAATGCATTAAATATATATAGTCCGGAAATAACGACCGTAAACAAACCAGTGAGATTATCGTATTCCATAAGAGTTCCTTCGTACACCCACTCCTTAATAGTTTGAGCCCCTACTCCAGTACTAACTATAGATTGCCCAAGATCAATTGATTCAATAATAGGCATATGTAGGTAATCCGATGTGTTGAATGGGTGTTGAACAACTGGTAATTTGGTTATATTAAGTTCAGTACTATATAGAGGTCCTCCTTTAATAGTTATTGGTTCATCGATCTCATTCTGAAACAATATAAAGTATAGGAATTCACCTTTACGCATCATTATGTCGAATGAACATCCTACGGTCGAGTAAGAAAGACCATTATTACCATTCGGATTTTGGGCCACTAAGAACGTATCATATAGAAAATGAGTAGTAAGGCCGTATCGGAAATTATTGTTACTTTTGATCGCAAACAGGAAACATTGGAATCCCTCGTCAACTACCTCTGAATCAATAGACAATCGTAAATCAACTGCATATTGACCCTCGAGAGTGCATAGGTATACCCCATTACTTTCATTATAGACGAATGTCTTGATTGAGTCTCCAGGAGCTTTAACATCGATGCCTTTGATGACCGCGTCTTCGCCCTTTTTCCCGGAAATGACTATGTCGTTTGTTGTTCGACGTTGATAGATCATTGTTTAAAATGAACACTAAAAATTTTTAGTACAACCTTTAAATGAGTGGACATCGCTTAAATTATGATATCCCGGTTTATCTTGAGGCGGGTGTTCAAGACGAGATTAATCAATTGTTTGAGTCGGTTGCCTTTAGATCTGGCGATCCTCCCGAACAATACCAGGTAGTACTATGGGACGACCCTGGTGTTCCTGATCCACTTCCATATCCTGAATCATCGAATGCAGGAGCTACATTGACTTCATTGGTAAAGATATTGCCAGATGGTGATATGACCGATATTCGATCAATGAGTTTGGATCCACAAGGAGCAAACCCTGGAGGAGTAACTACAGTATGGATTAATGATGCGGACGGACATTTATATAGAGATGCAGTTGATCTCGAAGCAGTTGGTAGCGGAGATGTTGCCGGCCCAGCGTCCTCTACTGATAATGCGGTTGTTCGATTTGACGGAATTACTGGTAAGCTATTGCAGGACACCTCTGGATTTACTTGTGATGACTCTTTTAATGTGGTTATTGGAAATGTAGGAGCTGCGGATAGATTAGTAAATTTACGAAGTGGACAAAATATAACTCTGTTTTTGGAAGCAGACGCTACGGGTGGTCCTACCGAACAGGAAAACCCTACTATAGTGATGACTCAAGACACGAATTTAAACTATGCTGGAATAGCTATGCGTGATGATGAGGTCGGAGACACTGTAACTAATTATTTGCTTTTCCAAGTAAGTTCATCAGTACTTAATAATATGGAGGGGATTTATTTTAGAACAGGAGGCATACATACAGGAACTCCAGTAGGGACTCCAGTTACTACATTTACAACACAACCAGTTGATGCAATGAGAATAAGGAATGATAATCAAAAAGTAATGACATACGCAGGATTAATGACGAATCTTATTGAAGAAAGGACTGCTGCTAACGGAGTCTTGATTGATGGTGTTCGACTTAAGGACGGCTCTGTAAATTGCACAACTGCCGCTGCTAATCCAGGTGGTGCTAATACACTTTGGCAAAGGACTTCTGATGGTGTTCTATTTAGAGGAGCTGTTAATCTTGAGCAACAAGGTGACTTAGTTGGACCTGCTTCCTCGGTTGATAATGCGATTCCTAGGTTTGACGGAGTTACTGGTAAGTTATTACAGAATACCGCGAGCTTTACGTGCGATGATAACTTTAATGTAAAAATAGGAGATATTACTACTGATGCAGATAGATTGCTACATATTCAAGGTAAACAAAAGTCAACACTATTTATTGAGGCGGACACTAACTGTACTCCAGATACGGACACATCAACTATAGTAATGTCTCAAGATACCGGAGGACAATATGTAACAATGGGCTTTGTTCAGAATGGTGCAGGTAATTATAATGATTTCGGATTCTCACGAGCAAACAAGATTGGAGCTAGCGATGATGACGACTTTGTATTCTTACTTAAAGGAAAGTATGCAAATATTCCGTATGTAGGAAATCCTTATTTAGTGTATACAACTCCTCCGACAGAAGTTCTTCGATTAAATGCTGGAACATTGACAGTTGATGTGACGACTTCTTTGAAAGCTAATACTATTGATGAACTAACTGCTGCTAATGGAGTCTTAATTGACGGTGTTCGACTCAAGGATTCCTCGGTTGAATTGCCAACAACCACGTCGACTGCTGGTTTAATTAAAGTTAATGGTATAACCCAATTCCAAAATAGGAATGGTTCTAATTTGTTCCTTGGAAATAGTGGTAATTTCACAACAACTGGTGTTTACAACTATGGAATTGGTGATTTAGCAATGAGAGACATTACGACTGGGTCATATAATATAGCGTTTGGTCGGGATTCTGGTATCTTTCTAACAACTGGTGGCGACAATATATTAATGGGTAGGAGTTCCGGAGGTAACCTAACTGGTACTAACGGTCGTAGGAATATAGGTATTGGTACTAGTGCCTTGGAAAGTGCAGGAACTGATGCTCAAAGCAATATAGCAATAGGATACTTTGGCGGTGCTAGCCTAACTAATAATGACTCCAATAACATACTCATTGGTAATTCTGGATCTCCTGGATTGAATGCGAATATACGAGTAGGTACAGTTGGGACTCATACATCTTGTTATGTAGCCGGAATACATAATCAAATGCAGGCAAATAACACTACGTCGATGCTTGCGGCGATTGATAGTGACGGTAAGCTTACCCACGGATTTATGGGGATGGCTGAGTTGTCGTTTGAAAACTATGCTCCTGTATATACACTCGCTACTCCGGTTGCTGGTACTTTCTATGAAGTTGCTCCTATAATGACATTGTTGACGAATTTCTCTGCAAAGTTCATTCAGTCCGCAAATGGTCGAATTCAATACTTAGGAGTTCATACGATGTTATTTCATTGCGCTATTTCACTGAGTTCAAAACCGACAACTAATAATGATACCTGCGCATTCGAATTACGTAAGAACGGAGTAAAGGTAGATAGATCGACAGTTAGGCAAAAGTATGGTACAACAACTGATTTTCAGAATTCAGCGCAACACGTAGTTGTTAGTTTGGCCACCAATGATTATATTTCGATCTTCGCGGCGAACTTGGTAAGTACAACAGGCATCGATTTTGGAAATATCAACTTAGTAGCAGTAATGTCATAAAAAAATAAAAGTCGACATCTTATTGCGATTCGGACGACGACGATGATGACTCTGATTCCTTGGGTTTCTTGGACTTCTTTTTGACTTCTTTGGATTCCTTCTTTGGACGACCGCGACCTCGTTTTGTATTTTCTGGATCGGACTGTAATTCTGTTACTAGTTTCTCTTTACGAATCCTTATTCTTTCGAGTTCCTTCTCTCGGCGTTCGAGGGCCTTCTCTTCCATCTCTTTAACACATCTTTTGGTAGGTTTGCCTTCGACTCCTGGTTTAAGATAACCACGCATAATAAGGTCTTTATGAGTCTTCGAACCGACAATAATATATCGATTGGTGATGGGATTGATGACTTTTGGTCTTGGATCGGACATTTATGTCTATAACAATTTTTTTTGAAAAAATATTAGTTTATCAGTAAATGAGTGGTTTCGCTGCATACGAGTATGTTCATAAAGACAACGTCTTAGAATGGCTGGACTATTATAAAGACGACAAAGAAAGATGTTTGGACCTAATATTTCGAACAAGTCGGCTAAGTGAGTATCAGTTTAACAAACTAGTACTAGCATATTGTAACGAACGTCCGGACTTCAAGAAATATCTAGAAGAGAAGAGATATGAAAAGGGAATGGTAGTTCCTGTAAGTAAGCTTATTGAGAAAATCGCTCAAGAAATTCCAGAAGAACGTATTGAATACTATCGAAACGAAAAGATAATAGAGGCTTTGTTTATGAATCAAGATGCTACATTAGATGATTATAGGTATGCTTACAGTATTCTATTAATTGTAACTAATCCACTTAACCTATACAAAAGTCACAAGAAAGCACACTCAATAATGAGTAATCCTGAGTATACTGATAGTGAGAAGAAAAAGATGCTAATTGGAGGTGGATATGATGAATTCTTCGTTGAAACTCTATTTCTTTAGAGTATGCCCATTTTTTTTCATTAAGGTCGATTGAGTGTCAAAAATCGAAGATAACATATCGAAGTATTCAAAAACACGCTCGTAGGTCGATTACGATAATGTTTTGGACATAATCGAATTTTGTATTTTTATATTGGAAATTTTTCGTACACACTGAAAGAGAAATGGACACTACTACTACACAACAATGGTACTCTCATCATTTTCTCGAAAAGGCCTTAAAGGCTCGAAAAGGTGATTTCCAAGCGTGTGCGGATATATTGACAAGGTGTTATGATATTGACGAGCATTATTTTAAGGATTTGAAGGCCGTTTATTGTGATCCGAATCTTGATCTAACTTGGGCTGAATCAATGGAGGATAAGAGGTGGGAATCCTTAGTTAATGATAAAAATGCAGATCATTCCAAGATTCATAAGGATATCGAAGACTACATTAATAAGTGGGGAAAGAAGTCTGGGTACTTTGTTCGAATGCTTAGGTATCCCAATTTAAGGTATGATGATTTTGTTAAAGCTGCTAAGTTTTGCGGCTACAAGGATTTCTGGATAGCTAAGTCGTTCATTAAATATGAGAAAGCTAGAAAGATTATGGGTAATCAGAAGTTCAGTGAAGATCGTAAAATGAAAGAATGGTTGTCGATATTTAGAGGTCCTAACTATACTGGCGAATATGAAACTACAGTATGTCTTAAAATGTGCCAGTGGTACGAGGAACAAGTGAGAATTGCTGTTATGGTCAAGGAATACGAAAATACTACATATGAAATTTAATTAACACTTTTGCAGTCGTCGCGGCCGCCAGTCAAAAGATGAACGTTGATGATGTATGGACCATTTTTTTTGACTTGGGA
>JACCDR012692957.1_pt1 | contig 13755 bp, 10 predicted proteins | sample 7446431 | NCBI WGS metagenome assembly JACCDR01 (sample SAMN15323443, study PRJNA562643) | freshwater metagenome | isolation source: river surface water | place: USA:Blue River Watershed | collected 2017-08-17
AATTATCGAACATTGTTGGGAAGGACGTTGAAAATGTAAATACTCCAGAATTATAAAAATAATAATAATATACAACTGCTGTAGTGTTTGGATGAGCACTTGCAGCCTGCGTTGTTGAATATGTGTATCTAACTCCCTTTATCCAAATATAAAACTGTGTACTTACAGGAGATATTGATAAAACTCTTGTTGTTGCATTATATGACAATACACTATCTGAACTATTTTCAAATCCTGTTGGAATAAATGTGACGTTTGCTCTGGTAAATAATTCACTTTGTACATATGCAGTTGTAGCAACCTTTGTTGAATTAGTTCCAAATGCTTCAGTTGATGATGTTACCGTAGTAAATGCTGCATTTCGAGAACTGTCGATTATTTGCGTTCCTCCAACATACATAGAACCAGTTAAATTAATATCAGTGCCCACATATAATTTTTTTGCAACACCAATTCCTCCAGATATTATAACACTACCAGTAGATGTTGATGACGCATCTGTAGTATTACTTATAGTAAGAACTCCATCTGATGTAATATTACCAATTGTGGCAATTTCTCTATTTGTACCAACAACCAACGCTTTGTTTGCAGTGACCGCTCCATTTGTTATTGCATCTATCTTCCCAATATCAGTTTCATTTATAACGGTTGTTCCAATTGTAAGCACATTACCTGATCCCAAATTTATATTTCCTAATTGTAGATTTCCAGATGCATCGCAATATATTTCAGAATAAACGGAATTTAATGTATAACTTAATCGTAATCTATTACTCGTTGACGATGCTTGATTGATATCAATAAATGCATATGGAGTATTTGTATTAAATGCTATTGTTCTGTCAGACTTGAAATAAAGCATGGCATCTTGTATATCAATATTGTTTAATGTGCTCATTTGATGATTATGCGATGAAAGAAATCCCGTTGCTTGATATCCATTATAACGTAGTCCAATGCCATTTCCATACGTTGGAGAACTTCCTCCAGTTACACGAAATGCCGATGATGTATCGATCCATCCTTGAGTTGATGCTAATACTCCATTTAATGTAAGTCCGGTCAATGAACCAAGCGATGTTATATTTGTCTGCGTCGCGGTTTGTAATGTTCCGTATATTCCAGAATTTACATAAAGTTTTTCTCCTATACCAACTCCACCAGCAACCACCATAGTTCCAGTGCTAGTTGATGTAGACCCAGTTGTTCCATTTAACTTAAACATCGATCCTGAATTTATTTCCCCTCCAGATGCGTTAATAGATAGATGCCCGTCATTGCTCATATAGAACGTTGATAAATTTGAAGTTTTATTATATCTCAACAATAAACATGCCCCATTCGCGCTATTAACATCTAACTGCGCAACAGGTGATGTATGGTTTATTGAAATATTTGAATATTTATCAACATATAAACTATTATTTGAATCATTGACAATAAGAAATGAACTATTGCCAGCATCGCTATCTACTATAACATTTGTAATTAGTGATGATATAGATGATCTTGCCGTAGGTGTTAAAGTATTTCCACTCAACGGATATGTATTGGTTGACATCGAGATTTAATACATATACTATATATACCAATATAATATTGTATCAAAATCTGAGTTGTTGTATAGAATCAAATACTGAATATCGAATATATAAATATAGTAATGGGCTCGGGTCAAAGCAGTATCGATAAAATTACGGAGCTAAGACGACAATATGGCCAACTAAAATATGAACAGAATGATATTAAACAACGATTAGATAAATTAGATATCGATCGTGCAATGATTGATCAATGTTTTCAAAAGCAACAAACTGATTTAAAAAATATGATTGATGAATTAAAAGGGCGTTTGAGAGAGTTGAAGCATGAATATACAGTAAGTAAATATAAAATAGATGAAGATCAGCAAGAACTTACACAGCGTATTCAAGAATTAAATCAATCTGTAACGGAGATTAAAGTATCTGAACTACGTGTTCGTAATAATTCATTTATTAAGAAACAGAAACATTAAATAATTATTTTTATTTTTTATCTATATTTACAAATATCTCTAAATATTGTTGGTAATATACATCATGGATAGAGATCTTATTAAATCGATATTATTATCAAGTATTAAGCCAATTATATTTTTACTACTTGTAACTGTTATAGTAATTACAATTATTTATTCTGTTAAGGAAGTAAAGTATGTCTGCAAACATAGATCAGCAAGACCATATAATGAAATTATTAATGATTTGGCATTATCGTCGGATGGAAAATTTATTAATAAAGATGCACGGGCGGTAGCATCGATTATATATGATTATAGAACGCAATTTATTTATGATTATAAATCAAAAAATAACTATATAAATATCTTTGAAATTATTAATCCAAAGATACCATATACAGCAGATAAATTAAATGATATAACTTTATATCGATTAGTAACATGCAATGCAATGGCATTTAGTAAAATGATTGCATTTGCATATGTATACAATAATAATAAATTTATCCAATGTATTAACGCGTACGATAAAGAAAAAAAAATATTTAATGAAATAGAACCAGGAAAATCTACAAAAGATATTATCATCAAAGATATTCTTAAATTTGGCGATGCATCAGTTGAGGATCTTAAAAATTCAATAAATTCTCGTATTAAACGAAATAATTTAGATAAATCAATAACAAATGAAATGATTGACAGTGTTATAAATTCATTAAACGGTATGAATGATGAGCAACTATATAATTTAATTAATCATGGTTTGATTGAATAGATTTTGCCATTTGTATAATATACTATATAAGCAATGAAGTTATTTTCCATAATATTGATATTAACTGTTATCATAGCATTGATATCAATATTTGTTTTAGTATTTCTTAAAACTATGAACAATGCAGTTTGTAAGTTATCTGAAATATTTCCATATAATACGATAGTAACTAATTTTAATGGTATAATATTTAAAACTGATGATATTAGATATAGTGCCGAAATTATAGCACGAACAAAAATTAATGATGCAATGGATAAATTAATATTAGATAAAACAAATATTAAAATAGTAGATACTGATAAAATAAATAAAACAATAGATGTACTAAAAGGAATTGATAATAATATCAACTCTTTTAGAGATGATACGATTTATAAGATTATCACAACAACATTTATAAATGATAATCCAACATTTATAAATGTACTAAACGATCCTGATTATTTAACAATAATCGAAGATTATAATATAAATCTAAAGAAATTTAATGAATATTCTACCCGTGCTAAAAAAATAGCATCGGAATATTCATCATATATTCACGCAGATTCTTTGGATGCCGATGTATTTAAAACATTAATGTATGGATAAATTATATATCAGCTAATTCTTTTTCTAAATTTTGTCTATCATTGATTACTTTTATTGGGGTTCCATCATTATTATAAACTACTAATGTTGGAAATCCTTGCACTGTAAATGCTGGTTGTAGTAATTCTTTCCAGCAATTAATAAACTTACCATCCGTAGTCTCTTCCAAAATACAGAATTTATAATTAGTTAATGTTTTACTATATTGTTCATATTGTGGTAGAAATCTATTGCAATGTCCACACCAATTGGCTTTAATTAATAAAACAATTTTTTTATTTTGATTATCCACATATGGACTTTTAGTGTCTATATTTTGTAAAATAAAATCTTTTGATGTCAATGTTGTAATCATTATTATTTGTTCTATATTAATTTTTATATAGATTCATCTAAAATTTGTTTTGAAATTAATCTATCGGAAAGTTCTTTATTATGTTTTGACATTTTTGTAATAATTATTTCTTTATTCGCCAATTGCTTCTTGAGAGATTCTATAGTAAGCGCATTTTGTTCACTGCATTGGCAATTTTTATTAATCGCGTCTTCCATACGTTTTCTTTGTAATTCTTCAATAGTAGATTCTATTTCTTCTCTTGATAATTGTCTTCTAATTTCTTTGATACCGGAAAATTTATTGTTAGTTGATTTATGGTATGGCATTATAAACCATACATATATGGTTATTAGAACAATATCAATTAATAATAGATAATGAGAACTGTTTTTGTATCTATTAGAATTAATTATAGATTTTTGTATCCATAATATAAAGATATATATAATAGATACCCATATAACAATTGCTAAAAATATAGCCTTCTGTCTATACAATAGCCATTGTGGGTAATTATTAAATGTAGATATATCTGATATTTGAATCTGAGATTCTTTATCACTCATTTTATGTATATTCTATAGCATAAATAGAACATTGAATGCAAAATTGATATAATATATAAAAAATATAATCTATGACAATGGATCAATTCGAAATATTAGATGACTTTGAATCATGCTTTGCAGAAATTATATCAGGAAATACAAATGAATCTATTGAAGATGAATTGGCAATTACATATAATTCATGCCCACAATGCAATATTCCAATGGCAGTAAAAACAAATAATCAATATATATGTTCGAACTGTGGATTATTAAATGAATCGATAGAAGTTGTAGATATGAATACTACTACATCAAATATGAATTACAATTCTATGTCTATCGGATTGAGATGTGTCGGTGCAAATGCGCATCGATACCAAACAATATTGCGTTCTCAATCAAATAATGAAGCTTCGCCTGAAGTACATATAAGAAATATTTTATTTAGTTATAATCATAAAATTGGAAAAGATGGTATGATACCCAAGTATATTTTGTTAAATGTGTTGGATCAATTTAAATACACCCGAATGGAAGGAACAATATATCGAGGAACTATATTACGTGCCATTATTGCTGCAATGACATATTATGAATGTCTTCGTCATAAATTATTATTTAAACCTTGTGATATTTATAGTTGGTTTGATGTTGATTCGCAGACATATTCAAAAGGAGATAAAAAAGTTCATGAGATGTTAGATCACGGATTTCTATCCGATGACCTACGAGAAATTAATGCAGAGCATAGTTATCTTAATGCATATGCAACGAAGTTAGAGTTGGATGAAACAACAATAGAATTTTTAGAAGAATTAATGAACTTTGTTGCAGATAACAAACTGCTTAACCCAAATGCAAAGTCAACTACACGAGCATTATGCGTATTGCATTTATATCTTACAGCAGTTAAACATCCTATTAAACCAGAAGATTTCAAAAAAATATTTAAATGTAATTATGGAACTATTAGAACCATTTCATTAGATTTATTTCATGAAAGTAAAAGACTTATTCCAATATTTAAAAAATATGATATTGCATACGATAACTTGAATTCTCAAACAGAAAAATCTAAAAAAATAGTAAATAAACGCCGTGCTCGCAATGGAAGAGTTGCACTTGATTAGTATTTTGGTATCATTCTTGTATTCATACCAAGACGATCCAAGTAAGTTTCGGATTCTTTTGTTGGGCTTCTTTTTTTTCTTTCTATATCAGAAATATTAGGATTAGGATCCATTAAATAGAAAAGATTTTCTGTTTCATCCTCTGGAAGATCTAAGTTCCAATCATTTAAACGTCTATACAATGCCTTTTCATAAAATGGAATTCTTGTGCTTGTTGTAGTAACATTGCTTGTTTGCTGCGCCATCATACCAGCTGGATTAGTGATACTCTTTACTTTTGTGGGATCATCAAATTCTATTATTTTATTTGCAAATGCATCAACAAATTCTTTGTCATATGTTTGAACTGTTGATAACATCGATACTGTTGTAATTGGTTGATTTTTATAATTTTTTAATTTATCAAACTTACCTAATTCTTTCCACGCATTGAGAAATTGTATTACTTTATCTCTTACCATACTAAATGATATTCCGCTATTTCTCAGTGGATCAGCTTTATCAAATACGGACTGTGTTAAATAGTCAATATTTTTCTCAGACATTATAGATGATAGAACCAATTCGGGGGAAACTTCTTCAGATTCATCATAACTAAATGTTGAATCTAGTTTGACATCTTGCGTTCTAGTATTTTTTAACAATGTAAAAATATCATCAGAGTTCATATTGATTGTATATTAGTTTATTTAAAATATTATTATGGTTTCATAGAATATTTACAATAATGATTCATCAATTAATATTTCCTGTTGTGGATACAGCATTGGATTATTCTGATGAACTGGTATATTACTAGTTGGGACAATCTGTTCCTCTTCATCTAATCCATTTTTAATTGCCTGTAACATTTGACCGTATCGCGGATTGAATATTTTAGAATCACCTTCTTGTTGTGTACGTTCCTTGGGTTTGAGTTTTACTTCCTTTGTAAACTCCATTACCCAATGTAAATATTCTGGACTCAATTCATAATTTGTATCATTGAGAGAATCATACATTATCTCCTTACCAAATCCAAATATAGAAAATAACATTCTAACTCTATCAAATGCAGATACTATTGTATCATTGGTAAGATTATATTCATATCTATGAGTTTTATTATTGTACAACAAAATAATCTTCTTGAATATTGGTTTTATAGTATCATTGTTGTTAATAAAATCAAATAGAGATATATTATACGCATTATCTTCTGATAATTGTCCATTAAATAATAATTGGCAATTGGCAATAAAATTATCCATTGTATAAATGTTATCATTGAAGTCCTTAATGTTATCTTCATTAATCTGACATTTGCCAAGATCATTCATTATCATATTATGCTTCATTGCAATTATAATATAAATAGAATAAATGATAGATAACATTTCCCAATCTACAGAACCGTGTCTTATTTGTTCATTCGGTGATCTAAACACTAATTTTGGATTCAATGAATATATTTTTCCTAGTATTGGATCGGAACTAGGGATTATTGGAGTTTCTCCATTTAATATTTTAGATATATATGTATCCATTGCTGATATCAATTCATGTGTTAATTTGGGTGCATTTGTAATGGGTTCATATTTAAAGTTAACCACATTTCCTAATTTATATAATGTTTCCATTTTTTTATTCTTATATTCGCCACCCATTCCAATGCAGTATGTAAGATTGCCTCTATGTACTTCACGTTCTTGTGCCATTGTTTTGGCAAATGTTTCACGTTGACTATCTAATTGATCTTCTAGTTCATTGTTTTTATTTATAACACTCGCCAATTTTTTCTTTGTATCTGCATAATCATTGACTTCTTGTTCGTACTTAGATTTATATTCCTGTAATAGCAATGTTAATTTAGATATCTCTTCAATGTTTTTATTAACATTATTTACTTCTGTGGATTGTTTTTGATTATTTATATCCTGTATTTGCATTTCAAGCATTTTATTTTTATTATTCAGTTCATCTATTGTTTCCATTAATTGCATCTTTTGAGATGATATATTTGTCTCCATCTGAGTTTGTGATTGGGCCAATTGGGTTTGTGCAATTTCTAATGCATTCTTTGTTTCTATCAATTTTTCTTGCAGTCCAGAATTTATAGCATCCAATGATTGATATTTGAATTCTAATTCGTGCTTTGAATTTTCTAATTCTATTTTATTTGTGTCATAAATTTCTTTCATCTTATCAAGCATTAAAGTTAAATTATCTCTTTCCGTTAATAGCGTAGCTTCGCGGTCTTCCAATGTTCTAATTTTTTGGGATAATTCAATTGATTTAGTTTTATTATCTTCTATAAATGATGCTATGTTATTAAGACATTCTACTAGACTGCTATCATTATTTATATTAATTCCATCAATGTTTCCAATATTTTGTATCAATCTCAACTTGAAATCCATAACAGATTTTTTAATATCCATATCAAATTCAGCTTGCATTTCTACTAATTTTTGCTGATGTATATTAATCTCTTGTTGTAATTGTGATTGATGCATAGAATCTATCGTTTGTCTTTGCTGCATTAGCAATGTATTAATTCTAGTTTGTAAATCATTGACAATATTATTATGTATCTGAGATGTTTGACCAATATCAGTATCCATTGCATTTTTTGCATCAATGACAACCTGTGATATATCTGGATATTGCGCAATGGATATTATACTTGTGTCGAAATCAAATTTAATATTATTTATATCGTCTTGAATATGTTTTAATTCTGCCTCGGTTAATAATTTTTTACTTTCTAGTTCTGCATTTTTTTTGCGAGTTTCTTCTAGTTGTTGATTCAATATCAATATTTTTTCAGCAGATTGTTTATCAATTAATGCGGATTCTTCAATTGATTGAGATAATTTGCGTTCTGATAATTCTAATTTATCTTCTATTTCTTTTATTTGTTTTTGTTTACTATCCAATTCATCAATACTATTCTGCTGTTGCATTCTTAATGATTCTATCTCTGTTTTGTATTTAAGCTCGAGGACTTTTGTTTTCCCTGTCATAAGTATATCCTTTACTATATCCGGTGTTATTGTTTGGATAGTATTATTAAATGTAACATCTGATATTATTGATGCATTTATTCTATCAACATTATTTATAAGATCCATTTTTTTTACTTCTTCAAATTTTCCAGATAATTCAATAAATTTATCATTCGATGTTTTTATTTTGGTAACAAGTTCATCCAAAGATTTTCTAATTTTTATATTTTCATCAGGATTGGATATTGATGAAACTATACTAGATTCCATCTCGGAGAGGAGTTTAGTATCATCTATCAATGAATTATAAACACTATCTATACTTTGAATTAATTCAAGTGGCATATTCTTTATTTGTGTATTTTCTATTTCAATTTGTTTGTATTTAGTTTTTACATCTTCAGCAAGTTTGTTCATTGTTTCATTATTTTGTTTAAATTCTTCATGTAATTGCTCAGTACTTATCGATTGTGATAATGCATACTCTCTTACATTTGTTAGCATTTCAGATGTTTTATTCATAACTATTTGTTGTTCAGGATTTGTAATAATATCAGAATCAATAATATTATTCAACTCATCGTTATGCGTATCCAATAATTCTAACATGCTATCCATTGTATCATCCACAATGGATGCAATATTATCCGCACCGATTGTAGCTTCTTGTATATTATTTGCAAATGATGAAATTATTTCAATCATATTATCAGTGGGTATCGATTCATCATTTATTGTTTGCGCTTCAACTGGCAATTGTTCTATAGTTGGTCCAATAGGATTCTGTTCTTCAGCCGGTAGCTGTTCTATAGTTGGTCCAATAGGATTCTGTTCTTCAGCTGGTAATTGATCTACAGTTGGTCCATTTGGTATGACAATATTAATCGGCATTGCTTCAACTGCTTTTGTTTTCTTGAAAATATTAATTATATTTTTTATTTTTGCCCAGTTTGGATTTTTTGGAGGCAATGATAATATTGCATTTTGTAGCATTGGAAGTTTCTGATCTATTTGTTCAAGAATATCTCGTTCATTAGAATCTTGTACTTCTATATCTTTCAGTTCTGGAGAATTTTGTATTTCTGGTTGTATTTTATTTGGAGTAATTATTTTCTTTCGATTATTGATTCGTTTGTTAATAATACCACGTAATTTGCGAACAGATGCTATCAATAATTTGGGAGATTCGACATTTGACATTGATGATATTTGTGTAATTGCGATCTTCTTTATTTGTTGATAGTTATCTGTATTTTGTTTTAATAATTTGGATATAATTAATTTATTACGTTTATTCTTAATCTTATTGATAATACCATCAATATTTTTGGATATTATGTTAATATTTCTATTATGTACATTAACAATTTGATTCATACCATATTCATTTAGATATGGTAATAATATTCTAATCTCAATTGTGTTTATATCAAACTCCGGAGTTTGTGCAGTCAATGAATCTATAATTGTATTACTCTTTACATTATTAATGTTTTGTAGAATATTAATAACATTAATATTTTGATACACATCACGGAATATATTATTTATCTCGATGGATGTTCCATCTTCCAGAATATTTTTATAGAAAGTCATCATATCTAATTTCTCATTTTCTTTCATATAATTATTAATTCCAATAATAAGATTCTGTGTTCCTGTGATACAATAATTAATTGTAGATACCAATGTCATCGAATCAAATATGTTTAGTAAACCAAATTGTGGATCATTGATAGTAAATTTAATGATTATATCAATAATTGATGCTAAATAATCAAATTTATTTTTATCTGTTGTATTTGTTATGAATAATGCATATATAACTCTTAATTCATTGTATACATCAAAGTATTTATTGTATATATCAATACTAGTTGATGCATTGTTGAATAATTTATTACTTAACCATGTCAACCCATCTAATAATTCCGTTATTCTAAAATGTTTATGTAATTTATAATCATTAAAGATATTAATTTCTTTAATGATCAATGGGTCAGATATAAATTGAATATATTTATTTTTATGTATTAAAATATGACCTCGTCCAAATGTATTAACAATTGCACATGTTTCTCCTACGGTACTAATTCTTAATATATTATTTATTGTATCAAAAATTGTATTAATATGTTGAGTTAATGCATCTACCATGATTTCATTATTTGTAAATTTAATTATTTCATTTAGCATCGTTTTATAAGATTCATTATTCATGTATGAATCTACAAAATCATTTTTTATAATATCATATTCTATTAAATCGGCCTTATGATATCTTCTAAATAGTTGCATATTAAATGAATTTAATGGAACATTTTCGTCAACAATTGGCAATCCAAATTTATCCATTTTATATGGAATAACATCAGTTTTTAAATATTGGCCATGTTTAAAATGATATACTGGAGGATTGAAATATGGCGTATTTCCAGAATCTAAAATACTATCAAACGCACTTGGGATATTATGAATGGTATTAAGTATTGGGTATCTTATAAATGGGACAAATCTAATAATTAGAGCAGTTATCGATATACATATTAATACGATCGTTGTAGCAATATTAAGTTTCTTAATATTTTCAGTAAAGATACGTTTACCATATTTTGTAAATATAATAACCAAAACTATTACATACGATAATATTATACAAAAACATATTATTAATATAGTATAGATTGCGGGCTTGCTGTATTGCGATAAAAGGGTTTTTATTCCTGACATAATAGTTTATGCTATTATCGTTTGACTATATTATTCATACGATAATGTATGATTTCACTTTCTAAGAACTAAGTATATGTATATAGAATTAATATAATATGGAAAATACAGATTGTGGTATCAATTCAAATAATTCATTCATTAATGCAAAAAATGAGAATCATATTCTTAATATACCAATTAGAAATGAGAATACAAAACCTGTTATATCACATGAAACTATATTATTTGAACAACTGAGTTCATCAAATAACAAAATCAGTATACAAGAATTGGCAGATGCATACATAACTGTTATGACATATTATAATTTACCATCATTCACAAAATCGATTATAAAAAATGAGATGCTTGCTATTTATTTTAAAGAAGGGTATTATCTTACAACTAGAGTCAATAATGATGATATTTTTATAATGGAATATAATTTTTATAAATCTCTTAAGTATTTTTTCAATGAATTAAATTGGAGAATTTGTAATAACAGAATTATACATTCTAGTAATAAAATTAAGTATCGTATAAATTGGCATAAATATGGAATTATTATTATTTCATTATTATTCGATGCAATCATTTTATCATTCGTGACTGTAATATCAAAAAAAATATTAAGTTGGGTAACATTGATACGCATTGCATCTACATTATGTTCATTAAATTTATTTAATATTGTTTTAACATATTTAGATAGTAGTAAATTTGACATAGATAAAATAATTACAATTATAGTACCAATAGAAAATATTAAATTATTCAGATGCTTTTGTAGAATAAAATTTTATATCTTCTATACAATGTATATATTGGCGTATATGTTACAAATAAATTTATCATTGAATAAATGTAAATATGGATGTGCGAAGAATGATATATTAATTGTTAATGGCGATTCATATCCAATAGTAATTTCATGGAAATATTTTATGTCAAAATGTGTATATTTATTTATGTTATTGGTTATTGTGTTATTTATTTCATTACATATTGTCGAGCATAAACATTCTTTATTTTATATTACAACAATATTTTTGATATTATTTAATACAATTCAACAATTATTAGATATTAATAGTGTTCTTCTTTATTGGATAAATGTACCATTACTTTTGATATTTATTGTAGATCATTGGAATGAAATATATTATCAAAAATTTGGAATTAACCATATCATACGATTTAAATCATATATAAAAATACCAATTATACCAAGAAAAAATATTAAAACAAAAATCAATAAATTTAATTGTATGTTAGTAAATATTAAACATAAGTGCATTACTAACAATAAATGGAAGAAATGTTTAATTTCATTTGATGATATCTATAATTGTACGTATATCACAATAAATAATTATAATTATAAACAATCTATTGATGATAAAAAATATCCATTGTATATCGGATATGGATCAATAAGTAAGTTTAGACTTTATTCATCTTATAATATAATTTGCGCGTTTTGTAAAAACACATGTATATATACAATAATTGCCATAATTAATAAAGAAAAAATGCTTAATAATTGTAGAAAAATTAAATTGTTTTGGATAATTACTAATATTGAATTAATGATAGATTTTAATATGCATTTAAATATTATAAAAAATATTTCTAAAAACATTGACATTACTATCTATTATGCCCCCAAATCATCTAACAATAACTATTTATCACAATCCACACTGAATAAATTTAATTATCTTCAATGTGTTATACATTTTAATACTAACATTGATATCTTAACACGCGTGCGATCAGATAATTATTGTATAATAAATAAACTCAATGTGTATGATATATTAAATGAGATTTTATTAACAATGTATTCAATCGGCGAATATTCAACTATTGGAATTTTTACGTGTGGTGATATATCATTTATAAATAATGTCAATATAAATGCTAACTTATTAATAAATAACCACTATGGAATTAATTTAAATATATGGTCTGAATGTGTCTAAATCATTAAATAAAATAATATTATAATATAGATTATAAAATGCCAACAGAAGAATCTTTAACAGTAATTGGTGTTAAACCCAATTCATCATATTTCCACAATACAATGCGTATAATAGTATTATTCATTCTTATTGTAATATTAATTATGTTATATTATTCTGGGCAACACTGCCCGCGCAAAGCAATTGCATCTATTCATGACATAGAACATGTAATTCGTCCAGGAACTAAAATGTATGATATAATTATGGAAATGGACGAGGATGACAGAATAGTATATATTGCATCCATGGGAAAAATATTAAATGATATGGATCAAACATCAAAATTTAAAAAAATACTAAAGGCAGTTACTACCACACTATTGGTTGGATTTACAGCTGAATACATAATGCATGGAAATGTTTCAAAAGTAATAAGCACAACTGGAAAAACTGGATTATCGGCGACATTAACAGCACTTGCATAACTTAGATAATGATACGTTTTTTCTTATATCTACGCTTTGGTTTAATTACTTTTTTTACAGTTTGATTATTTATCGCAGTATCTACTATATTGTTTAAAATTACGGATACTATATTTATCGGTTCTTCCACTGGTTCTTCCACTGGTTCTTCCACTGGTTCTTCCACTGGTTCTTCCACTGGTTCTTCCACTGGTTCTTCCACTGGTTCT
>JACCDR010671013.1_pt1 | contig 13754 bp, 1 predicted proteins | sample 7446431 | NCBI WGS metagenome assembly JACCDR01 (sample SAMN15323443, study PRJNA562643) | freshwater metagenome | isolation source: river surface water | place: USA:Blue River Watershed | collected 2017-08-17
CGTTTATGACGAAGGAGCAAATTGTAGAAGAAGCCAAGCGTAAGGTACGTGCAGGAGATCCTGCAGCGCTTCGTGCGTTCGATCAATGGCGTAGAAGTAACAACGTTACAGATGCTATCCTTGGCGTATCTACAGTAGATGTAATGATCAACGAAAGCTTTGAGCCTTACCGCGATCAGATGATGCAAGCTGCAAAGACTAATCTTCCTTCGTTGATTAACTTCAATGAACTTGATGAGACAACTCGTACAAATCTTGGCTTAGACAAGAATGGTAAAGTCATGCTCAACAAGAACAATGAACCCGTTGCAGAAGTCACGAATGCCCAGTTTGGTGTGCGCAACGTGAATGGGCGCGTAACTCCTGTAATGCTTATCAATACAAACCGTACTACTAAACCTGTAGTTCTGTCACTCGATCAGGTGAACAGGAACTGGGCAAGAGAGTTTTTGCGTACTGCTGCAGCATCTACAATGAATCCTAACAATCCCGGTGAGATCATGCGACCTGAAGAGTTTGATACTTACGCAGGTATGATGTTTGACTTGGATCAACACTCTGGTAGCGCGTTCAGTGCAAACCAGATCTATAGAATGGCTAATAACGACTTGAGTGGACCCATTGGAGTATCTTCTGTACAGTTAGCAGATCGTACAGCAGAGGTGCACTCTTTTCTCATTCCTGCATCTGGAGGAGGTCAGCGATACCTTGTCGTATCTACCGACCCCAATGCGTCAAGCGCACTGCAGCGACAACAATCAATGTCTCCTGAAGACTTGCAACAGCTTGCACAAAGCACAGGTGTGGTAGCTGTACCGGTTAGCAATGATTACGACGATGTCAACCAAAGCATCTTTACAGCAAAAAGTACATTGATGCGGGATGTTCTTCGCAATGATATACTGTCATCTCCCTTTAAATACACAGCGTCAAGAAACAATCGCACGCAAGACGCAGTGCGCATTGCTTCAGAGATTCTAAACAACGATTGGTAATGGGTAAAGTTCGGAGAATCCAAAAGGATGTAATAGGTCAACCTTCACTGCTGACACCTACTCAACAACAGATTGTTGACTCAAGAGCTAATCCTCTGAATCTCAATCAAACCAATCTTGGTATTGATGCTCAGGACTATTCAAGAACAAATCTTGATCTGGTTATTTCTGGAGGTGAACGCGCACTACAAGAAGGAAGAGCATTAGACCAAGGATGGTTAGAGCTTGTTGGTAAAGGTGTCGGTAATGTATTCGGTACACTTGCATTTGAGACGCTTAAAATGCCGGGGTATCTTGCAGGACTGGATAACACCTATCTTGATAGCATAAAGTGGTTACAAGATCAAACACAAGGACAGATCTTTGAGGTCTTTACACCTCCCTCTGTACAAGAAGGAGACTTGTTGACACAACTCAAGAACCCTTACTTTTGGGCATCAGAAGGTGCAAATGGCGTAGGGTTTATGTTATCCTTTCTATTACCCGGTCAACTTATAAAAGCTGCAGGACTAGGTACTGCATCTGCTAAAGCACTAACAAGACTGGGTAAACTGCAAGATACAGTTGTGGATGGATCACGAGTAATCTCTGGCGAAGGGAATACCTTTGGTCGTCTACTGATGAAAAGTGCAGGTAGAACAGGTCGTGCTCTTGACTTTGGAGGACTTGCTCGGAACTTAGACTCTGGTGCAGCAGTACTCACCAATGCCTACTTTGAGGCATCTGCAGAAGGTGCAGAGATCTACGACCAGATGATTGCACAAGGTAGATCAAAAGAAGAAGCTGCTCGTGCTGCAGCAGACGTGTTTGGTAAGAACCTACCTTTATTACTACTGTCCAATACGCTTGTAGAGAAGTACATCTTAGGTGGGTTTGGTCGAGCGCTCAAACCAAGTAAAGGTCTTGATCGCATTACTCCCGGAGTAATTAGGGGTACAGAAGAAGTAGCTAAAGTTTCTGGTGTGCGCAACTTACCAATGGCGTTAGCAGGAGGTGTTGCTCAAGAAGGTCTATTGGAAGAAGGTCTTCAGACTTCTATATCTCAAACAGAAGGTAGGTCATTTGCAGAAGCCTTCACCAAGTACATGCAGAACTTTGAGCAAATGTGGACTGGTAAAGATCAGGATGCTACTGACTTTGGTAAAGCTGTTGTGCTTGGCGGCATTCTCGGTGGAGGTATGTCAAGTGTTGGAGGGTTTGCAGAAGCTCGTAGAGACAATGAGTTTTTGTTTGGAACCGCTTCTCGTACACCTACAAGAATTGAGCGTTTCTTTGGTAAACAAGATCGCAAAGAAACTCCGGGTGCTATCGCCGTACTACGCAATGCCCACAATGCTGTAAAGCAAGACAGTTCTGCAATCTTCCAAAAAGACGAAGCAGGTGACATTATAGGTCTGAAGAGTGACGCAAAAGAACTACTCAAGGATGCTGTAGGTATGCAGGTACTCAGTAACTACTACCAAGACCTGTTGGTAAAGAATGATGGTAATGTTCAACTCACAGACAAAGAGTTTCAGCAGAATCTTGCACAAGTAGCAGGTAAGAAAGGTGCACTTGATTTAAACAAACTGGTTAAAGGTCCACAGGGTATCAGCAATGAAGAAGCACTTCAGCTTATGCAACACCGCAACGACATGGAATACTTCGGTAACTTCTTGTCGTTTGAAGGTGGTAAGCAACTTCTTGATGCTCACATCGACGAATCAATCGAGTCAATTAAGGAGCGCTATGAGCAGAATACTGGTGTAAAAATGACGGAAGAGCAAGCATCAAAGCTGCGCTCCGATATGAAGACCAGAGCTAAGCAAGCAGCAGAAGTCTTTGACACAGTAGAGAAAGACCATTCCCAGAATAGACTTTTGGTAAACTACCTCAAGAACATTCCTGCAGAAGAACACGAGCAAGCTACTGCTGCATACCAAGAGTTCTTTGCTCGTGCAAAGGCTGCAAGGCTAGAATCATTAGCTGATCTCAAACACGTAGAAAGCAGACTTGAAGAAGAGCTTGAAGACAAGGACAAGAGCTCGCTTACTACTGCAAAAGAAATGCTAACCAAAACCTATGAAGAGTTGTCCTCTACATCAGGGCTTACTCGTCTATGGGAAGATTTCTGGAATGGTACAAAAGAGGAACAGACTACTGCTGAGCCAACTCAACCTTTAACTCCAGCCCAACAAGATCGTCGCAAGGCATTTTGGGATGCAGTAAAACAAGCTGGGTACAATGTGACGGAGGACGAAGAGGGTAACAATTTCCTCAACGATGATTTAATGATTCGTCATCGCAACAAGAACTATGAGTTAGGGTCTACTGGTGATGAGCTTGTAGCTGTATCAGACGATACAGAAGTTAGAGCAAAAGGTCTTAATGATCTTGCACGTAAGTTACCCAACTACAAGATTGTACCAAAAGAGGAAGCAGAGCGCATTAGAGCTGAGCGTGAAGCAAACAAGACGGGAGACGATACTAAAGATGATGGGGATGCTCCTTCAGACAACCTGAACTTTGCAAGTGCTTTTGAAGAAAGAGCGCTACCGGTAGAACTGTTAGGTACCACTGGGCAGCAGATTTTGTACGATAGAGACATGAATGATGTGCTTACCACTACCGATGGAATGGTGCATCCTACCCCTCATCCGTCTCCGTATCAACGAGCGTTTGCAAAATGGATAGATGGTGTAGAAAAGATCAACTTCAAAGTCAGACTACAAGTTGCACATTACGATAGTCGTGACGGAGATATGGAAATACACTTCCCAGAGTACAATACAAGCAATCGTGTTGCAGGGGAAGATGTGTACGCAATCGTAGTAGACAAGAACGATAACCCAATCTTGTTTGAAGGACTACCTCTCATTGCAGGTGTGTACAAGACGGATACAAAGTTCCCGTTGAACAAACCATCGAGGATGGCTCCTTACGCCATGTTCAATGAGTTCTTTACAGCTAATGGATTACCAACCATAACCAAGCAAGCTTTTAGCGATAAGAGTTCAGGTTATGTAAATCACTTGTCGAAATCCGCACGAGCTACATTATCTCAACTCTTGGGTAAACCTAACATTGCAGGTATGGCTACTTCTGCACTGTTAGAAGAACTCAAACCTACTGTAAAACAATGGGTTAGACAAGCTTACGATGACCAACTAAAAGCTGTACGCAATGCCGGTAGAGTCATTACTACTGCGTATGGTATTACAAACGGTCACATGATTACTTTCAAGACAGAGGACGGAGGAACATGGGAGTTCTCACCCATCGACGCACTCGATCTTGAGTTTGACGATAAAGGTAAGCCGAGTAACTTCAGAATTGCTAAAGCCAATAAGTTTGGCTTCCTCAAGGTTACAGACACAAAAGAAGTAGGTGGATACAAAGCAGGTATTTTGTACGTACAACTACCTACAGGTCAAGTGGTTCCTACACACGTGAAAACGCTGCAAAAGGAACAGATTGATGTGATCATTTATATTCTTGCTCAACTCCATAGTAAGAGTGGTCTTGCTATTACTACGTCAAATAGAGACACTAAGAACACGCTTCGTACAAAGTGGGGTGCTGGAAGTCTACGCATTGCAGGTAAAGACTACAACAATAACTTACCTGTATTCCCCGGTAAACACGGTCGAGTATCCCTGATGACTATGTTGTTAAACTGGGGTAAAACAGGTCATGCTGACTACGACATTTGGGTGTCTAATGGCGTATTGCACTACGGTCAAAATACAATGTCACTTGAAGCTCTGCAAAATGCTTACAACAATCCTGCTGCTTCAGGTGAGCTTGAACTACTAAGGACATGGCTTTCTACCAAAATGCACCACGTTCATTACGCAATGCTTGAAGGTAATCTTCCTGCGCTGGACATTCGCATTGAAGAAGGTCAAGTTGTTATTGATACCTTACCTAATGAGAGCTATGTGCAACAGGTCTTAAAAAGGTCGTACACATATAGTCCTTCAAAATCAAGGCTTAATCAGATGGGATTGACTCGGTATGCTTCACGGAATTTACAACTCACGCCTGTAAAGACACCTAAGAGTCAAAAAGCACCTGTAGTTAAACCACAGACTGAGCCTAGCGCAACAACTGCAAAGAAGAGTGGATACTCTCAAGCAGATACAACTAAACTACTTGCAGCTAAACCTGAACTGAAACAAAAGGCAGGAGCTGTAAAGACAGCTATTGCGATGGGTGATCCTCACAAGCCGCTGTTTGATGAGCTCAAGAAGTTCTCTGGTTTTACAGATGCCCAGATTAAGGATGCTGCAAAACAGTTAGAAGAAATGGGTTTCAACACACATAAAGGTATGGGTAAAGGAGCTCAAGACTTTCTGGATACAGAAGCGATACGAGCACTTGCTGCAGGTGTGTTTGATACTGCACAACCGGTTGTAGAACCTAAGTCTGAACCTCAACCTCAGCCTACTGCAAAGACTGAACCTACTACTCCTGCATTTGATCCTAACATCATATTGCAAACAGCAGAGTTCAACAAGGCTTTCAAAGCAGGTCAGGAAGTAAGTCCTGAGTTGAAAAAGATTGCTGCAAGAGCTGTAGAGAAGATCAAGGACAATATACTTGGAGGTAAACCAAGCGACATGCGACTATCAGCTACAGACTACGTTACACTGAGAAGTACGCCTGAAGAGTTCTCACAACTGGAAACCATGTTTGCTGCAATGACAAGGCTCAGAGCAGATATGCCCAATAGAGACAAACTCATCAAAGCAGATGTAGTACGTTACTTGGTCGCAAGAGCAGGAGTAACTCCTGTAAGAACAGATCGCTTCAGCAAGCTTGCAGGAGACAAGAAAGATTTTAAGAAGAAAGCTGATATGAGAATGTCAGATAAAGTTGAGTACTTTGTGCAGCGCGGGATTCTGCGCAAAAAATGCGATTAATATGAGCAGTTGCGTATATCAGTACAATGGAGTGGACTACACTCGTTTTGAGATCATCAAGATGATTCGTGATGGAGTAATAGCTGCTCCGCTCAACGAATCTGAAGCTCGTGCATGGTTACGGGATAAACTTGGTTTGCAAGAAGAGCAAGTAGAAGTAGTCAAAGGTCTTATCGATAATAATACCTTTGGTCGATTCCTTGAAGACGGTACACTGTTGCTATCAGATGAGCTTCAGGGTGTAGAGTACCATGAAGCTTTTCACCGTGTATGGAGAACGCTGCTTACTGAAAAGGAAAGAGCGAGCGTACACAAAGAGTTCATGTCAAGGAAGTCAAGCCTTGCTGTACTTGCTAAGAAGAAACTGTTGTACCCGGAAGTGTCGGAAGACGTACTTGTAGAAGAAGTACTGGCTGAAGAGTTTATGTTCTACCAACTGCAAAACAATTCTAAGACCAATACATGGTTTGATCGCATCATTAATTTCTTCAAGCAAATATTTGGACTCAGCATAGAACAACTGTACCAGAACATTGAAGCTGGTAAGTATGCTAAGCGCACACCTACTGTATATGCAGGCGAGCAACGTGCAGATATGCGTTTGTGGAATATGGACGTAGATACTGTGACCAAACAGGAACTGGTGTCAGCTATTGCTTATGATATGCTTGGTACGCTTGTTGAACAACAGTATCTTGAAGAACTGGTACGAGGTCAGATAGATGTGACTGAAGTATTCAAAGTAGCTATTCAGAATGTACTACTCAATACAGACAATGGAGGTCTGTATGGATTGCAAGATACCAACTATGATTTGGCAGAAGCTGTTTACGAAGATACATTTGATGATAATCTAAACGTAAAACCAAGTTCTGTACTACTGCAGGAACTTGTGAACTACCTTGCCCAAATCAACATTGATGTAAAACTGGATGAAGAGACTCCAGATGTAGATGAGAGCGATGTAGACAGCACAGCTAATGAAGAGAATGCTGTTGGAGACAACGCATTTATGAAGATCTCTTTTGAGTTCAACCCGTTGCAAGGTGTGACTACAAAGGCTAAACTGATTGTTGCAAGCCTTGGTCAAACCAATTCTGATGGTACACTAAAACTGTCCAGAAAGCTGGGGTTACCTCAAACAATGGGCTATGGTAAAGCTGCAAATATCATCTTCGATACGCTTGCAGGAGTACCTAAAGACTACGGTGTAGTATATGAGAAGTTGGAAGAAGCTGGTGTTAAGTATCCGTTCCTATTCAAACTAACTCAATACTTGGGTGAACCGGGTGGGATCCCTACGGATTACCTGCAAGTAATTCGCAGTGAGTTCTTGAGTTCATTTGTGCAAAACAAGTATACGTTTGTAAAAGCACTCTTTACGCCTACCGACATGAAAGTAATTAATCTGGGCAATGAGAGTCAATCTGAACGATACAACCAACTTTGGAAGAACCGACTTGAAGTGTCTTGGAACTCTGACGAAGAGTTATTAAGTACGCTCAAAGGTCTACGCACTGCTGCAGATGTGGCTACTGCACTGGGTATGCAAGAGCTGGTAGAACAGGATCTGTTACTGGAACCTTTAGAGAATGGAACAGTAGCTTCCAAGATACTTGATCTGCGCTCTATTGTAATTGAAGCATTAAACAAAGGTACGCTTCGATACAACTTGTTCAGTAAGCAAACCGATAAGACCATTGAAATAGAAGGTAGTGTACGTAAGCTGTCAGAAGTTGCAGCATCTAAAGGAGTACCTTTTGACGCCATGCTCCTCAACGGTGAGCGTAAGCGCATCTTCTCCATCTCAAAGCATTCGTATCAAACGCTAATCGTAGGTACGCTCAACTGGATTGCAAACCAAGAATTGAGCTATGAAGAGCGACTTGAGCTGTTGAAAAAACATGCTCCACATCTTTTACACGTAGGTGTGTACAGTGAAGGTAAAATCCACTCAATGTGGTTGAACAAGATCTTGAGTGGTATTCCCATGAAGATCGAAGTATTTGATGCAGTAGGTGCTCGTCGCAAAAACCTGTCTACACATAAAACAGGTGTTACAGATCAACTTGCACTTATGGTCAACAACGTGTACTACGGAAGAATGTTCTCCTTCAAACACGGAGACCGATCTGTAATGTTCACGTATCGCTTTCAAGACCGAGAAATGTTTGTAGATACGTTATCCTTAAACAAGGATCGTATCATCGAAGAAGCTGTTGCAAAAGCAGCCCCACTACTTCTCAATGACTTGAGAATGGCTCGTATGACCAAGGATACGACTAATCCGCATTTGGGATACGGTACAGTTAACGTACACAAGAACAGAGGTAAGCTAACGGTTTTTGACTTTGTAACACCTGAAGAAGCAGATAACATCTACACAGAGGACGATGTGATTACAGTAGTTGGACCTAAGCTGATTCAGTTCTTTGAGAACAGCAGTGCTAACACACTACGAGCAATGAACGACGAGCGTTTGTTTGCATCTGGTTCAGGTGCTACAAGTCCTATTGGCATTACAGAAGACTTGTGGAAACAAGCTTTTGCAGATAACAACAACAGTGTAGAAAAGACTCGTGAAGCCATTGCAGCATTTGTAGAGGTCAACTACTTCCTTTCTTATGTAGAAGAGATGTTTGTGCTTACTGGCACACCAATCCACTACAAAAATGCAGTAGACTTCTTTAAGCGTATTCAGATGCAGTCGTCTACCGGTACTGCAATGCAAACAGATGAGAGTGTAGAGTTGTATATTCAACAGCTCAATGCACAGGATGAGTTTGAACTGGTAGATCCGCAGACTAAGAAAAAGACCAAAGTTCACTATGGTATACAAGGCGTTGCAGTACCGGGTAAGATCAGTGAAGTAGTACTGGAATCACAAGACTACAGATCTGCTTATCTCAACATAAAGATGACTTCCAAGTTAGACGGAACACAGGTAAGTCTACCTTTCTACATTACAGAGCAAGGTGTGCTGGAAGAGTTGAAAGCTACACGACCTGAGCTTTCTGAAGCAGAGATGGTTGCGATTGCAAAAGCTAAAGCTAAAGAAAACGAACAGAGTCTTGAGAACTACGATGAGAATGACGGTTCTTCTTGGATCAATATGTTCTACTATCGCAGGTACATGATTACCACAAAAGCATGGAACCCGCGACTGGAAAACACATTTCAAATTGAGCTTGCTGTACTACAGAATACAGGTAACCTTGCAGATACGACCGTGTATGTGGATGCTGCTAAAGAGAACATTCGTGCAAAAGCTCCTGATGAGAGTTGGACTGCAGTGCGCATTTTTGATGTCAAAGACATTGCAGATCAGTTAGAACTGAGCAAGGGAGGGCTACGCTGGCTCAACAAGTTTACACAGCCTTTTGGTATGCTCAAGCCTCAGTACACGGGTCCGTATTACCCGGATGCTAATGTAACTGAAGAGCGTTTGAACCTGATTGCAGGAAGGAAAGAGTCTCATGCTGTACTCACTCCTTCTGCAATACGTGGCACCAAGCTTGAGCAAATGCACGCAATGATGTTGAGAAATGGTCTTGACATCATACACATGGACAGTGCTGCTAAGTATGGGCGTAAGATGTACGGGATCTTTGCACCTGTAGAAGCTACAAAGCTGTACGGTGAAGATGGTAATTTCAACTCGCAGATTGAAACCTACATAGACAAGACGGTGAGTTACCTCGATCCTGCGTATATGAAAGATCAGTTGGAAGTTAGCCCATATCCAAAGAGCAAAATCAGAAACGCATCGCAGTCCACAAAGCTGCTTGTATCTGATATGTTTGCTAATGGCGTACCCGTAGATGTGTCTGAAACAAGACTCAAAGAGCTATTTCCTGCAATGAGTGAAGCTGAAAAGAAGAGCGTCTCACCTATGTACACCTTGTACGCTAACTACAAAGATGCACTACACGGCTTACTAAACAAGACCATTGCAGAGCTGGACAAGGAAATGGGTACAGATAGTATGGTCGATGCACTGCGCAGAGCTGCAGAGAACAGGTCAGAACCACAGTATATTCTGGACAGTATTGAACAATTGACTAGTGGACTTGAGTTACTACCGAACTGGAACAGGGTAGAGAATATCCTATACTCGTTGGTAAGTAACGCAGCTATCTCATTCAAGCGTCCCGGTGACGGTAAACCACAATGGTCTTTGACAATGTGGGAGAAACCGGGAAGTAATGAAAAAGCTGTTAGCAACTACAAGTTCGAGTTCAATAAAGCAGGGGATCTTGTAAAGATCAATCCAGCAGAGGCAATTCTTCCACTGTCCCCAGACATGATCAACTGGTTGTTGCAAGCTGCAAGAACAACGAATATTGTAGCAGCGCTGGATTGGTACGAAAGATTACCGGATAGCAAAAAGATCTTAGTGAAAGGTCTGCGTATCCCTAATCAGCAGTTTAGCTTCAACGATGTGTACACTGTTAAACGCTTTACTGTTCCAACGTTACAGGCATTTGCGGTGTTACCCAGCGAAGTTGTAGTCAAGATGGGTACGGACTTTGACATTGACAAGACACAGTTATACTTTCCTGTACTCGATCGCAAAGGGCGTGTTATCCGCAAAGCTGGTACTGTGCTTGAGCGAATGATGCAGTATCAGAAATTCGACAGGATCGAGTACGAAGACGATACGCAGGTAGAAGTTGACGGTGAACTCTTATCGGTTACTGCTGCTAAGAAACGAGTAGATGCTCGTATTCGCAAGTTGGAAAAAGAGAAAGAGCAGATCATACAGGAGTTTACTGCAGATCATCCAATACACGAAGAGGAAGATTTACTACAAATCAAAGAGCTGTACGGGCTCGATGTAGCTACGATTCCTGAAATGATTACTGTTCTTAACAATAGAATGGTTGCTGCAGCACTGTCTGGAGAAAGTGTAGAAAGCTATGAGCAAGCTTTAGACGATCTGGATGATTTTATCAATGACTACCTGTTTGAGAACCTTGACGAAGTTTCAGATGCACTCAAGGAACACATAGAGGGAAAGATGCTGGAAGCATTTGAGCAAGCGTATCCTACAGAAGACTTGCAGGTACATCCTGCTGTATGGCACAACGAATTGCTTATGGCTGAAATAGATCTTTTGCTCAGTTCAAAGAACGCTCACAGAATATTTAGTTCTGTAGATGACTCTTGGTTTTCAAAAGATTTGTTTGCAGAAATCATGGCCTTGAAGTATGGTGTAACAAGATCGCAGGTACTAGCTAACTACGATGAGTATGTACTTGGTAAACTGACAATGCAGAACTTCCTTTCCGTTGCTGAAAACGTAAAGCGATCTATCATTATGCTTGAATCAAAAGCAAATGTAGGTCTTGTGGCTACAGCTATTACAGGTCACAGCGTATGGCAAGTAGATGGTGTACAAATCGCAGAAGGATTTGAGTTCCCCATTACAGGTGTTGATGTACAACCGGCTCCTGTGTTCAGTGCAGATAACAGGTATATTTCAGAAGTACTTTCTACACTACTTACTTCACAAGTGGACGGTGTAAAGAATCCTTATGCGCCAGCGTTGGGATTGACAAGTAAGACGCTACCTGTTGTCACTATGCTGATGCGCCACAATGTACCCTTGAGAGTTGCTTTGCTTATTACAGCAAATCCGCTTGTGCAAGAGTACTTGGACGCTGTAAGTACAAACAACTCATTTACACTTTCAAGCGCTAGCGGTAAATTAAGTGTACGCTACAAGGAAGCTCAAATATTCCAACGCATTGCTGGACGCAAGCATATTGCAAGTACAACCATGTCCGTTGAGGATTTGGAACGTGCAATGACTACTAAAGACAGTAGGGTACTTGACGTGTTCAAGAGATTGTCAGATTTATCCGATCAGTACTTTACGGTACAAATGGATATGACTGCAGACACCAAACCTATGAAGTCGCTGGCTCAATTGCAGTTGGTGCAAGAGAACGAAAGCGAAGTATACAGTGTGATACAAGATCGCACCTATACCAAAGGACTACTCACTCCTTTCTTTGTAGCCAGATCGAAGTATAGCTCTTACTTCAACCCCTTGTATGTACTTGACCACAACAAGTTAAACGAGATACACAAAGCATTCTCTTCAGGTCGTGAAGGGCAAGAAGAAAGCATACGCAGATACACGAAGCTTACAAATGACTTCATCTTGTTTGTAATTCAGAACTTCGCAATCCCGAATACAAGCTTTGAAGAATTATTGTCTGGACCAAATAGCGTAGCAAAAGAAGTACAAGCGATCTTGGACGAACAAGGTCAGAGTGCAAACTATGCGTTGAGTCAACTACTGCCTATGTTAAACATCGGTAAGGTCAACGATGCTAACATTGACAATGTGCGCATACAAGAACGCGGTATGACCAATGTACAGATGAACGATATGTACGCAGCATTTAGCGATCTACCTATGGATCTGCAAAAGAAACTGGTGTACGTTTCGCTCTACCAAGCAGGTGTAAACAACTCAAGATTTACACTGCGAGAAATGCTACAGTCGCGCATGGTACAACAGGTACTTGGAGACTTGAAGCCAAGCATCAACAAGGTGTTCAATACGCCTGAGTTACTCAATAGCTTTAAGACATTGTATCTGTTTAACAATGTCGATGTGTTACCCGACAACATTTATGCAGCTCGCTACCGCAAGATGCAGTACATTCGCGTTGAAGAAAACAATACTGTAATGGTACAAAGTACGGCTACAGGTATAAAGTATAATCCAAGAGGTAGCGTGTACCCTGCAGTGTTAAACTACAAGTTGAGCGACGAAAAACTTAACGACGCTCAAGGCCCAACTGAAGGTGAACCCGGAAATGCTAAAGATATTCCGAACAATATACGGACTCAAGCAGAGTTTATTGCTTCAGAGTTTAAGAAAAGGTTTAACATTCAGGTAAATATAACTGACGCAAAAACTGCTAAGGAGATGATTAACAAGTCTTTCAAAGACTTGTTCTTCAAAATACTTGATGAGGTAGATGTGTTCAACAGCAAGAATGTTGAAGAAGCTAAATCATTTATCTTCAAAGTATTCAAAACTGTTGAAACACCTGAAGAAGCTAACAAAGCGTTTAAGAAGTTAGCTGTAAAGTATCACCCTGACAAAGGGGGATCCGAAGAGATAATGAAGTACATTAACGATACGTATGATCGTTACAAAGATGGTACACTCGATCCTCCTAAAGCTAGAACTCAACAATCTACAGAGCAAAGGTATCGTGCTAATCCCTCTTACGGTGCACCTAAAGCAGAAGAGACATTTGAACAAGATCCTGATGCTGCAGCATTTGAAGAGTTTAGAAAGCAAGCTGAACAAATGTTCAGAGATGGAGGGAGTATCAAGTTTGACTTCGGATTTAGCTTTGATACAGAACAAGAAGCTAAACAGACGCCAAAGGCTGAGACTAAAATAGCATCTAAACCTTCGATTGCTCAGCAACTGCGAAAACTGTTCAAACGCAATCCATCTGCTGTAAGAGAAGAGTACATCAGCTTTGAGAAGTTAACTACTTACACGGACTTTTACAACAAGTCTTGGCAAACTGAAGATAATAAGCTCAAAGAGCAGGAAGATGCAGCTCGGAGTAAAATCTTCTCACAGTCTGTATTAAGTCCAAGATGGTACTATCGTAAGAAAGTCGCAAAGATTGAACAGCAGCGTAGAGATCTGCGTAAACGAATTGATACTATCTTGGCTGATCTATCAAAAGCTTGGCAAAATGGTACTAAGTATAGATCCCAATACAACAACGACAACGTAGCAGGATTCTACAATGTGGCTACAAAACAAGCTTATGTCGTCCTTGACAACATAGACGATACTACTTTTATTCAC
>JACCDR011229478.1_pt1 | contig 13752 bp, 17 predicted proteins | sample 7446431 | NCBI WGS metagenome assembly JACCDR01 (sample SAMN15323443, study PRJNA562643) | freshwater metagenome | isolation source: river surface water | place: USA:Blue River Watershed | collected 2017-08-17
AATTCCGGGTTTAACTGGCCTGGCTTTTCCGTCGCTGCAGGGAAGCCATTCAATGTCACGCCATTGGCTTGCTGTGGCAATGACGTTCCGCTCATCGATGGAGTTATCGTTCCTCCCCTGTTGCCATCTGTCGCGCTTGCTGTCGTCCAGCCTGACAGCATCGCTACTTCGTTCAGCGGTCGTGCGTTCTTGCCGTGTTGGTTGCTCTTGCCGTTCTTCCAGTCCCTCGCAGTTGCGGTCGGCCATCCTGAAATCAACGCTACAACTTTGCGGCTCGAATCCGTGTTCCCCGCTGCATTGTACGTTTCTGTTGCTGGTAATCCTGCCATCGGCGTAGGACACCCAGAACAGTCGTTGCCTGATGTGCGGCGCGCCAACGCCCGCTGCGCTAAGATCGGCGGCCCCGACTGCATATCCCATTGCTTCCAGGTCAGTTCGTACAGAGGCGAGCCAAGCCCTTCCATCCTTTGACGCAACTTGCTCTCCAAAGATCGTTGAAGGTCTGCACTGGTCAATGAGCCTGTGAAACTCCGGCCATAGGTGTCGTTCGTCGCTTGTGCCTTTTCTCTTTCCTGCTGCGCTAAATGGTTGGCATGGACAAGATCCGGTCCAAACGGAAGAAGTAATTGGCCAGCCTGCGAGTTGTAATGCAAGCGGCCATCCTCCGATACCAGCGAAGAAATGGCACTGTGTGAAGTCTTTGATTTCATCGGCCTGAACATCCTTGATGGATCGTGAATCGATTCGATCAAATTGCAACGGAAGTCTTGATAGCCAGTGGGCAGCATGCTTGTCGTTGTCGTTTGCGTAAATCATCACACCCTCCCCTTTTTTATCATCATCACGAAACCAATTTCGCGATCATCGCCCTAGGTTGCACACTGTTGACACTTATACAACGGCTCGTCATTTTCCCCCAGCGTCTCAGACGCCTCAAACCAATAGTCACACGATTCGCAGCGTTCATAGCCTGCGTCGACCATAATCTCCTCGATCTCCTCGATTGAAATCTTGAACTCAATAGACAAACTGACTTCGGTGTGGTCTTGACCGACTAGCTTTTCGACAATGCGTTCTTTTACTGTTGGCTCACTCATTGCTGATCCCGTTTTCCGCGTTGTCAAGTTGAATAGCCCTCGCAAGCCACAGTAACGCTTGCCGTGTTCGTCGGTGCCTGCCTCCGCCGACGCCAGTTCGGCACCGAACAGACGGGAAGAAGGCATAAACCGCAGGCCGATTTTCGCTGGTCACCTTATCGGTAAAGCCTTGATCTAAAAGTTTCGACGCACACAAATGAACGTCACCATCGCTTGCGACCACCACGCGAATAAACGCATCACCATTTCTTCCGTCGTCGTCGCAATTGAATTGATAGAATCGATTCTCCTCGATCCCCTCAGGCCAATGCGACCTAAATACGATCTCTTCCGTTTTGTTGTCCATCGTTGCTCTCATTTGCCTTTTAGTTTTCCAAACCCCGCATAGCGTTGGTAACGGTCACTCAAAGCCGTGTCCATATCGTCGCCAAGCCTTCGGCCCAGCTTCCCTCTGAATCCCATCGCCCTAGGTTGCGACTCTTGCGAGACACTATGCGGGCTTCAATCTTTGTCGATGTTTGCCGTGATAATCACTGCTGCGCTGTACTTCTCTCTGTCGTGCTGGATATCAACTACTCGTGTGCTATCCGTGCAGCCAGCGCAGCACACGTACACGTCCTGGTGCTCTTCCACGATGTAGTCACCGCCCTTCCATCCGGTAACGGTTGTTCCTAGCTTGCCCTTGAGCTTGTCGAGCAAACCCTTCACCGTAATGTGACACCGATGCTCACCGCTGAACTCTAAGCACAATTGCGAATAGTCGCCGCGATAGGAGTCGAGCCCTGTCGGCCACGCACAACCCCAATCAAAAGTAATGTACGCATCGCCAAATCCGTCATTGGCAAGCCACTCAAGCTTGCAAATGATCCGACCTAGATTCAACGGTTCTAGATCGGTCTCGTTTTCCAAAAGCTCTGCCAGCTTCTTCATCTGCTTTGCGATCTGTTCTCGATTCATTCTGATGCCCTCACATCGTTCGCTTTCTCAAAGCTTCCAGTGTCCAGCCAGCTCTGCAACCGCTCGACCAGTCCTTGCACCTGCTCGCGAGTTAAGTGCATTCGAGACGACAACATCACCGCATCTGGGATCGGGTAGTCCATCCACCCACTGACCTCACCCTCCGGCATCGGCAGGCCAAGCAGCTTTGCATCGCTGCACATTATCCTCGGGCGAACGTCGTCGATGCCAAGCCACACAAACGACGCTCCTGGCTTATCTTCGCTGCCGATCGCTGAGCTTTGCTGTAGTGAGCACTTCTCGCCATTCCGGTCGCGGAAATCAACTAACTCGAACCCTCGACTCGTTTTGCTGCCGACACCAAGCTGCGGTACGCCACTCACAATGTAATCCCCTTCAGTACTCGAATCCGCTCTTGTGCCAACTCTCGCAGCACGCCCTGCGCAGTAGTATTGATCCTTTTTACCTCCAACTCTTGGCGCACTTTCTTCATATTTTCTTGAAGTTCCTGCATCGACTCCGAAGATATCAACAGCAGCGCCGCTAGGTCGCTGTCATCTTGATGCTCTGCTGCGATGGCTTCGCACTGTCGCAAGAGTACTTCTGTGCGATCGAATCCATCTGGGCTAGCACCTCCATCGCCTGCTTGCGTGCCATCACCTCTTGCACGGTCGGACATATCACACTCCCGGTTGCCGCCACGTATCGAGCGTCTAGGTATACCTCGCGATGCTTCTGCGACAGTTGCCAATAGGCGATGTCCTCGGCCAACACCTCTCCACGCGGGCTGCTGGTCGCTATCGGTGTCACGATCACCACGCTTACGCATTTGCCAAACACCCTCACGTAACCATCTGAATTGATCTCCACCACCACGGGCACTCGATTGCGCTCATCGGCAATGACCCGCTTCTCAACAAACTCCACAAACCGCGCACCGATCGCCGTCGCTAGCAGTTTCTTCCAGTGCTTGCGAATCACTCGGTGCAGCACGATCCACCCCTGACGTGTGCCGATCAACCACCCTTCTAAGTTGGCAATCGTTGGCACTTGTGGCAACGGCTCGTCGGCTCGCTTCTTCATCGGATGAACTTCCACACGTCCGTAACCATCATATGCCAGCGAGGATCTCGGTCTGACGGTGGCTTGGGGTTAAGCTCATCGATGCGAGCGTCTAGCCCATCCTCTCGGCACCGCGAATACCACAACGCCACGGCTTGCCCCACTGTGCGCGGCTGGTACTTTGCTCCCCACAGGCACGACTTCCAAATCTGTGCAGCCGTCTTGCCCTTCTTGTTTCGCGGTGCATTCACGCGTCCGGTCATCAACACTAGCTTGCCATCAGCATGCCGCACCGGTCGCACGCTGCCAGAATGCTGGTGATTACAGTGCGGGCACTGCTTCCCGCCTCGTCGCCAGCCGTGGCACTGCGGGCAACAGATACCTTCCTTCTCGCCAGTCTTATCCTGACCACACTCGAGCTGTCGCAGCTTTGCCATTGATGCGTTGGTTGCTCCTAGCTTCCACTTGCGATCCTCGTTGGGTGAGCCGTGTCGCCAGTAACAACCGCCGTGACTCTGCCAAATCTTGTGCGTGTAGTTGGGATGCGACCTCTGAATTCTGCCGACCGTTTGCAGGAATGTACTGAGCCCTCCGAACACCGTGGCACCGATCCCATGATAGAGCCATGGCATGTCGATCGCCTCGCGCAGAACGAAGCGATTCATCACGATCGCAACTTCACCGACGCGGCTCATTCGCAGGATGTCCTCTCGCACTTCCTTGCTCGGCTCTTCTGCCTTGAGCGTGAGCTGACCATCGGGAAGCCGACCGGGAACTAGGCACTCCTCGCCGCCGATGAACGCTGCTGGTACGCCACGCTTGACCCATTCCCATGCAAACCACTTCGCGCATGCCACGCTAGGTCCGGTGAGCATCGCAGGGTATGCATTAGGATTAAGCCGCTTCCACCAGTCGTAGGCACTGCCGATGATCTGCCGCGCTCGCGGGTCCAGTTCCTCCGGTGAGTACTCCCCGTTGCTGTTTAGACCGAGCCCTGATGTGTCGATCTCCTCCGGGCCGTACACCCTCACTGGCAAGTGCGCTCCCACCTTGCGAAGCTCTGAGTAGCTGCCGAACTCCACCAGGTGCCCATAAAACTTCTTCAGGTCTAGCGGCGTCCCAGTGAAGCCCAGCACTGTTGCCCCTCGTGCTAAGTGCCCTTCGAAGATCGCACTATCAGACTTCGCGCCGTACACAATCCCTCGAGCCTTGGCACCCGTCTGACAGTGTGCTTCATCGAGCATGACCAAGCTGGCATTGAACAACTCCCATGCACCCTTGCGGACCACTCGCGATGCCACCGTGTCGATGCTGGCGATCTGCACCGGCACGTTGAAATCTGGCTCGTACCCTGCTGCAAGAATACCGTGCGGGATACCTGCCTCAGTGAGGTTGCGGTCTAGCTGCTCAAGCAGTGCAGTGCGATGCACGTAGATGATCGCACTGCCGCCAGCATCCACCTCCTCGCACGCCAGCTGAAACATGCAACGGCTCTTACCAGCACCAGGAGGAGCCACGCACACCACAGGCTCTCGCACACCCTTGGCGCGCAGTGCCCGAATAGCCTGCTTGCCTCGCGTCTGGTGCGGCCAATTCTCTGCCTCAATCAGCATGGAGTTCACCTGCCAGTTGCACGTAGTTTCTCGTCTGACATATCACGCAGTGCTCGATCTCAATCACATGACCGCACTGCTTGCAGCGATGCGGTGCAGCCTTGTCAATCAATTGATACAGAGCCCGACCGCGACGTTGCTTGGCGCGCTTCGTGCATTTCTTCCCACATCGCACAACGTCGGGTCGCTTCGCGTGAAACTCCTTGCCGCACTCTTCGCAACGTCGCTTCATTGCTGCACCTTGATTACTCTTTGGGCTCAGTGAACTTGCAATTGATCGACTCCAACAGTTTGTCGATGTCTAGCAAATACCCCTCGGCTGACTCCTCTAGCATCGCTCGTGTGGGCTCGTGTCCGTTGCGATCGCGAAGCATCGGCAAATTCCTCATCTTTCGGGCCTGCTGACATTTCGCGTCACCAGCTTCGACCAGCACACATGCCACTGGTCTGGTTGTATAGATGCTGCAGTGATTCGTTGCATCTTCGAGAAACGGGCAGGCCCGTGTCTTTTGATCGTGCAGAATCACGCAGCGATCGTCCTCTCGAAACTTTGCTCGGTCGGTGATGCCGTCGAGTTGATAGATCCGAGGTTCGCGATCGCAGTCATAGAAAAACGCTTCGACAATTAACGTGCGGCAGCATGCACCACACTTGTCGCAATCAAACTTACTGAAATCTGCCATGACTATCCCTTCACTACTCGGTCGGTACCTTGTGGGCAAAGTCGCTGACGCTCTTCATCGCAGCCTGAAGCCCGTCGTACTTCTCCCAAAACCCGCACTCCTGAAACCCCCGCACTAGCTGCCCGAATCCGGCTAGCATCTTGTCGCGCTGCTTGCTGCTGATCGCCTTGCAGCCCTTTGGCACTGCAGGTGGCTTGGATTTCTTGCTGACTTCGCGCGCAGTCGGTGCCTCGTCCATCGCTGCTGGCTCTCCGTGATGATGCCCGCACTGATTGCAGACATACCCGCCGCCCTCTAGGTGCCAGCCACGCGAGCCACATGCGGGGCAATCCTCCTCCGGCCCGGTGTCCTGCACGATCTCGCCAACCTGCAGCGTTGCGTTGCTGATCAAACACGGCGCTGCCTCTTGACCATCAGCGTCACTGACCACCACTTCGACTTCCTGGATGCCTACCTTGACTGCGCGCGCAGTCGGCTCGGGCTTCGGCTTGTTCGCATCGCGGATCTTGTAGACAAATCGCTCTGTGACCATGCACATCTTCGCGACTTGCTTAGCTGGCGTCTCTTCACCCAGCTCTCGATACACCGTCTCGACTGCGAAGCGCTTGTCAGCAGCAGTGCGTGGCATGCCGTGCGTGCTGTTGGCCTTGGCTGCAGCCTTGACGGCATCCTCCCAGGAGCCCACTATGATGACGGCTCGCACCTCTTGCCGCTTCTCAGCAATGCACGCCTTGGCACGATGGCGGCCATCCACAACATGAAAGCGGCCTGCAACGTCCACGATCTCAATCGGATCCTTGAACGGCCACTTTACCTTGGACTCTCTCAGTACCTCGCGATAGTCCTCAATGGCTTCCTGCCGCTCTGATGCTCGGCACTGAAGACGGTCATCGAACAACAAGTCCTCTACGTTCACGTACACTTCACCAGCCATCTACTGTCCCTTTGCTTTTCGGTTCATGAGTAACATTGCATGCTCGGCACCTGCCTCTTCGGTCAGCCAGCCCTTGCGGACATAGGTGCTCACTCGGCCATTGTGCTCGTCGATGCTCGCCAGCGGTACTGCGTTGCACAACTTTTTATGGGTGACAACAAACGCTTCTGCGAACTGCTCAGCAGTGATCTCGCCATCCTCCTTGTATCGTACCATCGCCTTGAGCAACCCCTCCAAGCCGACATGATCGTCAGCCTTGAGCGTGCGAAACTCTGCCCGCATCACCTCAATGGCTGACTGCTTTGGCGGTGCTGCTGGCGGCGACGGTGGCAGTTCTGGCTGTTCTGCCTCTGGTGTTGGCTCGTCCCCTGTGAAGATCGGCATCTGGCTGCGGTCTGGATCGCCCGAGCCCCCTGGCAGTGCCCATGCTGGAAGCTGAGGCGGCCTCCAGTAAAACACGCCATCCTTCGTCTTGGCATAGCGATAGCCTGGCTTGTCTTTGTCGCTGCAAATGGCTGCTGTTTCGTCAAGGTTGTACAGATACCTTCCGATTCCCCACTGCACGCCAGCTCTCTTCATGGCATCGCTCAGTCCGCCCTTGACGGCTTCGATATCCGTCTGATCGGCACCGTCCCACTTCATGACCCACTCGCCCTCGATGCGAATCGAAATCGCACACATGACCCCTTTATTGAGCGGTCCGGTACTGTACTCGTTCTTCCAATTCTCTGGCCCGACCACCTCATCAAGCCGTTGCATGATCGCTCGATTGGTGATGTATGCCAGCACCTTCGCCCACGGCCCGTGGTTCCCCTTGCCTGACCGTGCGATGCGCCACTCAACGTCATACTCTGGGAACGGTGCCTGTAGTTTCCTCAAATCAAAACCCGGTTTACTTGCCATAGTAGTTGGCTCCTTTCTAGCTCTACAGATCCTGACCGTGCGCGCATTTGGCGCAGAATTCTTGTGCATCAACAAAAAAGCCCCACTAAGTATTGCTCAATGGGGCCTGATAATCGCCGGTTAGCCCCGGCTAGCAGTATTCGTTGCGTTAGTTCTTCATGACATCACCTCGCTCAATGATTGGCCCTTGAATCCTTTATGTGTCTGCTATGTCATCGACAGTATAGATGCTATCCAGCGGTCATCGTGGCGCTACTTGGCAACTTTTTTCCACGCAAACGGTGGAGGCTCTGCCAGCAAGAACAAGTGCCGCATGTTGCTATCGTTTACTACCTCGCTTTGCGGCGGGTACACCTCAACCGCCCATGCTGCACCGAAGCCGCACTCTGCCTTGACCCGCATGAGTTCGTCCCACGTGATCTCATCACGCCATCGACCAAGATTGTCGATCGCTGTGCGATTGATGCTCAGCCTGCCGAAGCCCTGATTGTCGCGGTACAGCACTGCCAGAAAGCTAGGCGACCGCCATGCCCGCAGTGGTGGCTCAGTGTAGCGCACAGTTGAGCTCGCAACCATTGCTGCGACATACTCCGGTGGCAGCTCAGTCATGCTCATACCATGCTCGCGAGCCCACTTTTGGTTCTCTCCCACCAGTGCGCGGCGTTGATCTTTGAAGCTCATGACTCACCTACACTTGCAGCATGTTTCTGGATTAAAGCAGCCGACTGTGCAAACGACTTCTTCTTCATCTGCACAACCATCGGTCCTTGCTGCACGTCTCGCTTTGATGCACCCACGCCTATGGCGTTGTTCGGAAAGCCATGTTGCACCATGACGTAAAACGGCTTGCCTAAGCTTTGATAAAACGCTAACCGAATTGCATCTCGAAATGATGATGCCCGCTCTCTGCCGTTCGCTCGTCGAACGTATGGCTTGTATCTCTTGTAGTGTTTCACTTACTTACCTTCGCTTTCTTGGTGGTGGCAAACTCGTTGGCCTAGGCTCTACTTGCTTCGGTGGCGGCCCGTTGTAGTTGCCTCGTCGCCTTTCTCTCACGAACAGCTCGTTCCAAATTGCGCTGATGATCTCTCTAAGCCATCGCATAACTACTACAACGTTTCTTCGTCGTCTGAATAACTTGCAACAGCCTGCTCACTGTCTATTCGGTCTTTGGTCACACCGCGTTTTTTCATGTACTCGTGAAGTTCTTCTCGCCAATGAGGATAACGCAAATCGCAGCTTCGTTCTTCAGCATCTCGCATGATTTTCTGGCAGACTCGATCCGCAATTTCATCGGCAATCAGCTTTTCGAGTTCTTCCTGTAACAGCCTGCGTCTAGTACTCATTAGCCATGCCACCTCCCTCATTCCTGGATTGTTGCAATTGCTTAATCGCCTCTACTGATTGTGCTAGGCTTTCAACTTGTTGCCTTGCCTGGATCTCCTCCAGCGACTCTGCAACTGATGGCACACCACGCCAGCCTGCTGGCCAGATTACTTTCATGTTTTCCAAACGCTCACTAAACGTCTTCGGGGCTTCTTCAGTCTCGATCGGCATCTTCGTGAGCCAGTCAAATGTGTGCTTGCTCTCCAAGCAGTCATCGATTCGGCCACGCTCCGTCAGGCACCTCCAGCACAATTTGCATTCGGTGCAAACCTTGGTATGCCAGTCGTTGCGATCCGAATATGAACGGCAGTCGCTACATGCTACCAACGGTTCTCCTTCCATCGCCTCACTCACCCCCAGATTGTTGCGAGCGATTGATCACATCGACCCTAAAACAGACGATCCTTGCAACTGGGAACCCAATCAACGGGTTGCCAGTAGAAACAAAAACTGACTTCGGTATCCTCCACCACTTGCGGCAATAAAAAGAATCGATCGCAGTCAAGATATCTGTTACCACTGCTTGCGGATCCGCAGTTTCAATAACCGCATTCGAATCAATGTTGCCATGATCCAAGTAAATTGTGACTCGGTGTGTGTAGTTTGTTGTCATCGTCTCACTTATCCCAAGCTTGTCGCAATCGAACCACTGGCACTCGGCAGCCAGCACCCTCCAGCAGGCCCAACACGATCAAGCCCTGCTTTGCCCAGCGCTCGATGGCCTCGCACACTTTGCGGTGATCTAAGCCAGTACGGGCGCTAACCTCCCATGGCGTTTCGCTAGTGCCCCTCAGCACTCGCTTTGGGTCTGCTGGCACATCGGCCAGCCAACTAAACGGCTTAGCTTTCTTCCTCATAGTTGCCTCACCTACTCCACACTTAACGGGCCCATGCTGTGCTGCGCAGCCACGATGGCTACGTTCTCCTCGATCGCTGTCTGAGCGATCAACGCTTGGTTGCTCTCGTCTAAACCTTCCCATGCTTTCTGCTGGATGCCGATCGTGAGCATATCCTCCGGCCCAAACTGCGCGCGCAGTGCCTTGGTCGCAATGCGGATCGCAACTTGGTACCGCTTGCCGTCGCTGAGCCGATCGAACAACTCGCCCTCCCGGCCCGGCTCATCAAGGACAAACTCGCCGTCTTTGATCTTGAGCCCTGGCGCGTTGAGCTTCTTGCTCAGCACATCGTACACCTGCTGGGCGGCGTCACGATGGACTGCTGCCTGCTGCGCGAATGCGGTGTGCTGGTCACGCATCAAGGCTACGCGGCCCTGTGCCTCTTCCTTCTTCTTCTTGGCCTTCACCATGTCCATGAGTTGCAGCACGCGGTTGCGTTCGGTCTCGATGATGCCAAACTCGCTGGCATCCGGTGGCTGCGGGATGCCACGCTCTGCGATGTTCTTCATCTCTCGCAATCGCTCAACCGTCTTGGTGGTGTCCTTGACCCGCTGCTCGATCGCAACTGACTCCTGGTGTGCATTGTCGCAAGCCCGCTCGGCTCGATCCAGTGCAGCCTGTGCTTCGTCTCTGGCCTGCTGGGCAGCGATCAAACGCTGCTGGCGATCTCTTAGCGATGTGTCTGCCTCTTCCTTCAGGGTTAGTAGTGTGCGCAGCTCTTGCTCGGTCGTACTCAGTCCGGTGGCTTGCTGCTGGGCTGCTTGCACCTGTGCGGCAACCTCGGCGGCCAGTCGCGTTTCTGTCTCGAGCTCAATCTTACGTCGTACCCAACTCTCTAGCTCTGCCTTGAGCTGCTCCTCAGTGAACTGCATCACCTCCGGGCACTCAGGCATGCTGCGAATCACTTCGAGGATCTCGCCGTTCTTAGCGTCGGCTTCCCGCTCGTACTCGCGGGCATACTGTTCGATCGCTCGCTTGACCCGTTTGGCACTCTCCAACGGATCTGGCGTGAACTCTACCTTGTCTTCCAGGATGTCATGCACGGCTGCCGGGAGCGTATCCACGAAGTCCTGCTTGCTGATCTGCTGCCCGGTGATTGCCAGCAATGCACGAATGCGGTATCGCATGCGTGACTCGTCACCCTTAACACCTGGATCGACCAGCACATCAATGTCGGTCGGGTCTTTGATGCTGCTAATCTCCGCGAAGCCCGATCGCTTCACGCGCCGCCCGATCTCCAGCGTCATCGCTCCGCATTGCACGAAGCCTACTGGCGTGCCGTCCTTGGGTGTCAGCGTCTCCATCGCTGCATCGCTGGTGAGTGCCTGCACGGCTCGAATCGCAGTGCTCTTGCCAGTCTCGTTGCGGCCACGTAGCAGGTTGATGCCCGGCTTGAGCTCGATCTCTGCGTGTGAAATCGGGCCGACGTTGTTGATCGTGACTTTCTTCTTGGCCATTTGAATGGTCTTTCTTTGAGTGAAGTGGAGTGAACTGCATCCACACTACAGATCCTATTGGCTGCGAATGTGCGCGCAGTTTTCTTGGCTTCTTTAGTTGCGAATTTCGAGCCATCGCAACCAGCAGCTCGTCTCAACTACTAAGCCGTTGAGTAGGCATTGTTACCCAGTTGGGTGTCGGCCTAGGATTCGCCAGCGCGCTTGTCTCAGCTATGAAGCCACTGAGCAGGCATTGTTAGTGTCGGCCCACGACGACACCGACGACAGTCCTCTCATGTCTCAACTATTAAGCCGCTGAGAGGGCATTGCTAGGTTGCGGGTGCTCGTTGCGTCTACCTTGGGGTCTGTGTCTCAACTATTAAGCCGCTGAGAGGGCATTGCTAGGGCGTGCTATTCCTCTCCTTCTTCTAATGCTGCTGATTGCACACGTTTGCGAGCGGCGTCCCGTTTGACCTTAAACGCACTTTGTCCTACACCGCCTAAATTCGCTGTAAGTCGTTGCTGCATCACGGTTGCGAGCGACGGCAGGGTAAACGCTTCTGCCTGGGCTCTCGCAAGCTGATTGCGCAGTGCGTTGTGATCAATGTCGTATCGCACGCCGCAGGACTCGCAGTCATGCACCAGCTTTACCGGGTACTCTCCTACGTGCCCGCACTCGCTGCAACGGCGCGTGATGTTGGCGATATCAGTTGCCACCACACAGTCCTTGCCGAAGGCTTCTTTGAGGTAGGTGTTGAGCGTTGCAATCGCTGCCAATGCCGAGTTGTAGCGGTGCTCAGTCGTTTGGTTTTCCTCCTCTCCGGGCTCTGGGATCTCGCGAAGCTTGGCCCAGTCTCCTTCTACAATGTTGACGAATCCGTACAACTTCGAAAGCTGCTTGGCAAACTGCCTGTACACATCGTTTCGATGCCCTCGCACTCGCGACCGTTGACCGTGCTGCCACTGCCACAAGTGCTTGTCCCATCGACGCCAGCCGACGTTAGGCTCCTCCCAGTTGCCAACCAGCCAATCGAACACCACAGCATCACCGTCAAAGCGATTCTCTTTCCACTTGCCACAGCATCGAACCAGATGCTTCTGGCTCTTCCATCGTCGCATGTGCGGGCGAAGCTCTAGCAACCACTCTGGCACTACCACACCGCATCGAACAGCAGCATCGACCCACCGGGCTAGCCGATCGCAGGTGGCATTGAATCGTTTGTCTCGGATCGACTGTAGCGAGTCTGGCAACGTAAAGGACCTTCGCACCTCTGGGTTGATGCAAAGCTCTCCGCTGTTGCCGTCAGTGCCCTGCCATGTTGCCACTCGCAACCGACCATCCTTCATGGCTCGCCACCCAACATGGACAGCTACAATATGATTCGGCTGCATTGGCTCCCGAACCAAGCTTGGGCTAGTCACCACGATGCGGACCGTCCAGCGGTCATAATTGGCTTGCTTGGTTCGCTCCACAAACACCCGCTTGATGATGCCGTTGTGTGGCAACGCGCGATGATACTGAAAGGGAAACTTCGCCCAGATCGGTGCAGTGCCCTCGCTGCCAACTCGCAGCCACAGCTCGGCCCTGGCTCGCGATCGTGTTGCCTTGCCACGTTGCTGGTGGCACTGATTGGTTTCCTCTCGCACCACCATGCGGACCATGTTGCTTTTGCCTGCCAGCATATCGGCGACTGACAGACCGCCAACCAACTGCACTGCAACCTTACCCTCGCCTCGATACGGCTTGTACTTTGGTGGCGGTCCCACACTCAGCTTGGCGACGATCTCTTCGATGACCTGATAGGTGCCCCAGTACAGCCCACTGGCTGCCCGCGCGTCTCGCTTCTGCTGGCCAACTTCTGCTGCCAGTTGGTCTAGCGCTGCCTTGGTAGCGTCGTCAAGATAGGCTTCGTTCTTGGCGTCCTTGACGGATTGGCGCAGTACCTTAAGTTGCACGCCGATCGTTAGCAGTTGCTCGGCTTCTTCGTGCGTCTTGCGTGCCTTCTTTCGCTCTATCACTGAGCGTTGTTTGATCGCGGCATAGATCGCTTCTCGCTCTGCCTCCTTCGCCACAACGGCGGATTCTGCCGCTGCCAACTCTGCGTTGTGCGTGGCAAGAATCGTGTCTCGGCGATCTCTGCGGGTGATCTCGATCTGCCTGAGCGTCTCATAGTAGACGCTAGCAAGTCGCATCTGATCGTTGACAATGGTGGCATTCTCTGTTGGTGCGAATGCGCCGTAACACCAGTTCTTCGTTTGCATAATGGTTCCTCGTTTGACCGACACGTACCGCAGCAACCAAACCGCTGCGTAGGTATTTTGACTCGGATTCTTTCCCGCCCTAAATACAAAGCCTTTAGGTTGGCATTGCTCAACTTCCTGCAAAATCGACTTGCCTCAGCTACAAAGCCGCCAAGCTGGCATTGCTATTCAACTTCACCAATACTTGCCCGGAGAATGTGTGGATCAGCCCTCAAGCTGCTGAGCTAGCGTTGCAACACTACAGATCCCTTTGCCGCTGATCTGTGGCGCAGATTCTTGCGATTCTCTTCATACCCCTCAAAAGTTCTAGTCAACTGCGCGCGCAGTCGGCTCACTTGCACTGCCACACCAGCTTGGTTCTGGCTCGGGTCGCTGCCGTATAAGTCCACCGCGAGTGCTCCCAGAGCTTGTCGCATCGCTGCTCGACTACGTAGACCGATTCGTACTCGCTGCCCTGTGCCTTGTGCGTCGTGATGCAGTAGCCGTAATCCAGCGCGGCAAGCTCTTGTAGGTTCTGCTCTAG
>JACCDR011675413.1_pt1 | contig 13752 bp, 12 predicted proteins | sample 7446431 | NCBI WGS metagenome assembly JACCDR01 (sample SAMN15323443, study PRJNA562643) | freshwater metagenome | isolation source: river surface water | place: USA:Blue River Watershed | collected 2017-08-17
TAAATTTGATTTCTAATGCGTTGAAATTTCATCAAAAGAATGAAGTACCACACATCAGTATCAAATACGCTGTGAAGCCAGGCAATTTGATTGCGAGTATTCCCGACATCAAAACCAACCAATTGTACCATGAAATAGCCATCATCGACAATGGAATTGGCTTTGAACAAGAATATGCAGAAAAAATCTTTATGATTTTTCAACGCCTACATGCACGTACCGAATTTGAAGGCACGGGCATTGGTTTGGCTATATGCAAGCGTGTTGTGACCAACCACCAAGGGCATATCAAGGCTGAGTCTGTTCCGAATCATGGAACAACCTTTACGATTTATTTGCCAACTAACCGCAAAGAAGAATGAAAAAAGTACCAATTTTGATAGCCGAAGACGACGAAGACGATAGGTTTTTGATTCAAGCTGCTTTTGAAGATTGTGGTATCGCTCATCCGTTGGTCTTTGCCAAAGATGGAATAGAAGTGATGCAATACCTTTTGAATCAAGGCATTTTTGCCAATAAAGAGGCGTATCCTCGTCCTGCATTGGTCTTACTAGACCTGAATATGCCTAAAAAAGACGGCCGAGAAACCATTAAAGAAATTAGAAATCAAGAGGCATTTAAAACCTTGCCTATCATTGTTTTGAGTACCTCTAATGCACCACAAGATTTGAAGATTTGCTACGAGTCGGGGGCTAATTGTTTTATCAATAAGCCGTCTTCGTTTGAAGGTTTACTAGATACGGTAAAAGGTATTTATGATTTTTGGTTTAGGCTGGCGTTGCTACCTCGATAATTGTAGTGATGAGTTTAGGAATGTCCATCAACTCATCACTCCTTAGCCTTTGTTACTTACGAGGCTTTTTGTACATTCATTAACTTTTCTTTGCCAGTTTTGATGGCTGATAAAATGTCGTCAGTAAGGTTGTCTGTACTATCTTTTAATTTTTTACGTAAGTCTTTTCCTTTTTCAGGGGCTAATAAAAGACCGATAGCTACACCTGCTGTGGCAGCCGCAATAAGGCCCAAGGCAATTTTTGTATTCTTTTTCATCGCTTTATATATTTAAAAGTTCTTATAAGGAATGTAACAGTTTTCGATAAGCATAACAGATAATGATACAACACTGATAATGAGTAATGTATGTTTCGATTAGCTAGTTACTGTCACTGATTAAACGTTAATATAATAGAAAAATAATAATATTTATATAAAAAATTGAATATATTTTGTTTTTTCAGTAGTACTATCCAAAGTTTTGTTATACTTCCACATTTCTACCTGTTTCAATCATCGCTACTATTTCTATTGATACAACACTGCGATTAAGTATTTGGTTGCCAATTAAAGGGTGATTTTTGCTAAGATAAATATACCTACGTAACAATTTTTAGCATGGTGCTGTGTTGCTATGGCATGATTTTTTAGCATAAGCAAAAAGCACATAAGCATACATTTTTAGACAAAACGCAATCATCTGATATAAATTATGACCTCCATTAAGCTAGAAAAAACGTTAGCCCTCATCATAGACGACGAAATAGACACTTGTTTGCTCATCAAGTTGTATCTCCAGAAAAAAGGCATCGAAACCATTCAGGCACATTCTTTGCACGATGGCTTGGCAAAAGCTGCTCAAGCTGTACCTCAATGGGTTTTTCTCGACAACAACCTGCCCGATGGCTTTGGCGTTGATACAATCCCTGCTTTTAGGGCATTGCTTCCCGAAACCCAAATAGTAATGATTACGGCCCTATCGAAAGTCAAAGACAAAGCCATGCTGCACGGAGCGAATCGGTTTTTAGAAAAACCTTTGTCGTATGCGGCCATCGACTTTGCCTTGAACTAAAATCCTATGACAACCAACCAGCACTTTCCCCTGCACTGAAAAGCGCCAATAGTATAAATTTATGGCAAAAAATAAATTAAATATTTGCTATGCAGTTGGTTATGATTTAGTAAAAATTTTGTGTAGTAGCAGTTGTATAGATGAAACTACACCCCTAATGCTTCTAATACAAGTACCCCCAATAAGCCTACAACACCCACGATGGTTTCCATCACCGACCACGTTTTGAAAGTATCTTTTACACTAATCCCAAAGTATTCTTTAAACATCCAAAAACCCGTGTCGTTCACGTGCGAACACATGAGGCTACCTGCTCCAATAGAAAGTACCATCAACTCTGGACTAGCCCCCGTACTGGCAATCATAGGCTGCACAATGCCTGCCGCCGTAAGCCCTGCAATCGTGGCCGAGCCCAATGCAATGCGGATAATCGTAGCGATAAGCCAACCCAAAAACAAAGGCGATAAAGTAGAGCCTGTAAACAAAACCGCAATGTCTTTGCCAATGCCGCTATCGGTCAATACTTGTTTGAAAGCCCCGCCAGCCGCAATAATCATGATAATCATCGCCGCCGAACTTACCGCCGCTCCCGTTTTGTCCATGAGTTCGGGCATAGATACGCCACGCACAATACCCAACATAAGCAAGGAAAAAAGTACAGTCAAGAGCATCGAAATACTTGGGTCGCCCAAAAATTTGAGATTGTGCCGTAATGAGCTATCTGCTGGAAGCGTCAGTTCGGTAGCCGTAGATAAGCCCATCAATACTACAGGAATAAGGGCTGTAGCGAAGCTAAGGGCAAAACTTGGCATTTCGTGTTCGGCAAAATGCTTTTTTTGCATCAATCCTTCGGGTGGATTCGCCACAATTTTTTTAAGAAATTCAGGAAAAACAAAACCCGCACAAAAAAGTGCAGGAATGGCTACAACCAAGCCATACAGCAAGGTCTTGCCCATATCAGCCTTGAATACTACCGCAATCGTAGTAGGGCCTGGGTGCGGAGGTAAGAAGCCATGTGTCACCGACAAGGCCGATGCCGTAGCAATGCCAATGTAAATTATAGGCTGTTTGGTATTGATGGCAACCGAAAAAACCATCGGGATTAGAATAACGAAGCCAGCATTATAAAACATCGCAATGCCTACCACAAAGCCCGTGATGAGCATGGCAAGCTTGGCGTGTTTTACCCCAAATAGTTTGATTAACACCGAGCTAATGCGTTGGGCAGCACCGCTTTCCGACAGCAAGCAACCCAGCATTACGCCAAAACCTACAATCAAAAGTAAGCCTCCCAAGGTAGTGCCAATGCCCTTTTGCATGGTCGTCAGCAAATCGGCTAAAGGCATTCCTTTGGCTATGCCAACCGATAAAGTGGAGATGATCAGTGATAAAAAAGCATTTAATTTAAAAACGGTAATCAATACAAGTAAGAGTAAAATACTTGCCGTGAGAATGAAGATAGACATATAATAAATGTTTTAAATAAAGCACAAGACAAAGTAAACATTGCCTTAGCATTTGATTGAAGGGTTATGAATAAAACCAAGGGCAGCACAATCGTGCTTTATCCCATTAAGCTTTGACCAAAAATAGAGGTTTTAGCCGACAATGCTAACATTCCTGTAGGACTTGTAGCATAAAAATTGTACAAAACCGAGCAAAGTTTTGAAGACAATCGCAGATTTATGCTATATTCGTTTGTACATGAGCTAAAGCATGATGGTGTTACTCGATTATTATAAGTAGAAAGAAGATAATTTTTTCGCAAAAAAATAGTTATAATCATTTGAAAATATGTACATTATGTTTATTTCTTAATAAACGCATGAAAAATGATAGCCTCCTTTCTGTATGAAAATTCTTGCAAAGTAGTTCTCCGAATATTCTTTTTGACTAACTTTGAGGGCTAAAATTTATTCCAAGTAAGGAAAACAGTCATTACGTAAGCCATGCTTATGTGGCATCAGGGCAAAATTGCCTAGTTGATGTACACAAGCATCCGTTAAATTACAACGTTAAAATGCGCACTCTTTTGGATTTTGAAAAACCCATAGCCGAATTAGAAGCCAAATTGGCAGAAATGAAAAAATTGGCGATTGATAATAATGTAGATGTGTCGGCTGCCGCCACACAGCTCGAAGCAAGCATAGAACAACTGAAAAAAGAAACGTTCTCTAACCTAACTCGTTGGCAAAGAGTACAGCTTTCTCGCCACCCAGAACGTCCTTATACGCTCGACTACATCGAATTGATGTGCGATGAATTTATCGAAATTTTTGGCGACCGTACCGTTGCCGACGATAAAGCAATGGTAGGAGGTTTAGGTACAATTGCAGGCCAAACGTTTATGATTATTGGTCAACAAAAAGGCCGTAATACCAAACAGCGACAATTACGTAACTTTGGTATGCCCAATCCAGAAGGATACCGCAAAGCCTTACGTTTGATGAAAATGGCCGAAAAATTCAATAAGCCTATCATTACGCTCATCGACACCCCCGGGGCATTTCCTGGGCTTGAGGCCGAAGAACGTGGACAAGGCGAAGCCATTGCTCGCAATATCCGTGATATGTTTATGTTGAAAGTGCCTGTTATTTGCATCATCATTGGTGAAGGAGCTTCTGGAGGTGCTTTAGGCATTGCTATTGGCGACCGAGTATTGATGCTCGAAAATGCTTGGTATTCTGTGATTTCTCCTGAAAACTGCTCGACAATCCTTTGGAGAACTTGGAATTTTAAAGAACAAGCAGCCGAAGCCCTTAAATTAACGGCAGATGATATGATGAACAATAAGCTTGTGGATGGCATCATTCCTGAGCCACTCGGAGGGGCTCACCTAAATCATGCCGCTGCCGCCGAAATGGTGAAACAAGTGATACTCGATACTTTCCAAGAACTCAACCAAATACCTGCCGAAGAAAGAATTAACCAACGCATCGACAAATTTGCGGCGATGGGTGTTGTAGAAGAATAAATTAAACTGAACGAAAGGTGATACGAAAGTATTACCTTTTTTATTTGTATGAAAAATATCATATTCGACCTAGGAAATGTCATAATTGACATTGATGTGCCTCGTACTTATCAGGCTTTAGCGGCGCTTACAACTCACCTGAACGCCGAAGAAACCGAAAAAATCATCAAATCTTCTGATGTGTGGGTGCGTTATGAAAAAGGCTTACTCGACGACCAAGGTTTTAGAGATGCCTTGCGTGCTTTGTTGCAATCGGATGCCAGCGACGAAGCCTTAGACCAAGCCTTCAATGCTTTACTGCTCGATATTGACCCTGCTCGTATTGCCCTTTTGAAAAAATTGCGCCAGCAATATAAAATTTTTATTCTTTCTAATACAAGCAATATCCATATTCTTGAAGTAGAAAAGATTTTAGAACGTTGTACAGGCGAGAAAAAACTGAGTGACCTTTTCGACTACGTATTTTTGTCGTATGAAATGGGCTTGGTAAAACCTCATACCGATATTTACGAAGCCGTATTGGCACAAGCAGGCTTGGTTGCCAGCGAAACGTTGTTTCTCGACGATTTAGCAGCAAACCTCGTAGGTGCAGCCCAAGTAGGCATAGAAGTCAAACAAATTATACCCAAAGAGTTCACTATTTTAGACGTTTTTGCGCATGAGCAATAAAACACTGGCCTTACAACTGTTGTTATTTATCGTTACGCTTCTTACCACAACGCTGGCTGGAGCTGAGGCCATTACGGGAAAATTTTTCTTTGGTTTTCCCGAACTTTATTCCCTGCATTTCCCAGATGATTTTTGGCAAGGGCTACAGTTTTCAGTGCCATTTTTGGGCGTACTTACTTGTCATGAATTTGGGCATTTCTTTGTGGCTCAGTACCATCGGGTACGCACTACTTTGCCGTACTACATTCCGATGTGGTTGAGTGGTTGGGCTATGAGTATCGGAACGCTCGGGGCTGTGATACGTATTACCGACCGCACCCGTAGCCGTAAGCAATATTTTGATATTGGTATTGCAGGGCCTTTGGCTGGTTTTGTGGTAGCGTTTGGCGTGCTTTGGTATGGCTTTACGCATTTGCCTCCACTCGATTATATTTACAAAATTCACCCTGAATACGCCAAATATGGCGGAAATTATGCCTACGAAATCAGTCGCAATGCCAAAACGTTACAAGGACAAATGGTGTTAGGCGATAACCTACTTTTTCTTTTTTTTAAGAAATTTGTGGCAAATCCTGCACTTTTACCGCCCAATTTTGAAATTATGCACTATCCCCTGCTTTGGGCTGGGTACTTGTCGCTGTTTTTTACGGCATTGAATCTCTTCCCAATTGGGCAACTCGATGGCGGACATATTTTGTACGGACTTATCGGTAAAAAACGTTTTAATGGGATTGCACCCGTGATTTTTACAGGCTTTGTGTTTTATGCAGGCTTAGGCTTTTTTACCGTTAAAGATATACAAACCATTGGCACAGCAGGAGGCTATTACCAAACAGACCTTGAGTTTTTCACGGCGTTGTTGATATATATTTACTTTCTGAAAGTATGTTTTAGCCGTATCTCTAGCCGTGGAATCAACGCTTGGGTGTTTAGTCTGGCTATTGTTGTCGTACAATTCTTGTGTAGTGTTACGCCCTACCTCTCTTCGATTCAAGGCTTTTCGGGCTTTTTTCCTTTTGCTTTTTTACTGGGTAGATTTTTAGGCGTGTATCATCCAGACGTAGAACTAGATGAACCGCTTGATACCAAACGAAAAATATTGGGTTGGATTACCCTTTTGATATTTGTACTATGCTTTACGCCACACCCGTTTATGATATATGATGTATTTTGATATATGATATATGATGTATGAGGTATGATATAGATAATTCATATCATACCTCATACATCATACCTCATACATCATACCTCATACATCATACCTCATACATCATACCTCATACATCATACCTCATACATCATACCTCATACATCATACCTTATACATCATACATCATACCTTATACATCATACATCATACCTTATACATCATACATCATACCTTATACATCATACATCATACATCATACATCATACATTATCCTACTGTGCTTTGGGTGATTTTTGTGCTGGTGGTGCTGGTGGACTCGGCGGTGTTGGTGGCGTAGGAGCATCGACAGGCTCGCTGAATCCATAGACCAACTTATGAGAGTCATGATACTTGCCCGTAGGGTCTATCGCTTTTATTGCTTCGGCGTGTAATGTCAATTTCTTTGCAATTTCTTGTAAAGGAACAGCCGTTTTATCTACCAGTTTTACAAGGCTGTCAATGGGAGTATGTGCTATATGTGCCTCCATGTCTAGGGTTTTCTCGCTAAATTTCTTGAGTTGTTCTTCAAGAGCTTTGATTTGATTATCAAGCTGTTGGTGCTCGTTTGTGAGTTTTGCTCGTTCGTCTTTCGATAGCCCTTCCTCTTCTAGTTGTAAGGAAATTTGTGCTTGCTTTCTAGCCAATTTGCCTAATTGTGCCCCTTGTTGCTGTATCGCTTTACTGATGGTTTCGATGCTTTCTTGCGAAGGCAAATGGGCTCGTATATGCTTACTTAACTGATTAATTTGTTCAGAATAGCCTCTAATTTGCTCGGAATAGCCTTGCATCTGCTTTTCTAAAATAGCCATTGCTGCCAAATGCGAAGCTACTTGCAGGCTATCTTGATTTACGCTCAACAAAACAGGTGCAGGCGTGGATACAGGTTGTGGCTCGACTACCGTAATAGTGCGTTGCTTAGGCGTTGGCAGTTGGGTTTTCGTTGGTCGCATGAGCTGTTGCAAAGAACTGGCAACTTGCGAAGCTTGGGCTTTTACTTGGGTAAAATTGAGCGAACACAAGGCAAGCAATACACATACACAAGCAGCAATAATGCCCACTGGACTATTGCTTTGTTGGGTTTTCAACCCTAAAATACGCTGTACTCGGCTTAATAATTTAGCCTTATTTCCTGAAAATGACATAGCTAATGACGTTGAAGATTGAAGTTTAAAGTGCTCGACCAAGGTGAGGGCTTTAGCTAGATGAAGCTTGTGCTGGCATACCGCCAACGCCCAATCGTCGCAGGCGTTTTCTCGGTCATCACGAACGGCATCGCTGATAACCCAAACCAAGGGATGATAGAAAAAAACAATTTCAATAAACGACTGAATCAGATTAATCAGGTAATCATACCTTTTGATGTGGGCGAGTTCATGTGCCAAAATGGCTCTTAGCTCTTGTTCGCTCAGGCCACTCAACAAGCCAAAGGGCATCAAAACGATGGGTTGCAAAAAGCCGATGGTCATGGGCGTATCTATTTTGCTAGAAATACGCAACAGCACTTGGTAAGGAATTTCCAGGCGGTCGAGTAATGTGTCAAAGACTTGTTGCGTAGCGTCATCAGCCCATTGGGTATGTTTCCAGCGAAGCCTTTGCACATAATAATAGCCACCCATGAGCCTCACTACCAGAAACAAAACTCCTGAAAACCAAGCATATACTAAGTAGTCGAGGTGTTGTATGCACCAGTACTGCACAGCGTCTGTCCAAGCACTATCTTGGGTAGCAGTTTTCCAAATCGCAGTAGTTGACATGGCTACATGAGGCAATCCTTCGCCCGAAATACGGCTCGTCGTGCTTGTCGCTTGTGTATGTTGGTACTGATACACCAGTGTGAGGGTACTCCAAATGCACTGTACAAGCAATGTTCCCAAGCCTATCCAATGGCGTTTGGCAGCATCGTTTTTGTACCAAGGCAACACCATGCGATACACAACATACAAAAGGCTCAATTGCCATAAAGCATGAATCAAGCTCCAAGCAAGGGCTTGCAACAAGCTGTAAGAAAAAGTTGAAAGAAAATGACTCATAACACCTACGAATTTTGTTCCATTTGTGCAATTAACTGTTTGATAGCGTCGAGTTCATCGGGCGTAGCTTGGTGATTTCCCAGGGTTTGCATTACCAATTTCATTGCCGAGCCTTGAAAAGCGGTGTCAACCAAAATCCCTAAAAGCTGCTGCTGCGTACTGGCTTCGTCCACGGCGGCACGATACAAGTGAAAACGCCCTTCGTCGGTTCGAGAGACCAAACCCTTATCAAACATAATTTGCATCAGCTTTAAGGTTGTGGTATAGCCTATTTCTCGTTTTTGATTCAATGCCTCATTGACTTGCCTGACAGTTGCCGCTTGCATCGCCCACAACACTTGTAAGATGGCTAATTCTGATTCCGTCGGTTTTAACATAATTCATGAATTAATTTTACTACGAAATATTTCGTAACAAATATACTACGAAAACTTTCGTATCTGCAAATATTTTCTACGAAAAATTTCGTAGATATTATTGAATAAAGAAAAAATAGAACAAATATCACTATGTCATATTTTTATATGATTTTTTGCAGTATAAATGAATGATATTTATGATAATTTGCCAAGGAATAGGAAGAATGAAGCACATGACACTGAATGAGGACAAAAACGGTTGTTTTGACTATTTCTCTTATTCAGACCTTAGTAATCTTGTCTTTGAGCGGTTGATGATAGCTAAAAAGCTAAAAAAAAAACCAAAAAGCCATATCGTGGCATATTTTTTTTATATTAAAAAAAATACATTTTCTTTTGTATAAACTAGAATCGTGCTGTCATGAATGTTGAAATGCAGAATGCCGAGATGTCTGTGCTAGGAACAGCTCAACAGATGGGGTGTTTGATAGACCTTACCGCAAAAATCGTTGACATAGAGCCTAGCCTTTGTACTTTTTTAGGCTATAACTCCGACACTATTATCGGTGAAAACATAGGTATATACTTACTCAACTCGCTTACACTCACTTCGCAAGTTCGTACCTCTGTCGAGTTTTTACAGCATAAGCAGCAAGTCTTCTTACGGCACAGCCAAGGACAAGTATCGGTTATGCAGCTCGAACCCATGCGTATGAACCAATACATATACCTTAGTTTTCGTGAAAAAACCCTGCTTCCGCAAGATGTAACAGAGCGTTTGTACCAGCAAATTTTGGCTTTCTTACCAGTGGCTATAGCAGTTTTCGATATCGAAATGCGGTATATTTATGCCAATGCTTTGTGGTATGAAACCTTTAGGCTCAATCCTGAAAATACGTTAGGACAGTCGCACTATGCTCTTTTTCCACAAATTCCCGTAACGTGGAAAGAAGAGAACAAGCGTTGTTTGGCTGGCGAATCGTTGAAAAGTGAACGCAACTTTTTTGTCCACCAAGACGGCACAGAAGATTGGGCACATTGGGAGGCTCATCCGTGGAGAGAAGATACCGGACAAATAGGCGGTGTGATGATGTTTACCCAAATTATCACTAAAAATGTAGAGAAAGAGTCTCATATTTTAAAGGTTAATCGTGAACTAACCTTACTCAATAAAATCAACGACTGTATTTTACATACCTCCAACGAAAGTTTGCTACTCAAAGAATGTGCTAATATTTTCGTTCAAACAGGTGCTTATAAATTGGCTTGGTTTGCTTATGTACCTACTAATCAGTTAAATGCAAATACTTGTATAGAGCCACTTTATGCTTCTGGTAAAGTAGGGTACGTAGAAAACCTTCGCTTTGCGTTCGATAAAGAAGATATTCAAGATGGCCCAGCTATGCGTGCTATCCGCAACAAGCAATATGCCATTGTAAACCATATAGACAAAGACCCTGCGTTTTCGCCTTGGTTGGTGCGAGCCAGAAGCTATGGCTTTGCTTCGGTGATAAGCCTTTTTCTGCCAATAGATGGCGAACAAGACTTATTGCTGTCGTTGTACTCCGACCACGCCAACGCCTTTGATACTAGCGAAGTGGATATTCTAAAACGAATAATTGAAAATTTGACTTATGCTTTGAAGGGTATCAGAAATACCACTGCTTTTGATGCAGCCAAAGAGGCTTTGCTAAAAAACTACAAAGAATTATCTGACTATAAAATTGCCTTAGACGAATCGTCGATTGTATCCATTACCGATGCCGAAGGATGTATCAAATATGTAAATAAAAACTTCTGTAAAATTTCTGAATATGCTCTTGATGAACTGATTGGGAAAAACTATTTGGCATTAAACCCAGGCCTCAACGATGAGCTAATTCCCTTGATTGGAGAAGCCTTGGTGTCTGGTCAAATTTGGAAAGGCGAATACCTTAATCGTAAAAAAAGCGGCGAGCAATATTGGACATATATTACTGTTGTGCCATTTTTTACGATGCAAGGAACATTAGACCAAATCGTTACGATTGCCGCAGATATTACCCAACGCAGAGCCTATGAAGAACAACTCAAACTCAACGACTTGATTATCAACTCGACAGACGATGCAATTTTGAGTAGAGATATGGATGGCATCATTTTGTCGTGGAACCAAGGGGCAGAACGACTATTTGGGTTTTCGGCTTCAGAAGCACTTGGGCAGTCTATTGCGCTTATTGTGCCTCCAGATAAATTAGTAGAACAACGCAGTTTATGCGATAAAATCAGTAAAGGCGAATCTGTAAAAAACCTCGATACGGTACGCTTGCACAAAAACGGCTACGAAATACCTGTGTCGTTGTCGGTTTCGGCTATCAGAGATGAAAAAGGAAATATCATTGGTGGTTCGCAAAGTGCACGGGATATTTCGGTACAAAAAAATGCGGAAAAAGCCCGTGAACAAGCCTTGTATCAGCTCAATGAGCGGGTAAAAGAACTTACAACACTCAACGAATGTAGCCAAATTTTGTACGATGGCTCCGATAACATTGAAGAAACGCTCTCTAAACTTATCGAAGCTTTACCCAGAGGGTTTCAGTATCCGCATTTGGTGGTGGCTTCGTTGGCTTGGGAAAATATTATTTTGGGCAAATATGTTGAAACCCAACACCATGAAAAATTGGAAAGCGATTTCAAAACAGTCGATGGGAAACGAGGATTATTACAAATTGCTTATACAGAAGCCTGTCCGAGTGAAAAAGTTGGAGCATTTTTTGAAGAAGAATATACCCTAGTGCAGATGCTGGCTGAGATGATTGCTACGTATCTCAACCGACAAATTCAACGCAATATCATCGAAAAATCGGAGTTGAACTTACAAAGTATTTTTAATGCTACCGAAAATATCTATGTATTGCTAGACGAGCAAAGACGTATCATTTTATTCAATCCGGCTGCCCAACATTTTGCTCAACAACAATACAAGCAAACCCTGAACATTGGCGATAACGTCACGGCAGTTTTACCCAACGACTTAAAGGGAGGATTGAATAATTATTTCGAGGCTTTGGCTGCTACCAATATGGTAACGGTTGAAAAACTATACCAATTGAAAGAGGGCATCAATGCTTGGTTTTTGGTGAATTATAGTAAAATTGCCGATGCCAACGGCAAGGTTTTGGGCTATTTGATAGCGGTACAAGATGTAACGGCCCGTAAACAACAAGAAGAAGAAAAGCAACGCCAATTATCGTTGTACGAAGAATTGCTCTTCATTATCTCGCATGAATTGCGGCATGAATACGCCAAACTTTACTCTATTATTGAGCTTGTTGCCGATTTAAGCCAACTCGACCCGCAGCTTGCCGATATTATTCGACATAGCAGAAATACTTTTGAGAAACTCAATGTGTCGATTGCTAAATTGAACCAGCGAATCAACCAAGAAAAGGCTAAGTAAGTTAGGAGCATCTGAGCCAAATTCGGACATTTTGTAAGTCACTGTTTATAAACTTATTACCTCTTGTTTTTTGTATTTTCTTTTTAAACTACTTTTTTAGGGTCTTTTGAAAGTAAGTAGATGGCTCGTTTTCTGACTATATTTATATGCAGAAGTGAGTTGTCTTCTTTAAAAGTTAGGTTCAATGGGCGTAAGCAACGCATAAATTATTAGGTCTTAGTCACCCAACGCTGGCAAAAATATTAATCCAAAAGCGTAGCCTTTCGATGCAGGGCTACGCTTTTTTTTGATGAGTATCAAAATGATGCTCGTAAGGATTGAAACAGGACGCTCTTGTATCTTGAGTCTTGCATCTCAAAGTCCTAATTCCAAACAAAATACCGTTTAATAAATAAACTATCAATTTCTCCTCCCCTTTTTACCTCCCAATCGAATTTTTTTTTATGTTTGATATAAGGCTAACCGATGGAAAGATGCACCTGCTCTTTTACACCGAAAAACCATCTTTAGCGAAACCCTTTCGTTGCCATTATCATTCAGAAAATTTACGTTCAAGCTTCTTTTTGAAAGAGAAAATTCCTACAAAAACGATTGCACCTTTCTGGATATATCGCCCCGAAAAAAGCATACTCTTACACTATTGTAAATTTTAAACCTTTAATAACATGAGTAACACCAACAAAATCTCAGCCGTTTTGCCTGAAGCAGACAAAGCCGCTACCCTCGCTTTACTTGAACAAGTAAAAAGCAAATTGCCTTTTTTGATTAGTACACCCAGCACCGAAAGCACCAATAGAGTAATGGGGCCAAAGAGTGTGGAGTATGTAAACTTGTGTTTGGAAGGAGCAAAAACCTATCCTAACAAAATGACGGGGGATTTTGACACCCCAGAATTAGAAAGAGATGTGGCTTTGATTAACCAGCTATGGAGTGTAAGAATAGCTGTGGCAGATTTGTTGGATAAAATAGACGACACCATGTCGGCAGCGAGTTCGGATGCGATGAGTGCTTCTGATAAGGCTTATAGATTATTAAAAGCAGCCTCAAAAGAAGATGGTTCGATGAAAGATTTGGTAAACAGAATTGCACAACGATACAAACGCAAGCCCCCTACAAAAGGAAATAATGGGGATGCTCCTGTATAAATTTTAAGCCAAAGCGTAGCCTTTCGTTTGATGGGCTACGCTTTGATTAACGAGTATCGTTTTAATGCTTATGAGTATTGAAATGATGCTTGGAAGTA
>JACCDR010078089.1_pt1 | contig 13751 bp, 27 predicted proteins | sample 7446431 | NCBI WGS metagenome assembly JACCDR01 (sample SAMN15323443, study PRJNA562643) | freshwater metagenome | isolation source: river surface water | place: USA:Blue River Watershed | collected 2017-08-17
CGCTGGGAGCTCCATGAAGAGGGAACTCGGAGAGTTCGCGACTCGACACCTGGCGGATCGCTTCTCCATGCAGCAGCTTGATGACAAGAGTCAGAGAGTGACCCATCTCTTTCGACTGGATCGAGAAGTTCCAGCCCCACACCATCTTGTGGGAGCCGTCGGTCATCTCCTTGAGGAAGTAGTTCCGACAGACGTGGGTCTGCCAGGCGTGAAGTTCCTTGGCCTCTTCTTGAGCTCCATGAAGAACTCGTTCGATGGCCTTGATCCACTTGTCTTCCTTGTCCTTGTGGACACGGCACAAGACAGCGATGCGGTTCTCCGCAAACGTGACATTCACAGCCTCGGCGAGACCGGCAGATTCGATGGCTCTGCTCAGCTTGTCGGCTTGGTCCTTGGTCACCATCAGTTGCTTTCTCCCGGTTCCTTCTTGGGCGGAGCATCCAGGTTCGGGACGTCTCCACGTTCGACAGCCTCGATCATACGGTTGATTTCATCCAGCGTGCGTTCGACAGCGTGCAACGACATCTCGAGCGAACCTACAACGGCTCGTGTTCCCGACCACTCGTGCAACCGCGGCGTACGAGGGATATCAGTCTCGTTGCTCTCGAGGATACGACGCTGCATCACGTCGAGCGCCGAGCCAAAGGCGTGACGGTCTCGGCGAAGCTCTTCGCGTTCTCTCTGAAGCCACGTGAGGCTGAAGCCTTCCATGATCAGTCTCCGAAGAGCCTCTTGATGTCGCTCATGGGAGCCATGAACGCGATGGAGGCACCACCGAAAGTGAACTGAGCCTTCAGTCCCTCCGCTTCGGTGAACTGGAAGGCGAAGCCCATCGGGATCTCCGGACGGGCGACCTTGGGAACAACGTCGGTCAGATCGACGTACTCGTTCGGCGGCACCCAGCCCGGGTGGACGAGAGAGTAGCAACCGTGGCAGAGGACCTTCTTGTTGTCGTCGCAGAACTCGACGTCAGCCTTACGAAGACCATCTTTGCGGCAGTTGGGATTCTCACACCATGCCATTGTCAGTGTCCTTTCGTGGGATCGAAGACCTCTCCGAGCAGAGGATCGAGAGCTACTTCTTTGCGTTCGAGCGCCTCCGGCTGAAGCAACAGCTCGAGCTCCTCGATGAACACATCGAGAGTCTCGCGAGCCGCTGTCTCCGGGTTGGGGATCTCTGATGGATCCAGAAGGCCCCAACGCTCGAGCATTCGAGTCATGGTCTTGTCGACGACGCCAGACTCGATGAACTTCTTGGTGATCTCTTTCATATGACTCCCTTCACCGAGTAACGAATGTCGTCGATGTCAGAAACTCGGCTCGGAGCACCACAGATGATGAAGGCATCGTCGGGGAGTTCACCAAGGACCTGAAGGGGAGTACCGAAGACAGTTGGAGTCGAGTGGTGGAGACGGATGCCTAACCACTTCTGGAACTTCGTCTTGCTACCGACGAGGATGAGCACAGCCTGAAGACTGCGATCTTGGATCATCTCGAACATCTCGCCCAGCTTCTGAGCAGCCGTACGCTTCGACTCTTCCGTGTCGGTCGTATCGTACTCTTCCATCTCCGAGGTCCGGACGATGTCGTGAATCGACAGCTGTGGAACCTCGGGAGCCTCTCCCTGCGGGACAAGCTTCTCGAGATAGATGTGAGGGACTCCGACCTCGAAGACAATCTTCTGGGCGTACTTGTTTCCTGGATCGGCGAACAGCTTCCGGATAGCTCCGATGAGCTCGTCGACTCCCTTACCGTGGTAGGGAATCCGGTCTTTGACTTTGACGAAGCCCTCAGACTTGTTCGACATGGCCATCCTCTGCTCGCTGACGCAGGCTAGTGAGATGATCGAGAATGATCCTCGTCATCGTCGTGTTGTTGTCCTTGGCGTACTTCTCTACCCAGAGAACAAGGTCCGCCGGGAAGACGAAGTTCTTCCTCTTTGTTGCCTTCCCGGCCATTGCTACTGGAACGTCCCCATCACGACGTCTTCGTCGATGATGCCCATGATGTCTTCCGCACGAAGCAAGAAGATGGGCTGACCATCGGCGTCAACCGTGAACTCGGCGAACGCATCCTTGAGGAAGCCGCGGTAGAAGATCCGCATTCCAGGCTCGAGCATGACGCCACAGTAGGCTTCGATGGCCTTGCGGTCCGAGCCGACCTTGAGGATGTGTCCAGTTCCCTCCATGACTCGCTCCGCTTGGAGCTGCATGTCGGGGAGCTCGATGCCACCCTTGGTCTTCTTCACGCGTGGGTCCGCCTTGACGACGATCCACTTGCCGTGGGGCGTGAACTTCTTGACGTCGATCACGACTACTCCTTGTTGAGTTCGTTCTGGACCGCCGTCTTCAGCCATCCTTGTGCCGGACGAAGATCGAGGGCATCGCGACCGAAGAAGTAGATCTCTCCGCCCGGGATGACGACAGCCAGCTTGACGTCCTGCTGGCCATGGCCGTCCTTGTACTTCACGAGAACGGTCTTGACGTCGAGGACGCCGAGGACCTTACCTCCGCCCAGCTGGTCCCCTTCGACGAGTGGAGTCGAGCCGGTCTTCTTCATTGGTTCGTTGTTCATTGTCTTGGTCCTTCTTCGTGGTCGGTGTCGGTGGAGCGAATGCCCCGATGTTGAGAGCGATCTTGCCTGTCTTGCATCCGCACTTACGGAGCACGACTCCTTCGTTGATATCGACGTCGTACGAGATCTGCTGCTTGCAGACGACGCACGCCATTGGTTCTGAGATCTGAGGAAGCTCTGTCACGCCGGCAAACTTGCAGACAATCTCGAGGATGTAGTCTTGCTTGCGCTCGATGCGAGCCAAAGCTTCCATGATGTAGTTGTCAGCGGCCATTGGTCACCTTGTAGACGATGGCCCCTTTGACCGACGACGAGACGTGAATCGTCTTGCCATTCTCGAGAGTCATCGACAGAAGAATGCACTTCTTGGGATCAGGAGCTTCCTCGATGTGTACTTCTCGAACTCGAGCTCCGGTGAGCAGGTTGCGGATGTCCTTGGGCGAGCAGTTGCGTTCCTCGGGAAGTCCGATTCCGGCAGCAGCTTGGTAGAGATCTAGGGCGGAGATCCACCGAGCGTTGTCGATAGTCTTCACCTTGTTGTTGAAGGTCCTCTTGACCAGGTGGCCTTCACACTCGAGGTAGTTCGGGCAACGAACAGACTTCTTTGCCTTGATCAAGTGGAGCTCGGGGTCACTCGACTGAATCAAGTACGAGGTCGTGCACTTCGGGCAGCGGTACCACTCCGTATCGGAGGCAACAACGCTCATACCTGATCGACGCCGTCTTCATCGGTGTACGTGGAGTCGACCTTCTGCATGACGATCCTCTGAGCGACTTCGGCAGGCTTGGGGCTTGCCGTCGTCTGCCGGGTGTCTTCGACTTCAGGTGTTGCGGCCTCGTCTTCCATCATCTTGGCCACACAGGCTTCGGCCGCCTCTTGGCTCACCTCGACGCGGAACTCTCCGTCGTTGAAGATAAGGAAGATCTTGGCCTCTCCGGCGGAGTGTCCGTTCTGAGGAAAGAAGGAATGCTCCGAGGACATCCCGGTCAGGACAAGCTTTCTCATGTACGTACCTTGGGCGGTGCCGTGGGAGGGACAGGTCTCGCAAGCGGAGCAGCGAGGCGATCGAAGACGTTCAGCAGCCGGCAGTTCTTGCTCTGGTCTTCGTTAGGAACGAAGGCTTGGCACTGCTCGGTACAACCTCGAGAGGCGTTGAGGAAACAGGTCTTCATGTCAGCTCCTGGCCCTGCGTCGTGCCTGTTGGAATGGATCGAGTTGGATCATCCTGCCCTGCTGTTCTGCGGTCTGTCTGGTCTCGAGGTCCTTCTGTCCGCGGATGAGCTTCGACTGTCTCCGGCGCTTGGTCTTCCCATCTTGATCCTGGGCCTCCACAACCACAGGACCCTGTTTGACCCAGTACTCCACCGCTTGCCTCATCTTCTTCAGTTCCGCAGAGCGCTGGTTCTTGTCGAACGGGAAGAATGCTTCCTTGAGGTCCTCGAACACCTTCTTGATGTTCTCGTCCTGAGCTCCCTGCTGAGACATGAGAGCCTGGATCAGTGCACGAGACTTCTGGAACTCGATCTTCTGCCGCATGTTGTAAACCAGCAGAAACATCATCCCCGTCGGGCTCGAGATGGCCGGCAGTTTGGTCGCCTTCTCGAACAGCATGTTGGCTCTCAGCCATCCCAACGGGGTCTCTAGAAAGATTTGATGTCATCCACCACCGTGAGCTTCTGAACACGGGCGATGAACCAACGGAAGTTGACGCTCATATCGGCGAGGATTGGCAGAGCCATCTTCCGGACCATCTTGTACTTGGCCCGGAACATCTCCTCGTTGAAGTCGCCGTTGTTGTCGATGTGCGTCGGCAGGACACGGTTGTTGATGGAGTGAATCCCGGCCGTCAGGTTGTAGAGAGACATCACGTCGAGGATGTACTGCTCCGGTCCTCGCACTGAACCCATCAGACGAAGGATCTCTTCGTTCTCCTCGCCGAGGAGAGAGCGAAAGACGGGTTCGAACTTGCCCGGGATGATGGGCACCTTCTGCTTGACGCTTCCTTCCATGAGGAGCTCTTCGAAGGCCATCGGAGCACACCGGCTCTCGATAGCAGCCGCTCTCTTCTTGTTGCGTAACAGACTGCGGACGTACTCTCCGAACTCGTTCTCTTCGTAGACATCGTCTTTGTCTTCGATGTCTTTGTTGATCTTGACGAGCTCTTCGTCATCCTCGGTGGCGTTGGCTGCCGAGATTGCTTGAAGACCTTTGACGGTGTCCTCACGAAGACCAGAACCCGGAGGACGAGGAGCCGTTCTCGGATCGACAGTCTGCTGTTGTCCTTCGGTGTCCGTCGGAACGGGCGGTTGGTTGATTGCGTAGGCAGAGCCAGCTCCCGAGATGAACTTGCCCTGCTCGATGAGCTTCTGTTGCTCTTCGGGAGTCAGGATTCTCTGAGCCGCTCGAACAGACTGCACACCTGCCTGTGGGTTGGGCGGAGGCTGATCGAGACGAGGCATCACTGCCGGCATCGGAGTCACTCCGATGGGGACCTTCTTCGACTTCGCCGCAGCGATGGCATCTCTCTGGGCTTGGTTGGTGCCCGTGAAGTCGATAGAGCCTTTGTTCTTGTCGTTCATGTTCTTCCTGGCCTAGTAGTCGTCATCGCCGCCGAAGGACCTCGAGGGATCTCGAAATCCAGCCCCGGTGTATTGCACGACCGGGTAGTCATCGTCCGGAGCAGGGACGTTGGGCAGAGGTTGAGGAAAGAGCTCGGCGAAGTTCGACCGGCCAGAAGCCATCGTTCCTCCCGACCACTCGTTCTGGCAGTTCGGCTCGAGGCACTTCCTCATGACGCCATACTGCGTTGTCCAACCTCTGAAGTTCTCGCTCTTACAAGCGGGGCAACAGAGCTTGGCATTGTTCTCGTCATCGAGAGGATTGCCTCCGATGCCGGGCGCTCCCGCAAATGGTCCACTGAACGGGTTGTCCATCAGTTCCTCCTTGATACATACGGTTTATGTATAGCCCTCGTCAACAGGGATCTCACGATTTCCTGTTGTCGCTGTGAAATCAATTATCTGTGGCAGAGATCCGACCGACGCCTCGGAAAGCATGGACCACGAGTTGCTGGTCGTCCTTCACGAACTCCTTGAGGTACTGCCGGGCGAGGGCATCCATCAGGTCCGGATCTCGAGCTCGAGAGCAGCCGATCACGATCTTGTACTGGACCGTGTCTCTCCTCTTGTCTTGGTTCTCTTGAACAGAGATGCCTACGAAGAGAATGCCGCTGTCTTCCGGAAGATCTAGCAGCTTCTTCTCCATAGCCCTGGCGATGTCGAATTGGTCTTGGGTTACGAAGAAGACGTTCTTCATTTTGAGATACTGCCTGGAGCTCTGAGATAAGAGCTCGGAAGGAGATTTTTAATGCGCATCACGCTCGAGAAACTCGAGACCGACAGACCCACCAATACAAGCATGTTCCTACGCTACCTGTGTGTCTTTCTCTTCGGTCTCTTCCTAGGCCTATTCGTTCGTTGAATCTACGGGGCGGAGGCCCTTTTCTTAGCTCTCCCCACCAAGACATCCTACCCCTACGATCCTGCCCTGGAGGATTCGAATGTCTGTACTGGAGAACATCAGCGAGTTCTGGGCGAACTACGGCGGCTGGATCGGTCTCGCCCTGATCCCAACTGTCATCACCGGTCTCACCATCTCGGCGAAGACTGCCAAGGCGGCCCCCATCGTTCAGAAGGTCTGGGACGGCCTGAAGATCATCATGGACTTCCTGTCCGTGGTCACGCACAAGGACAAGATGGGTACGTTCAAGCTCCCGATGACTTCGAGCGTCGCGAAGGACGAGAAGGTCAAGGAAGAGCTGAATGTGGCTGTCGTCAAGATGCCAGACGCCGTCGATCCGAACGACTCGAAGTGAAGGAGAAGAACATGAAGAAGACCATCGTTGCTCTGTTCGCAATCACGACCCTCACTGCATGTCCGAACGGGCCTGGACCTGTTATCGGCAAGGCGGTCGTCGACTGCCTCGGCGAGAACCGTCCGCAGATCGATGCCCTTCTCGGGGAGTTCAAGCCTCTCCTTCTCGGTGGTGGCTTCAACTGGGACAACGCGTATCAGCGTGGAAAGCAAGCTGGCCTCGATGTCGGCGGCTGCTTCATCGCCGAGCTCGTGAACTACTACTTCGGCAAGGGCTTCCGTTCGGCTCCCGACGCGGAGACCGCAAACGAGACACTCGCCAAGATCCGCAACGACAACGGCGGTGCATCGTTCCGCACCATGTGCGCTCGTCAGGACGGATCCACCACCGAGTGCAAGCTGTGAAGATTCAGGTCGGGAAGACAGGAGCGGTCGCGTCTCATCCTAAGAGACTTGCGAAAGCTCTGACCTACAAGAGCATGCAGAAGGCTCTCTCCGAGTCGGATCCGCATCGTCTCCTGGCTCCCCTGCCTTTCTTCGATTCCCGTCCAGCCAAGTTTCGAGGCAGCAGATGGCCCATCCTGGGGAACAACCGGTATGGCTGCTGCACATTCTCCGGCATTGCTCGTATCGGTATGGCCAGAGCCGCTGCTCGAGGGAAGTTGTTGAACATCTCCGACAAGGCAGTGATCGATGCCTACCTCGACAGCACAGACGGTGAAGATGCGGGGCAAGAACCGGTCATTGCTCTTCAGCACGTGCTCACCCACGGCATCAAGTGCGATGACGGGAGCCTCTACAAGGTTCTCGCCTATGCCCGAGTCGATACTCGCAATCTGAAGGAGAGCCTCTCAGCACTCGCGACGTTCGGGTCTCTCTACGTGGCGGCCGGTCTTCCTGCCAAACTCGATGACGACAAGGACGATCGGTTGGAGCTCACCCCACGAGACAAGTGGACGTCGAAAGACGCCGCTCGTTCTCTTGGCGGCCATGCCTACAACGTCTTCGGCAACCAGCACAACGAGAACTTCGCCGTGCTGTGGACTGATGACGTGATCGAGGAAGCTGACTGGACGAACTACTATCGCGAGGAGGCCTGGGTCTTCGTCGACAACCAGGAACGCGACGAGAAGTTGCTCGCGGTGATGTACGATCAGCTGGCAGCTATCAAGGCGGCCTAATGCCCGTCACGGGGTGGAAGTATCTCAAGATGGGGCAGTGCGCCGATTGTTCGGAGGCCGGCGCACGCCTCTTCGTGGCAGTTCTCGACGGCACTAAGCGTGAGGACTCCGAGTGCGTGACGGGCGAACACATCCCGCACTTCGAGCCTGTTTGCAAGAGATGCTCTGGTCGCTACTCGCTGGATGTCATTTGCAATGAGCACCGTCTCCCGCTGAAGGTCGAGACTGGTTGCTGCAAGCTCTGTCGTCCCTCGGTCAGAGGTAGGTATACTCCTACGGGATGATGAAGCTGGTGCTCCACCAACTTCCGAAGTTGCGTGGGGCAGTTCGATCGCCGTACCTGGCCCCTGAAGCGGCCTTAGCCTTCCTCGCGATCGAGAAGGATACGGACGGGCTCGTCTACAAAGAGCTGTACAGGGATCCGACAGCGACCCTTCTAGCCAGACGACTAAGCCGGGCTAGCCAACTTCCAGGCTACAGCTGTCACAACTACGGTCTCTCGATCGACCTAGATGTAAAAACGATCCTCCAGGAGAAGAAGATCCGCTACGAGGACCTTCTCTACATCATGAAGAAGAGGGGCTGGATCTGCCATCGACGAGATGGTCTCCAAGACAGTCCCGGCTGGGAGCACTTCACCTATCTGGGAGAAGACTCCGAGAACCTTCTTCGTAGCTGCACGATGGATCCGACCACCTGGCAGTATCCCGGCGAGCAGCTCATCTGGAACCAGCACGGGAAGCACTTCAAGATTGGGATCGAAGACGTACAGGCCCTTCTCGCTAAGTTGTCGTTCTTCTCCGGAACGTTCACGAAGCAGCACGATCCTTACACACGAGAAGCTATCCTCGCGTTCCAACGAGCCTGGGACCTGACCCAGTCAGGATCTCCAGACATGACACTCTGCCGTGTGCTTGCCTATGTCAGCGCAGAACGGCTGTGGGACCAGCTACCGGCTTGGGCGGCTTCAGCGGGGTCGTAGCGGGAGCTGCTGGCTTTGGTGGCTGCAACGGCTTGGTTGCCGGAGGCGGAGGTCCCAGTGGCGTTGTTGCCTGTTGCTGCGAAGGAGCTGCTGCTCGAGCACCCGGACTCAGAGGAGCGGTCGCAGATCCGGAAGACATGGGGAGCGTCTTGGCTCCGCCAATACCTGCGGCGAGTGTGCTCTCTGTTCCGGAGATGCCCGAGCTCGCACGAACACCGCCGGGGTTGCTCTTTCCGCCGAGAAGGCGACCAAGCATACCGCCCTGAGAAGTGCCTCCCGGAGCGTAGTCCTGGTTCCAAGGAGAAGGAGCATCAGGAGTCATCGAGATGACGTTCTCTCGGCTCTTGGGCATTCTCATGAACTCGCCCTTTTGAGCCGGGATGTAGTCGATGACTTTGTGCGTTCCCGTGTTCTTGTCGAAGACCATGTTGCCGGAGCGAATGTCTTTGCCTCCAGCGAAGCCGGCCTGACTTAGCCCTCTCTGGGCCTGGGTCTGCGTGTGTCGAATAGACTGAGCTCCTGCCTGACCGGTTGGGGCTTGTCCTTGCTGGATGAACTCGTTGAAGTGCATCTGCCCGCCATGCTGAGTCTGTCCGGAACCCAAGAACTTGGCGAAGTGCGGGTTGTCTCCGAGAGCTCGACCAGCTTCTTCTTTGCGAGCGATCATCTCGGGTCCGGAGATACCTCGAGGATCGTAGAGCTTTCGAACAGCTACGCCGTGCTCGGGGTGGGCGACCATTGTCGCAATACCTTCCGAACCCTGTCCGAGGTGCCTGATCTGAGAGCCTGCGGCACTCGGCTTCAAGACACCTGGGGTAGTTGCTAGCCGAGAAGCACCCGAGATATTGCCCTGGCTGACCATCTTGGAGATCTGCCGAAGGCCTGCTCGAGCAGCCTCTTTCCAGAGCGGGTTATCCCAGAAACCTGTGGGGAACACTTCCGGAGGATAGTCCTCCGTGCAATGACCGGTCAACCCTGGGGATAAGGGTCGAGCAAGGGCTACAACCTTTTCTTTTTGTTTGGAGGACAAGTGTCTGACCGACCGGAACTACAGCCGCTCCTGAAATGGATTGGCGGCAAGAGGTGGCTCGTGCCCCGTCTTGTCCAGTACTACCAATTGAACCGAAGACTCGTTGATCCATTCGTCGGCGGTATGTCTGTTCCTCTTGGTCTTCGAGCCGAGAAGGCCGTCATCTCGGATATCAACCCGCACCTGGTGAATCTCTACAGGTGGCTACAAGCGGGACTTGTTCCCGATGCCTCGGTGAGTCTCGTCAACACCGAGAAGGTCTATTACGAGAACCGCACCAGGTTCAACGTTCTGTGTCACCACCAGAACTACTGGACCAAAGAAGGAGCTCTGCTCTTCTATTATTTGAATCGGACCTGTTTCAACGGGCTCTGTCGATTCAACAAGGACGGCTTCTTCAATGCTGCCTACGGCAAGTACAAGAAGCTCGTCTACAAAGAAGACTTCTCCGACTACAGAGCGGCGATGGAGGGATGGGAGATCCTGCACGGAGACTTTGGGAAGGTGCAGCTACAGAGCGGCGACTTCATCTATGCAGACCCTCCCTACGACAACACGTTCACGAAGTTCACGCCCGAGGACTTCGGTTGGAGTGATCAAGAGCGTCTCGCTCAATGGTTGGCCAATCATGACGGTCCTGTAATCGCGTCGAACTCATACACCGAGAGAGTCGCTGACCTCTATCGACGTCTCGGTTTCCAGGTCTACACCGGGGCAGCTCCCCGTCGAGTCTCTTGTGATGGCAACAGAGCCGACGCCACTGAGATCCTTGCCATGAAGAACATCTAGGAGAGTCATGTCCCTTCGATACCAAGACTTCCTGAACAAAGCCGTCGACGAATCCATCAAAGGCGCGACGGAGAGCTACGGAAAGAGAGTCGACTCTCGAGGTCGTGCAATGATCGAGGGTTCTCTGGCTGGGCTCAACGCCTGTCGAGACCTATCGCCACCACAACTGGCCGCTCTGCTCGAGAGAGCCAAGAAGGTGCACCACATGAGCATGCACCGAACCGTCATCGAGAGGTATTGGCGGATCAACTGCTTCATGCACGAAGTCGAATGGATCTGCAATGTCGTCTCGGTTGCTCTGGTGAACCAGGGCATCGAACCAATCATTCAACCGACCATGCGGGCCGCCATGCTGGCGTCTCGTATCACCCAAGAGTCGGTGGATTCGAACTAGGAGGCCCAAGTGGGTTTCAACACTGTCGCGATGATTCTGAACGATCACATGAACGAACTGGAGAAGGCGCCGCAGTCGTTGGCGTATGCCCTCTGCCACCCACCGATGCATGGCGATAAGTCCATGGAGATGTGGAAGAAGCACTTCATAGAGAAGATGAGGGAATCGGGAGAACGTCTCTCCTGTGTATATCCCCTCGGAGGACTCAACATCCTGCCGACCTTTCACGCCGACGATGTGCACTACATCTACGCGGGGAAGAACTCTCTCGTTCGTCTTCAGTTTCACAAGTTCGGTACTGCCAAAGTACCGGTCTACGAGAAGGTTCCTGGCGGCCTCGAGAAGCTCTCTAAGGAGCCGAAGGAAGTCAGGACCGTGACACTCATCTTGCCGGATTGGGCTACAGAGCGATGAGATACTTCTTCGACACCGAGTTCAACGAGAACGTCAGCCCCATTCAGCTCATCTCTATCGGCATCGTCGCCGAAGATGGTCGAGAGCTCTACCTCATCCACAACCACTACTCTCTGGATGACGGCCCTCACGTCAGGTCGTGCAACGACTGGGTGAAGAAACACGTCATCCCGATTCTCCGGACGGAGGGCACGAATCCTCGGGCCGAGTTCGACGACGCGATCAGAACGGCCGTCCGAGACTTCGTTACCGACGGAACGGTTCCTGAGTTCTGGGCCTACTACGGAGACCACGATTGGGTGTTGTTGACCGGGCTCTTCAAGAGCTTCGATCGGCTGCCTCCGACGTGGCCGAAGGTCTGTTACGACCTTCACCAGTTCGCTCGACACTACGGGCTGCATCGCAGCCTGCCTCAGAAGTTCCAACCCGCTCACAACGCACTGGTAGATGCTCGCTGGACGAAGCACGCCTTTGAAAGCGTGATGGAAGCCAGAGCATCTGCGAAAGGACCTCTATGGCCGTGAAGCTCGGCACCGAGCTGACTCTTCTCCAAGCCAAATTCGAAGCCGAGGTAGCTTCCCTCACCTGGAAGCTCGTCGCGGACACGCTCAGTAGGCCACCTACCAAGAGGCTTCGCCCACCGCGACATCAAGCCGTCAAACGTTCTATCACGGACAAAGAAGCGCTCTTTCGTGACTACCTCACACGACCCGAGTCGGGTTGGTGGACACGAGACGACAAGAAGTACTACCGCTTCACCGTTATGGACAAGAGCGGCGAAATCTGTTCGTTCCGTCTCTTCGGCGACGAGGACAGCCACCACCCCATCACCGTCAAGTTCTCCACTCTCGTGAACCGTTGGCGATTCAAGACCAACGAGGAGCTCTCTCAGTCATGACATTCGAATTCAACCAGCGAATCCTCGACCGCGGCTACGTCAAATACATCGACCACATGGGCACCGACGCAACGTTCGTCGAAGCTGCCCGCATGTCTACCGGCAAAGGGTTCTTCGGCTGGTACTGGGACGAAGACACATTCTCCGACTGCATGTGCGAGAACTGCCAGACCCACCATCTCGTGGCAACGCTCCCTGTCGACGAAGATGACTGCTCGATGTGCACCAACTGTTGGGAGATCGATCTCATCATCTTCGACCACGACGACAATCCGCCCGAGCCAAAGCTCCTCGGCAAGAAGGGAGCTCCCCGAGACCTCGGTCTCTTGAACACGCTCTATTCGAATAGGCACCAGACGCCGTTCGAGATGGGAGAGATTTGCATCGAGGTGAAGGCTCCCATCTTGGTGTTCCGCGAGTGGCACCGACACAGGACGCAGTCCTACAACGAGTTCTCTGCTCGCTACTCGCAGATGCCGAACGAGCACTACGTGCCGTACCTCGAGCGCATCCAGAAGCAGTCGACGGCGAACAAGCAAGGCTCCGCGGAAGCAATGGGCCCGAAGTACGCCACCGACGTCATCAACGAGCTCCACCGCCAACAGAAAGATATCTACGATTCCTACGAAGGCTGGGTGAGAGACGGTGTGGCCAAGGAGGTCGCTCGCATCAACACGCCTGTCGCTCGCTACTCGAAGATGAGGGCGAAGACGGACGTGCGGAACTGGCTGGCCTTCTTGGCGCTTCGCATGGAGATGGGAGCTCAGTGGGAGATCCGCCAGTATGCCGACGCAGTGGCTTCGATCATCCACGCTCTCTACCCCAGGACGTACGAGCTCTTCCTCGAGTACGACCTCATGGGGACCCGTTTCTCGAGGACGGAGATGAGGTACGTGCGGGCGCTCCTCGAGACCATCGACCTCAGCAAGGTTGACGGTCTTCCCAAGGGCTTGGTTACCAAACTCACTACGAACCGGGAAGAGCTCTACCGGCATGCCATCAAGAGCTCATGAGGGCTGATGATTCCTAACTACACCGACCTGAACGCCAAGACGAGCGGTGTCGAGTCCAGTGGAGCTTTCAAGATCTCCACGACGCACTCCGCTCACATCATGAAGATTCTCCGAGACCAGCTGTACTCGGACAAGAAGATGGCCGTTCTTCGCGAGTACTCGGCGAATGCCTGGGACGCGAATCGAGAGGCCGGAAACGGAGACAAGCCGATCAAGGTGACTCTGCCGACGGTGATGGAACCGACTCTCGTCATTCGAGACTATGGTCCCGGCATCTCGCACGAGGATGTCTACAACATCTACGCCCAGTACGGCGAGAGCACGAAGAGGAACAACGACGGGCAAGTCGGCATGCTCGGCATCGGTTCGAAGAGCGGCTTCGCATACACGGATAGCTTCACGGTCACCACGTGGCAAGAAGGCGTCCAGCGTATCTACACCGCTCTCCTCGATACCGGCGCAGGCAGCATGAACTTGTTGGATGCGTCTCCCAGCGACGAGCCGAACGGGACGATGATCCAGATTCCGGTGAAGCCGAACGACATCCCGGAGTTCGTACAGAAGGCTCAGAAGCTGTTCTTCCACTTCAAGCCCAGGCCCGAG